>CEAH01019514.1_pt1 | contig 20090 bp, 15 predicted proteins | sample 557571 | NCBI WGS metagenome assembly CEAH01 (sample SAMEA3182092, study PRJEB8094) | gut metagenome | biome: human; feature: gut; material: Stool; isolation source: human stools | place: Canada | collected 2013-11-25
TAAATAGTTTGTTTTATCTTTTTTTTTCCTTAAGTTTATAGCGTGATAAAGAAATAACAAAGTATTAACCATTAAATTTATGAATATGAGAACGATAACATTTAATGAACTCCGTAAGATTAAAGACTCATTACCTAGTGGTAGTATGCATAGAATAGCCGATGAACTTGGACTTAATGTTGACACTGTAAGAAACTTCTTTGGCGGTCATAACTTTAAGGAGGGTAAAAGTGTTGGAATTCACTTAGAACCCGGTCCGGATGGCGGTTTAGTAATGATTGATGATACTACCGTTCTTGATCGGGCTTTAAAAATTTTAGATGAAATGGCAGGTGAAACTGCTGAACCTGTTCAGGCTTAAGAAAAGAAAGTAAAGAAGGATCCCAATTGCTGAGAAACAATTGGGATTTCTTGTTTGTTTTGTAAATAAATATAATAGACGACTTATGGAAGATAAATTAGTAACATTAGCGATTCTTACGTATGCTAAGGCACAAATACTAAAGAATGTTCTCGAAAATGAAGGTATTGAGACTTACATCCATAATGTAAATCAAATACAGCCGGTTGTATCTTCCGGTGTGCGTGTTCGTATAAAAGAAAGCGATCTACCGCATGCTTTGAAAATTACGGAAAGCTCGGCATGGTTGTCCGAAGAAGTAGTGGGAGAGAAGATGCCCCAAATAGAGAAAGGCAGTAATAAGGTCTTGATTCCTGTCGATTTTTCAAGTTATTCATTGAAAGCGTGTGAGTTCGGTTTTAATTTTGCAAAAAACATAGATGCTGAAGTTGTTTTGCTTCATGTATATTTTACACCTATCTATGCGACTTCATTGCCATACGGTGATGTTTTTAACTATCAGTTGAGTGATGAAGAGAATGTCCGGAATATATTGCAGAAAGTACACTCGGATTTGAATGCTTTGTCCGATAAAGTAAAAGCTAAAGTTACATCCGGAGAATTTCCTGATATAAAATACACTTGCGTATTGAGAGAAGGCATTCCAGAAGAAGAGATATTACGCTATTCTAAAGAAAATCGTCCGAGAATTATCATCATGGGAACGCGTGGTAAGAATCAGAAAGATATTGATTTGATTGGTAGTGTAACCGCTGAAGTTATCGAGCGTAGCCGCGTACCGGTTTTAGCCATTCCGGAGAATACACCGTTCAAAGAATTTAACGCTGTAAAACGTATTGCATTTATTACAAATTTTGACCAGCGTGACTTGATAGCTTTTGATTCATTAATTAATAGTTTAAAGCCATTTTGTTTCTCAGTTTCTTTAATACACTTAGCTGATGTAAAAGACACTTGGAATGAGATAAAGTTGGGTGGCATTAAAGAGTATTTCCAAAAACAGTATCCGCAATTGGAAATTCATTATGATGTAGTGAAGAATGATGACTTCCTTAATAGTTTGGATGAATATATTAAAACTAATCACATAGATATTATTACATTGACATCATATAAGCGAAATATATTTTCTCGTTTGTTTAATCCAGGAATTGCCAGAAAAATGATTTTCCATTCTGATACACCATTGCTGGTTATCTATGGGCGGCCTAATTGAAATGATAATTTTAATCTGTCTAGGTAAGAATGTGGGCTACCGCTAAATGCTGAATTAGTTTTAGTGGAGTCCACTTATTTTTTATCTTTTCATGGTTAATACTATTACATGTCCCATTTCCCATTTCCTATGTTTATGATGTAATATAGATAGAATGTTTAGTATACTTTCACAAATGTAATATTGTATTTAACATAATAATACATTATAAGCGTAAGGTTTTATAAGTTATCCGATAAAAACCATCATAATAGACCATGAGATGAAGAATGGGCCGACCATTCAGAAGAATGTCCGCACCGTCAAACTGATATAACCGCACAACGGATAGGTGTTGTAGGAAATCGAATATCTCCATAAGGTCATGAAAGGGGATAGGACACCATTTTATTGAGTAATTCATAGGCCTGTCATTTTTCGTATAATAGGACAAGAAAGAAGACGACCGAAATCATTAATCGGTCGCCTTTCAGGAAAATGACGTAGGTTTCACTTACGATTGAAATAACGAGTAACAGCAATCAATAAGCGACAAACCAACACAAAGAGAATACCAAACAAAATAAGTTGTAGTATTCCAAAAATACCACCAAATAGCATAATTATATTATTTAAAGTCCAGAGCAAAGATAATACAATTATTAATAATCGCTAAACTTATCATATTGGAATTTTTTACCAAACATGTGGTCACCAATATCACGCGGCAAACCATCATTAACAGCATTCCACAAAGCAACACGAACAGAAGTAACACGGTCGCGATAGCTTTCCGCATCGAATTGATTTTGCAAAGCTTGACCGTTTGCACGGACAACCGTTTCCGCGAGTTTTTCAACTTCATGCCGTGCTTGCTTATCCGTCAAATTCTTCTGTGAATACCGGAACGCAATATCGGCAGCACCTTGTGCAAGCTGGAGTTTTTGAGCCTGAGGCAAGAAAGATAGTTCTTGCTGGCGCATGAGATTTTCAGTAACAGCCAATTGTGTACGCGCCTTACTTTCCGCAATATTCTGTTCATTAACAGCCATGTTCGATACTTTCAGATTGTTATCGAAATCAGCGATAAGCTTATCCAAAGCTAAGCGGGCTTCTTTCGTTTTGGCTTCCGTCTTCATTTGAAGTATCTGCGCCATAGCTTTTCCGGCAATATATTTACCCTCGATACGCAGGTTATCCGCTTGTGCTTCTTTTACCTTACGGTCGGGCATAGAAGACAGCACGTCAATAGCGCGACCAAGTCCGGCAGTGATACCGGAATAGTCAGCAGAGTAGGGGGTAGCAGTAGGCGGTGTGACACCTTGTCCAGATGGAGCGCCACCAGATGGGGCAGCACCAGCAAAACCGGACATTGTTTGGGCAGTTCCGGCAGAACCGCCATTCATCATCATGTAGGGATTAAGTCCGGCAGCTTCAAGGCGCTCACGTTGGGCAGAAGCCGAGTTATACTCATTGTTCTTATTCCACATATCCGTTTGAAATTGTTGTTGATTTTCAACAAGCTTCCAAGAATTATCCTTTGCATCATTATAAAATTTCCATTGGTCGCCGAGTTGTTGCTGATACATTTCCTTATTGTAAGCAACTTGTTTGTCAAACATTTTTTCATTAAATGCGTTGTTCATTTGTGCAATCTCTTTATTTGCAGCGTTTTGCGCGGCAGTTGCACCAGCACCGCCAATAAGTGATGCACCTGCACCGATGGCAGAACCAACGACACCAGTCATTGCAGCAGTTGCCATAATTGTATAAATTTTTCGTTCAACATAAGATTTTTGATTTTTATTTTTATTTGGGCGTTACCCTAAAGGGTCGGGCTATCCGCTCAAACAAATGCCCTGCGGGCATACTCGCTCCTATCCCTAACGCGCTTCACTCCGTTACGCTATGCATTCCGGCGTCATCCGAGATGACAGAGCGGTGTTCGCGCTCCCGCGCTCACGGAGTTATAAATTTTTCCTTATCTCTCAAGATGTGCAAAGATAAAGTAGGGCTAAAATATCCGTTTATCAACCTGCACCAAAAATCGTTAAATATACGCGCGCGTAAACGCACACGCACATTTAACAATTTTTACTACAGAACGCCAAACGTATATTTTTTCCCTGCATTGCTTTTTTGCACGTCTCGAAAGAAAAGGAAAAAAATATATTTAGGGTTCTTGAGTCGGGTCTACCTGATACGGGGCGGGTTGTTCGGTCTGCTGTTCGGCAGCAGCGGCTGCTATCACCTCATCTTGCGAACTCATCAGATATTGAGACCACGCCATCAACTCGGAAGGCGATTGTATAAATCTCGATTTCACAAAACTACACAGTTGGTCGTCGCTCAACTTAGAGCGTAATTCGCGCATTTTAGGTTCGCTCACAGAAACATTATCAAAGTAAGCAACCAAACGTTCACGGCTCATACGGTCTAAACGTTGTTGGTTGAATAGCATATAAATATCCGAAGTAATACGGACAGATTTACTACCGGAACACTCATTTTCCTGAAACATAAACTCATTAACGGGCGTTCTTTCAAGGAATTCACTCTGAATAAGTTCACAAGAACGGGCAGACGTCAAAGAAACGGGAACTTCAAAAGGTTCTAATCTACGTTTTACACACCACATAGTAAAATATCTTTATAAATTAGTAAATATGTACGATTTTGTATAAAATATGTATGATTTTATACACTAATAAGGCAAGCCATCCGTATCAAGATTGCGGACTACCTTAACGTCAAAGAATGAACTACACAAAAATTGGTCTGTAGACAATTCACTGTTAACAGCAACGGCAAACAATGGGTTCAAACTGTTTGGATTTACCTTAAACATGGTATAATTGACATCACCTAAAGACGGAACAGGCGAGCCGGTAGGGTCTTCATAACCTAACTGATTGATTAATGACTGATTACCATAAGAGATAACCCAATTTTTTAAGGTATCCTTAAAAGCACCTACAGAGACATCAAAAGAGGTTTTATAATCAATATAGCGGGGAGCATAACCAAGAATAAGAGATTCAGGGTTACTAATTTTAATTTCAGATGCCAAAGGGTTCATCATGTGAATAAGCGGAACAGCCTGCATACCGACACGGTCAAATTCGGGGATAGCATAATCAGCCGCATTAATCTTAGTAAAAGCTGTATCTACAAAATCAGTAGTATAATCCAACATAGGCAAACAATGATAGATGCACATAATAAGTCCATACTTAGCACCAGCATTAAAATTGATAGAACCACCGGAAACACCTGTGCCTTTACCTGCAATATCGGCAGCATTATCACCTGTAATATTTGTATTTACAACCTCGTTAATATCAAGGCTCGAACTGATACCACCAAGATAAGTACACATTTCCGAAAGGGCATCACCTGCAGAAACACCCCAATGTTTTTCTATCTGGTCTTTATAGTCCTTATTACCAGATTGTGTAATCTCTTTCCATTTTTGCAAAAATTCAGCTTGACGAAGTGCAAGAATAGAAAATGCAGAAATAGAAACGGGGTCAGTCAACGTAATATTACCAACAGTAGCAGACTTAAAGGTAGGGTCTTGGTCTCCTTGAAATTCACGAAGAGTACCATTCGTCAAAGTAGCAGCACCAAGATTAGAAACGGCAGACGGATAAGAAACCGTAGCAACATCACCATACTGTTGACGGGGTAAAACACCGTGAAACAAATCTTTCTGCCAATTACAATAACGCAAATCGAAAAAGTTGTAATTCTGCATAAAAACATCCGATAAAAAATCTACTTTCATATTGTCACCGGAAAGATAGTCAACATTAAAAGTAGATGGCGAAATACGTTCCCATTGACTATCACGATAATAATCGGCATATATCTTTTGATATGCCAAAAGTCCGAACAAATTCAATTCCAAATTAGCAATACGAGGGGAGTCTTGCCAATCCGGAGCTTCACCATTAACATAAGTATAAAAATTACCATAACCCAAATACTCCAAAAGTTTTGCAGAGCAAGAAGCACGAGAATAACCAAAATAATTGTTAACCGGAAATGAACTAGTCGGTTTACGAAGCAAATTAGAAAGATAAAAAGATATATCTTCCGTAGTACAATAGGGCATATCGCCATTCAAAACAAAATTCTTAGTAGGGTCAAGCGAAACAGCATGTTGCGGATTGTCATACATTTGTGTCAATGCTGTACCTGCCTTGTTCCAAAGCAAATCATAAGGCACAAAATAGAAATCGTAATATTCACGCATACGGGCGAATGCAGCCGTATTAACGGGTTGTGTACGGGTAAAGGACTTAAGATTGATTTTAAAACTATCGCCAGGGAGTACCTCTTTTACCATAACGGGAAGAAGCTCGCCAGCTTTAGCAGTGAAATTTTTCTTAAACGAAAGGTCGAAACCATTTCGGGAAGTCTTATTCCTAAGACTTTTGAGAGACATAATATTTGCCATAACAACACAATTAAAGGTTAATACTATTTATTTTCATCGATGAATATCTTATTTAAATCATTCAGTTTCTTATGTTTGATACGGTCATTAAATAGTTTAGATACCTGTGTAGAATATTGAGAATAAACGGGTGTCTTCTTATACAATTCCATATCAGTACGGAAGTTATCGTAAAAGTAAGGATAGATAGTGTTTTCCCATTCGTCAGACAATAAATCACCGTCACCGTAGAAATCTTCATTTTCAAAGAAAAGCTTTTGAGACTCGAAGAAATCAGTAAGGTGCATGTAATCCAACTGACTATAAAAATCTTCAATAAGCCTAAGCTTACGTTTTTGCTCCGACAAGGTAGGTTTATCACAAACAGTGTATAAGAAATGCTTGGAAAGAAGCAATTCACCGTAAACACGATGGGCATACCTATCAAATTCGATACTATCCAATGGATAGTTAACTACTTCTGCATCATAGAAATACCGACAAAGGTCATAAAGTTGCCGCTGCTCATGCAAAGCACCACTATCAAACAATTCCAAACAATAAGACGACTTATTCAGATGAAACAGATAAACAAATGTAGCTACTTCTTTCGCCAACGCGAACGTTGTTTCACAGGACGGGAATAGACGCCGCGCTGTATCATAAGTTCGGTAGCTATAAGCACGTTCGTGTGTAGATTTATCAATGTATCCTCGACATTTGGGGTAGAAGTAAGAGTAAGCCGACCGCCAAACATCAAACTCCTTATATTTTCCATTGAGCACGAGGCTTCTCTTAATAAAGTCATGAGGGGTAAGCGCATATACTTTCGAGCGTTGACCTTGCAAAAAGCCTTGACCCAGCCTTTGAGAATGTAGGCAGAATGGACAGACGGAACGCATTTTAAGAACTTCGGGTACAAGCACACTGCTGTTAACATAACCCGCAACGTATGATGAGCACTTTCCTTCGGAAACTTGAACATCGATACGACCAAAGGTCCATGCCTCAGATACAGCCTTTGAACATATCTGTAAGACTTCTTTTGAGTTGAGGAATAATAAGAGATGATAATGCGGGCGGAAGTGTACGGGACCGTATTCGCCAACGGCATAGTAACGCACTTTCTCTTTGGGCAATCGCTTAGTAACATAGTAACGTAATCTTTTTAAAAATAATTGTAAATCTGTTTTTCTAAGGTAGGGGATAGAACCGCATAAATTGAACTTCTGTTGAAGCAATTTTAATTGCGAGGGCTCAGACTCAAATACACCAAGATTTTCGCCTGTATCAAAATCTGCCAAATCATAACGGCACAACAAACCAAAATCAGTATTATTGCCCAAATACATAGGAGTGGCAATAGGCAAATAGTTAGGAGCATAGGTAAGAGTAACAAAAACGGTATACATAGAGCAATAGCTTTCTAAATCACATTGAAACGCATAACGAGAGTTTTTAGCGAGAATGCAAGCCTTACACTTTCCACAGGGGACGGTCATACACTCATGTGTATAAGGATTAACTATCCTTTGAGGGTTCAGACACTTACAAAAAGGGTTAAATAGCGCCATTACTTATAATCGACATCCACGTTAGTACTATCCACAGATGTTGCTTGTGATTGCTCTGTAGATTGGGAACTGTTCATATTGTTTTTGCTGATACTCATAGACATAGTACATGAGATACAAAGCCATAAGGCGGCAATAGCTAATACCGCCTTGACTATAATTTCAATAGTTTTGTAAATTTTCTGATTGTCCATAACTGAAATATTTAAAGGTTAATAATCAAATGTTTCATAGCTTAAAAAAGTCCAACCAAAAGCACGGGCATAAGCCTTAAAAACGTTAGAGGCTTCAATAAGTGAACAATCCTTGAATGTTTTCACATGGAAACGGTCTTCAAAGTCCATATAATGAACTTTTATCACACGGAATTGCTTTGAGTACTGCTTTAAAAAAGAATGCGCCATAACGTTTGTAATTGGTTACGGCGCAAATGTAAAATGAAAAAATGTAAATGGTGTAATATCTATATTATGTTTAATATATAACACCATAAACTAAAATAAACCTTTATCCTTCTCTAATTTGGAAGAAAATTATACCAAAGATAGCTTGAATATGTAAGCTATCTTTGGTAATAGTAGCAATTCAATTATTGCATCAATTTTTCTATTTCATCAAATTCAGGACCCATTTGTAAGTTATAATAAACTCTGTATAATCCATTTAGCCACAAATCTTTCTGTTCAGGTTTCAGTTCTCTTGCTTTTTCATAATTAGGTCTTGCCTTTTCATAGAAAACTTTCAGTGTAGCTTGGTCTTCTTTGTATTTTGGATTATTGACATCAGTAGTAGCTTTTTCAGAGAAATCCTGAGCTTGCAGGCAATAGATTAAGCCCAAGTTGGAATATGCTTCTGCATAATTAGGATCTACTTCAATGGTTTTGTTGTAGAATTCAATGGCTTTTTCATAATCTTTCATGTTGTGATAAAGGTATCCTTTTACGTACAAATAGAATGTGTTATTAGGATCTTTAGCCAACATATCATCTGCAAACTGCATTGCTTCGTCAAACTTGTTATTATTGCTATAATAATCAATCAGATGTCCAAAGAAGAATGAATGTTCAGGATACTTTTGGATACCATCTTTTAAGGAAGCGATCCACTTGACAGTATCCCCTTGAGCTTTCAATGCTGTAGAAATAAATTCCATGGCATATTTACCCACTTCTTTGTCCTCCTTTGCATAAGGTGCATATTTCAATACGTTTGGATAATCTTCCATTTTGGCTGCAGCTAAGCTTGCATAATAAGCAATTTGGGGCAATACAGTATCTGTTTGAAGCAGATTCTCCTTTTCAAACATAGGATTGATAGCAATGTCTACATAAGTTGCGAAGAAATCCAAAGCCTCTTTATTCTTATCTAAATTAAAGAACTGGATACCACCATTAATCAGGTTGGGACGCGCAGCTAATATAGCAGCACTGTTCGATCTTCTGAACTTATTTTTGATTTTACCTTTTTCGTTAGGAATCTGTGCAAGTTCATCGCATTTAAAGTAGTATTTGCACATATTCAGTGCGCTGTTATACACTTTAAGAGTATCATAAGGCTTTCTTAAATAAGCATTCTCCATTTCCTTTTCATTGATTCTCTTTTGAATAAAGCCGGCTACATCCCATGTTTCGGCGTTGTCTTTGGTTTCAGCATTGTTCAGAGCTTCATTGATGAGCTTCTCTGCTTGTGCAAAATCCGGTTTTACGTCGTTAGCGATGCTTTTTGCCTCTTTCACGCTCTTTTCCTGAGCGAAGGTAAAGCCTGCCGCAAGTAGTAAAACCATTGAAAATAATACTCTTTTCATGATTGTAGAAAATTTTAAATTAATATTGTGTCTATTCTTCATTTTCATTGTTTACTATATCGTTCTGAGTTTTTTCTGATGCATCGCTATCCTCTTCTGCAATGATATCCTCTTCGGTTTCCGAGGTAACTTTACATACGGAGCCAATTTCATCATTACGTTTTTCAAGATTAATCAGTCGTACTCCCTGCGTAGCACGTCCCATTATACGAACATCTGCTACTTTCAGACGGATGGTGATACCCGATTTATTGATAATCATTAAATCGTTCTCATCTGTTACAGACTTGATTGTTACCAGTTTACCGGTTTTATCGGTGATATTCATAGTTTTTACACCTTTACCGCCACGGTTCGTCTTACGATAATCCTCAATATCGGAACGCTTACCGTATCCTTGTTCTGACACAACCATGATTGTCTCAGTTTCAGGGTCTTTGATACAAATCATTCCGACAACTTCGTCTTGTCCGTCTTCATCAAGCGTCATGCCGCGTACACCGGTAGCTGTACGTCCCATTACGCGCACGGCACTTTCGTGGAAACGGATGGCACGTCCGTTACGATTGGCAATGATAATCTCATTGTCACCGTTAGTCATGCGCACTTCAATTACGCGGTCATCTTCGCGAATTGTAATGGCATTGACACCATTTTGGCGAGGACGGGAATATTGTTCGAGCAATGTTTTTTTAATGACGCCATTCTTTGTGCAGAACAGTACATAATGACTGTTAATGAAATCCTGGTCGTTCAGATTCTTCACGCGCAGGTATGCATTTACGGCGTCATCAGAGTCTATATTCAACAGGTTCTGAATGGCGCGTCCCTTAGAGTTTTTGGTTCCTTCGGGTATCTCATATACTTTCAGCCAATAGCACTTACCTTTTTGAGTGAAGAACATCATGGTATTGTGCATTGTTGCAGGATATATATGTTCTACAAAGTCCTCATCGCGTGTCTCTGTTCCCTTAGAACCTACCCCACCGCGGTTTTGGGCACGGAATTCGCTTAACGGCGTACGCTTGATATATCCCATATGAGAAATGGTAATAATCATTTCATCGTCTGCATAGAAATCTTCCGGGTTGAATTCTTCCGATGAATAAACTATTTCAGAGCGGCGTTCATCACCGTATTTAGTTTTAATCTCGATTAATTCATCTTTGATAACCTTGCGGCAGAGTTCGTCGTTAACGAGGATTTCTTCCAGATAAGCAATCTGCTTTTGGATTTCCTCATACTCGGCATGGAGCTGGTCCTGCATGAGTCCGGTTAACTGGCGCAGACGCATTTCTACGATGGCGCGCGATTGGATTTCAGTCAATTCAAAACGCTCCATCAAACCGCTGATTGCGTCATTCGGAGTTTTGGCGGCACGGATGATTTTGATTACCTCGTCAATATTGTCCGATGCAATAATCAAACCTTCTAAGATATGGGCACGTTCTTTAGCTTTACGCAAATCATATTGTGTACGGCGGATAACTACGTCGTGACGATGCTCTACGAAATACTTGATGAGGTCTTTCAGGTTCAGCAATCGAGGACGCCCGTGTACCAATGCTACGTTGTTTACGCCGAAAGAAGTCTGCAACAATGTCATCTTGTAGAGCTTGTTCAGCACTACACTGGCGTTGGCATCGCGTTTTACGTCGATGACGATGCGCATACCTTCGCGGTCAGACTCGTCGTTGGCATTGGAAATGCCCTCTATCTTCTTTTCGTTGGCCAAATCGGCGATGGATTTGATTAATTCGGCCTTATTTACTCCGTAAGGGATTTCGGTTACGACGATTTTGTCATGCGTGGAAGATGTTTCAATCTCAGCCTTGGCGCGCATTACGACACGTCCGCGACCAGTCATGTAGGCTTCGCGCACACCGCTCATACCATATATATAACCGCCTGTCGGGAAGTCGGGAGCTTTGACGTAAGTCATCAAATCTTCGATGTCGATATCATTATTGTCGATATATGCGACGCAGGCATCTATCACTTCGGACAGATTATGGGTCGGCATATTCGTGGCCATACCTACGGCGATACCGGAAGCACCGTTGACAAGAAGGTTCGGAATGCGGGTCGGCATTACGGTAGGTTCCAGCAACGAGTCATCGAAGTTGGTTTGCATGTCTACAGTCTCTTTATCAAGATCCTGCATCATTTCTTCTCCAATCTTTTGCAAGCGGCATTCCGTGTAACGCATGGCGGCTGCGCTGTCACCGTCCACAGAGCCGTAGTTGCCTTGTCCGTCTACAAGCATGTAGCGCATAGCCCACGGCTGTGCCATACGGACGAGAGCGCCATATACGGATGAGTCACCGTGTGGGTGATATTTACCTAATACCTCACCGACAACTCTCGCAGATTTCTTATAGGGTTTATCCGACGTATTTCCCAGTCCCATCATACCGAAAAGAATTCTTCGGTGAACAGGTTTAAAACCATCTCTAACATCCGGAAGGGCACGTGAAACAATGACCGACATGGAGTAGTCAATGTACGAAGACTTCATTTCCTCCTCGATGTTAATCTTTATAATTCTGTCTTGTTCAAGCATTTAAAAAGATTATTAATTATACATTTGCGGGTTTGTGAAAAACCACGCTAAAGTACTGCTTTTTTACGATATACAAAAGTTTTCCCTCATAAACTTTGTTGCAGATTTCCATGCTTGAAACCCCGTTTGGATGTATGGTTTTTCGTTTGATGTATAATCGGTTAAAAATAAGACAGATACAAGTACCAGAAAGATACCTCCCTTTGGTACTCGGTGTACCTTACTAAGGTACGAGCCGTACCAAGCTTAGGTATATGAAGTTTCTTAGGTTGGTACATCGAATACCAACCGTTGGTACGGATGAAATTCCTACGTATTATAATATAATGTGTAGGGCGAACCGGAAAGATGTGATTTATGGCACGGGATTTGTATATTATTAATCCAGTTTATGGTATGCAATATAAAGAAATGCGTATCTTTGTCAGTCAAAACCTTTAATTAAGGAGATAAAAATTATATGAACAATCAATTTTCACAAAGAGTTTCTGATATTATAACTTATAGCAAGGAAGAAGCCAATCGACTGAGAAATAGATATATCGGCCCGGAGCATCTTCTGCTCGGCATGCTACGTGACGGCGGAGGAAAAGCTATCGAGATATTGATGAAACTCGATATAGACTTGAAGCAAGTAAAAAAGCGTATTGAAAGTTTCTTGAGAGATGCCGAAGACGACACCCTATTACCCGATGCGGATGTGCCATTGTCGCCAATGGCCGCTAAGATATTGAAGATGTGCATTCTGGAAGCGCGCATTTTAAAGAGTTCAACAGCCGATGCCGAACATGTGCTGTTGGCTATACTGAAGGATGGCGACAACCTTGCTGCCACCGTCCTGGGAGAGAATCGGGTGAATTATCAAGCTGTATTTGAACAGCTTACAATGCAATCTACCAACCCGAATGCTGGTATGGGATTTCCGGAAGAAGAGGAAGAAGACGATGAAGACATGAATATGTCCCATCCCTCTCGCAATGCAGGACAGGGCGCGGCTTCTTCTGCACAGACTGCATCGAAGAAGTCTTCCAATGATACTCCGGTCCTGGATAACTTCGGTACGGACATGACCCGTGCGGCAGAAGAAGGCAAGCTCGATCCGGTTGTAGGGCGTGAGCGTGAGATAGAACGCTTGGCGCAGATATTGAGTCGTCGTAAGAAAAACAATCCGGTGCTGATTGGTGAGCCGGGTGTCGGCAAGTCGGCTATTGTAGAGGGGTTGGCACTGCGTATCGTTCAAAAGAAAGTATCCCGTATCTTGTTTGACAAGCGGGTGGTAATGCTCGATATGGCTTCTGTTGTAGCCGGAACCAAATACCGCGGACAGTTTGAAGAGCGTATTCGTTCCATTATCAACGAGTTGCAGAAGAATCCGAACGTAATCTTGTTCATAGACGAGATTCATACTATTGTAGGCGCCGGTGCAGCTGCCGGTTCTATGGATGCAGCCAATATGTTGAAGCCGGCTTTGGCTCGCGGCGAAATACAATGTATCGGTGCTACCACGCTTGACGAATACAGAAAGAATATTGAGAAAGACGGTGCTTTGGAGCGTCGTTTTCAGAAAGTTATAGTAGAACCCACTACTCTGGAAGAAACGCTACAGATACTGAGAAACATAAAAGAGAAGTACGAAGACCACCATAACGTGAGCTATACGGACGAAGCGTTAGAGGCATGTGTCAAGTTGGCAGAGCGTTATATAACCGACCGTAACTTCCCGGATAAAGCCATTGATGCTTTGGATGAAGCCGGTTCGCGTGTGCATCTGACGAACATTAATGTTCCCAAAGAGATTGAAGAGCAGGAAAAGCTGATAGAAGACGCACGTGTTTTGAAGGCTGAAGCCGTAAAGTCGCAGAACTTTGAACTGGCTGCCAGTTATCGGGATAGAGAGAAAGAACTTTCCGCTCGCCTGGATGAAATGAAAGAGGAATGGGAAGCACGTCTCAAAGACGACCGTCAGCTCGTTGGAGAGGAAGAAATAGCCAATGTCATATCGATGATGTCCGGCATTCCGGTGCAACGTATGGCTCAGGCGGAAGGTCTTAAGCTTGCAGGTATGAAAGAAGATTTGCAGGCAAAAGTTGTGGCTCAGGATGCTGCGATAGAGAAACTTACCAAAGCCATCCTGCGCAGCCGTGTAGGCTTGAAAGACCCTAACCGCCCTATCGGAACGTTTATGTTCCTCGGCCCTACCGGCGTGGGTAAAACGCATTTGGCCAAGCAGTTGGCTAAATATATGTTTGGCTCCAGCGATGCGCTGATACGCATTGATATGAGCGAATATATGGAGAAATATACGGTGTCCCGTATGATTGGAGCGGCCCCGGGATATGTCGGCTATGAGGAAGGCGGACAGTTGACAGAGAAGGTACGCCGGAAACCTTATTCCATAGTGCTGTTGGACGAAATTGAAAAAGCTCACCCGGATGTGTTCAATATCTTGTTGCAGGTGTTGGACGAGGGACGTCTTACTGACAATTATGGCAGAACGATTGACTTTAAGAATACAGTCATCATCATGACCTCCAATATCGGTACCCGCCAGTTGAAAGAGTTCGGTCGTGGCGTAGGTTTTGCGGCACAGGCACGTACGGATGATAACGAGTACTCGCGCAGTGTGATTCAGAAAGCATTGAACAAGACCTTTGCTCCTGAGTTTCTGAACCGTTTGGATGAAATCATAACGTTTGACCAGCTTTCGTTGGATGCCATTACGAAGATTGTGGATATAGAGCTGAAAGGTTTGTATGAACGGATTGAAGCCATTGGTTATAAGATGGTTGTAGATGATGAAGCCAAGAGATTCCTTGCTGCCAAAGGCTACGATGTGCAGTTTGGTGCCCGTCCGTTGAAGCGTGCCATTCAGAATTATCTGGAAGACGGACTTTCGGAGCTGATTGTGTCTGCCGGATTACAGCCCGGTGATACGGTTAATGTTTCTGTCGATAAGGAAAAAGACGAGTTGAGTATAACCAAAGCTTAACAAGCCTTTATAATAAAACAGTCAAAATGTCAGTTCTTCGGGACTGGCATTTTTTTTGTGTTCAGTTTGCCAAAACAATAAAAATACAAATCTAAAAATATAAACTTAGTATGCAAAAAGGAAATATTGGGGTAACTACAGAGAATATCTTCCCCGTTATCAAAAAGTTTTTGTACAGTGACCATGAAATCTTCCTTCGTGAGTTAGTCTCTAATGCCGTCGATGCTACCCAGAAACTTAAAACACTGGCTTCTATCGGTGAGTTTAAGGGTGAACTCGGTGATTTGACCGTGCATGTGTCCTTAGGCAAGGATACGATTACCGTATCCGATCGTGGTATCGGCCTGACGGCAGAAGAAATAGATAAATACATCAATCAGATTGCATTCTCGGGAGCCAACGACTTCCTGGAGAAATATAAGAATGATGCCAATGCCATTATCGGTCATTTCGGACTTGGCTTTTACTCGGCTTTTATGGTTGCCAAGAAGGTCGAAATCATCACCAAATCCTATCAGGATGGTGCTAAAGCCGTGAAATGGACTTGCGACGGTAGTCCGGAGTTTACCATCGAAGATACGGACAAGGCAGAACGCGGCACGGATATCGTTCTTTATATAGACGACGATTGCAAGGAATTCCTTGAAGAAGCGCGCATCTCTTCTCTTTTGAAGAAGTATTGCAGCTTCCTTCCCATTCCCGTTGCATTCGGCAAGAAAAAAGAATGGAAAGACGGCAAGCAGGTTGAAACAGCCGAAGATAACATCATCAACAACGCTAATCCGTTGTGGACGCTGAAGCCCAGCGAATTAAAAGACGAGGATTACAAGAAGTTCTATCGCGACCTCTATCCGATGTCCGATGAACCCTTGTTCTGGATACATCTGAACGTGGATTATCCGTTCCATCTTACTGGTATTCTGTACTTCCCGAAGGTAAAGAGCAATATAGAGTTGAACAAGAACAAAATCCAGCTTTATTGCAATCAGGTCTATGTAACGGACTCTGTAGAGGGTATTGTTCCGGACTTTCTGACATTGCTGCACGGTGTACTCGATTCACCGGATATTCCGCTGAACGTATCCCGTTCCTATTTGCAGAGTGACTCTAATGTGAAGAAAATCTCTACATATATTACGAAGAAAGTATCCGACCGCTTGCAATCCATATTCAAGAACGACCGTAAGCAATTTGAAGAGAAGTGGAACGATTTGAAAATCTTCATTAACTACGGAATGCTCACACAAGAGGATTTCTATGATAGAGCAAAGGATTTCGCCCTTCTTTCCGATACGGACGACAAGTATTATACCTTCGAAGAGTATAAGACCTTGATAAAGGATAGCCAGACGGATAAGGATGGCAATCTGATTTATCTGTATGCCAACAACAAAGATGAGCAATACAGCTATATCGAGGCTGCCAAGAATAAGGGATATAATGTGCTGTTGATGGGCGGCCAGCTTGATGTTGCCATGGTAAGCATGCTGGAGCAAAAGTTCGAGAAAGTGCGTTTCACTCGTGTAGACAGTGATGTCGTTGACAATCTGATAGTGAAGGAAGACAAGGCGAAAGATGTCTTGGAAGCCGATAAACAGGAGGCTCTCTCTGTTATCTTCAAGAGCCAGTTGCCGCAGATAGAAAAGACAGAGTTCAATGTAATGGCTCAAGCCTTGGGTGAAAATGCTTCACCGGTCATGATTACTCAAAGCGAGTACATGCGTCGTATGAAAGAAATGGCTAATATCCAGGCAGGAATGAGTTTCTATGGCGAAATGCCGGACATGTTCAACCTGGTATTGAATGCCGACCATAAGCTGGTAAAAGAGATTCTGGCTGATGAAGACAAGGAATGTGCGGCTGCCGTTGCTCCGATTCAAAAAGAAATGGACGATGTAAATACTCGTCGTAATGAATTGAAAAAGAAGCAGGAGGGTAAGAAAGATGAGGATATTCCTACAACCGAAAAGGATGAGGTAAATGATTTGGATAAGAAGTGGGAAGATTTGAAAAACCGGAAAAATGGATTGTTTGCCGACTATGCCGCTCAGAATAAGGTTGTCCGCCAACTTATTGATTTGGCATTGCTTCAAAATGGCATGTTGAAAGGTGAAGCTTTGAATAATTTTGTAAAGAGAAGCATCGATTTGATTAAATAAGCCCCTTTAGATTTCTATTATAACAGGGCATTGCAGCTAATATGAGTTGTAATGCCCTTTTTTTGTCTGTTTTTTCGTAATAGGTCTGTTTTTTTTCGTTGGATACGAGGTTTTTGGAAACAATTGTCTATATTTGAGCATTGAATAAATTAGTATATTTCATTCGAAACCGTATTCATGAAAAGATTTTTTTTGTTTTTGTCAGCCTGTTTATTGCTTCTGCCGTTTGTGCAAGCTCAGAAAGTAGGACTTGTTTTGAGTGGCGGAGGTGCGAAAGGCATGACCCATATCGGTATCATTCGCGCTTTGGAGGAAAACAATATTCCTATCGACTACATTACGGGTACTTCTATGGGAGCTATCATAGGTTCACTCTATGCTATGGGGTACTCTCCCGATGATATGGAGGCTTTATTGCGTTCCGAAGACTTCAAACGCTGGTATTCAGGACAGGTAGAACCCGAATACGGGTATTATTTCAAACAAAACCGACCGACCCCGGAGTTTTTCAATATCCGTTTCTCCTTTAAGGACTCGCTGCATATCAAGCCTCAGATACTTCCTACAAGCATGGTAAATCCCATTCAGATGAATCTGGTCTTTGTGGAGCTATTTGCACGGGCTACGGCTGCATGCAGCGGCGATTTTAACCGCCTGTTTGTGCCTTTCCGGTGTATTGCCTCCGATGTATATAACAAGAAACCGTTGATTATGCGTAGAGGAGATTTGGGAGATGCGGTACGCGCTTCCATGAGTTTTCCGTTTGTTTTCAAACCGATAGAGATTGATAGCGTTTTAGCTTATGACGGTGGAATTTATAATAATTTCCCCACAGATATTATGCGTGAGGACTTTAAACCGGAAGTCATCATAGGTAGCGTGGTAGCCGCCAACCCCGGTAAGCCGAAAGAGAATGATTTGATGAGCCAGCTTGAAAATATGATTATGCAGAAGACGGATTATACTCTTCCGGATTCTTTAGGCATTATTATGACATTCAAGTATGACGATGTAAGCCTTTTGGACTTTGACCGTTTGCAGGAGTTGCACGATATCGGCTATAACCGGACTATCAGTTTAATGGATTCTATAAAAGGCCGTATTCATCGGAGGGTAAGTGCGGAAAATGTTCGTTTAAGGCGGTTGGTCTACCGCAGTAATTTGCCTCAATTCCGCTTTAGGGACATCTATATAGAGGGCGCCAATCCACAACAGCAGGCGTATATCAAAAAAGAATTTCATGACGAAGACCATGAGGTGTTTACATATGAAGATTTGAAACGTGGATATTTCCGTTTGCTGTCTGATAATATGATATCGGAGATTATACCTCATGCTGTATATGACTCTGAAAACGACTTGTATTCGCTGCATCTGAAAGTGAAAATGGAAGATAATTTTTCTGTAAGGATGGGGGGAAGTGTATCGACAACCAGCTCTAATCAGATTTATTTGGGGTTAGGTTATCAGGACTTGAATTATTATTCCAAAGAAATAACCCTTGACGGCCAGATTGGCAAGGTATATAATAATGCGCAGCTTATGGCCAAGATAGACCTTCCTACCCGTATTCCAACCTCTTACCGCCTTATTGCTTCTTTAAGTACGTTCGATTATTATAAAAAGGACAAACTCTTTTCTAAGAATGATAAGCCCTCTTTTAACTCTAAAGATGAACGTTTTGTCAAGCTGATGGTAGCCTTGCCTTTTTTGGCCAATAAACGGGCGGAAATAAGCATCGGATATGGGAAACTTCAAGACAATTACTTTCAGTCCAGCGTGATTAATTTTGACAAGGACCGTTCGGATAGGAGTACCTACAACCTTTTGGGAGGGGCTATCGGATTTTATGGGAGTACGCTGAATGCACGACAGTATGCCACTAAAGGATATTTTGAAAAACTGGTGGCACAGGTCTTTAGTGGAAAGGAGAAATTTATACCGGGAAATCCGACGGAAACGAGTGTTACGACTAAAGAAAGGCAATCTTGGCTGCAAATTTCTTATATGAAATATGCCTATCATACTATGAGTCCCAAATTTACTTTGGGATGGATGGCAGAGATGCTGTATTCATCGAAGAACTTTTCGGAGAATTATACGGCAACCATGTTGCAGGCGGCAGATTTTTCTCCTACTCCTCATAGTAAGCTGATGTATAATGAAGCATTCCGGGCCAACCAATTTTTGGCAGCGGGTATCAAGCCTATTTTTGTTTTCAATGATATGTTCCAATTCCGTTCTGAATTTTATGGTTTCGTACCGATATTTCCTATTAAAAAGAATGCATTGAACAAAGCTTATTATGGAAAAGCGTTTTCGCGCTTTGAATATATAGGAGAAATTTCTGTAATATGCCAATTGCCCTTTGGAGCAATATCTGCATATGTAAATCATTATAGCTCACCGAAAAAGGAGTGGAATGTGGGGTTGACACTCGGCTGGCAGCTGTTTAATTATCGGTTCATCGAGTAATTTTTTTCAAAAAAAGTTTGCGTATCTCTTGCTAATTCAAAAAAAGTACGTATCTTTGCACCCGTAAAACAAACAAGGCCGCGTAGCTCAACTGAATAGAGTAGCTGACTACGGATCAGCCGGTTACAGGTTTGAATCCTGTCGCGGTCACAAATTGTTAATAATAAAGGTCGCGTAGCTCAACTGAATAGAGTAGCTGACTACGGATCAGCCGGTTACAGGTTTGAATCCTGTCGCGGTCACAAATTGTTAATAATAAAGGTCGCGTAGCTCAACTGAATAGAGTAGCTGACTACGGATCAGCCGGTTACAGGTTTGAATCCTGTCGCGATCACAGAGGTCCTCTACAAGGTATTTGTAGAGGATTTTTGTTTTTTGCACAGAAACTTCGGGTCAGTTTGAATTCCCATTTACACCTACATTCCAAAGGTTTCTTGGGTCAACGTAACAATCTGAGGGATTTTATATTTAAGCATATAATTTAGCAAGTCTATATAAGAAAAAAGCTCTATCTCTTACTCCTCTGAAC
>CEAH01014070.1_pt1 | contig 19706 bp, 18 predicted proteins | sample 557571 | NCBI WGS metagenome assembly CEAH01 (sample SAMEA3182092, study PRJEB8094) | gut metagenome | biome: human; feature: gut; material: Stool; isolation source: human stools | place: Canada | collected 2013-11-25
GCCAAAGGGTCTTCGACCCTCTGGACTCCCGTTCGCGCGATTCAGTTGAGCGCATTTTCATGCTGTGCCCGCGTGTTTATGGGGGAACCCAAGGGGCGCTGCCCATCAGCAAGAAAAAAATTCATCTTCCCCCGCAACCTTTTGCATTCTTCCCCATCTAACAGGCGGAAAGGAGGGAAAGCGCAGTGACACAGACGGAATTCACCCAGCGCGTGCTGACGATGCAGGACAGGCTCTACCGCGTTTCCTGCACGCTGCTGCGCTGCGAGGCTGACCGCGAAGATGCCGTGCAGTCCGCGCTGGAAAAGGCGTGGCGCGGGCGCTTCCTGCTGCGGCAGGAGCAGTACATGGAGACGTGGCTGACGCGCATCCTCATCAATGAGTGCTATGCCATCATGCGCCGAAGCCGCCGAATCATCCCGGTGGCGGAAGTCGGGGAAAATCAGCCGGCGCAATGGGAAGCACAGAATGCGGACGAAATGCTGTGCCGCGCCCTGACCGCGCTGCCGGACACACTGCGCCTGCCGATTGTCCTGCACTACATGGAGGGCATGGACATTCGCACCATTGCCCGCATGCTGCGCATACGGGAGAGCGCAGTCAAGAGCCGACTGCACCGCGGCAGAGAGAAGCTGCGGCAGTCCGACGAGTTGAAGGAGCTGGTGGAAGATGAATAAAACGAAGCAGGAAAAATGGCAGCGCGCGTATGGCGACACGCCGGATAGCTTCCGGCAGCGGGTTGCGGCGTCGCCTCCCAAGGGCGAGGAGAGCCGGCATGTGGCGTTCCCGCGGCGCGCGATGGTGCTGGCGGCGGCGCTTGTGCTGGTGCTGACGACGGCGTATGCAGCGGTCGTCACGCACACGGAACTGGTCTGGAACGCGGGGCATCCCATCGAGAACGAAGCGGATGACCGCTTGGGGCTGCTGACGGGCAAGGCAGGTACTTCGGAAGACAGCCTGACCATCGGCGGCGTGACCTTCACGGTGCAAGATGGCATCTATTCCCCGGAGACCGGGCAGCTGTTCGCGTCTGCTGCCATTTCCGCGGATGAAAGTGTGCAGCTGGTCGCGGTGGAAGCTGACATGGAGCATGAAGTGCGTTTAACGACCCCAGTCGACGCAAAACTCGACCCTAGCGGCATTTCGTGGGCGGAATGGGCGGAGCAGAACGGCAAGACGCTCGTGCCTATTGGCATGGAAGCTGCGCCAACCCTGCAATTCCTGAAAGTCAACGGTCAGACAACGGACACACCGCTTATCGGTGCCTTCCTGACGCAGAATCCGGACGGCACGGTGTCGGCAGGCTTTCAGGTGGATTTGACCGAGGCGGACACGAGCCATCTGAAATCCTGCGAAGTGCAGCTGGAATGCCGCGTCGGCGCGTTCGGCAAGGATGGCAAGGCGACGCAGTGGCAGAAGGAAATCCTCACCGCGACGATTACGTTCAAATAACGACAAAAATATTTCTGGAAGTATTGACAAGCGGGGTAACTTTCGGTATAATCAACCCCGTCGCAGATAAGGAATGAGTTAGAGTCATTCCGGGTAAAAGACACTGACCCGTCCCGCAAGGGGCGCAAGGCCGAACGGACAGCCGGGTCAAATGCCGATGCGGGGTATAAACTCGCACGCAGCTTTCGCTGCATCTCATTGATTATACGGTTTCCCCATGCGGGTTCGCTCCATTTGGAAGCCGTATGAGTTCAAAGCTCAGTTTCACCGGGTTTCCCTTGTGCGTCACGACGCGCAGCAACTTGTGAAATGGTCAATAAGAGTAGTAAAAGTAAGTCTTTACTTGAGGCAGTCCCGCAAGGAATTGCTGCTGACTCTGACAACCTATCCTTATCTCCGAACGCTTTCTGAAAAGATGCTTTCGGGGTGGTGTGTGCTGTGCAAACATCACCTTTTTTCGTACCCATTTTACCCAGCCAGCCTGCGACGAAATACTTTTTAGGAGGACGACCCCCATGAAGAAGTTCCTTTCCCTGCTCCTGTCTTTGGCGATGCTCCTGAGCGTCGCGGCGCTGGCGGACGAAACGCACGGCAACTACTCCGACGAGATGAAGATTCCCTACGCGGTGGATCTCAGCCCGGAAGACGGCGCGGACAGCGTTGAACGCGCGGGCGACCATGTGGACAGCCCGTACTTCAGCCGTCTTGACTTCTACAACATGACCTCGACCGACACGCTGACCATCCTGCAGCATTTCCAGACCATGCAGCAGACGAGCGAATGGTCTTGCGGCGTTGTCAGCGCCCTGATGGTGATGAACTGGTACGGCAAGCTCGGCGACTACAACGAGCAGACCTTGGCGCAGCTGCGTGGCACGATTGGCGACAAGCCCGGCGCGACCAGCATGAGCCAAATGGTGGATATCTTTAACGGCGTGGGCGGTTTCAACTGCTACTCCGCCATCGACGCGGGCGAGGACGTTGCGGATATCTTCACTTTCGAGTACATCCAGCAGCAGCTGGCGGCGGGCAACCCCATCATGATTGGCTGGAACGACTGGGGCGGCCACTGGCAGGTCATCATCGGCTACGACACGATGGGCACGGAAACCACGCAGGATGACGTGATTATCGTCGCCGACCCCTACGACACCACCGACCACAATCAGGATGGCTATGGCGTGTATGGCGCCGAGCGCTTCCTGTACAACTTCACGTTCTACAACTTCTTCTCCGAAGAGTCTGGAGAACTGAATGACTACTGCTTCCTTGTGGCGACGCCGGAAGCGTAATTGCAAAATCCACGGTGTCCGCTGGTGAAAATCAGCGGGCATTTTGTCTTTTTGGGGGATAAAAGTTTGCAAGGGGCTATGCAGAATGGGCAGAATGTTGTAAAATAAGAACAAGAATCATCAGGAGGATGAGAGAATGCTTCCCGAATCGCTCGTGGCGGCGCGAAAGCTGCTGGAAGAGATTACCCCGCTGCAAACGGACTGTGGGCTGGTATGCGGCGGCGCGTGCTGCCAAACGCATCCCGGCGAGGAGACGGGGATGCTGCTGTTTCCGGGCGAGGCGGAAATGTATCGCGGCGAAAAAGGCTTTACGCTCGTGGATTCGCCGCACGGGACGATTCTCGTCTGCGAGGGGCGCTGCAGCCGCGCGAATCGTCCGCTGGCGTGCCGAATGTTTCCGCTGGTGATGCTCCTGCGCCCCGATGGCGTGAAAATCGCGACGGATGCGGCTGCGCAATCGGTCTGTCCGCTGGCACGGCAGGGGAAAAGCGCCCTTTCGCAGGATTTTGTCGCGGCAGTGCGTCAGGCGGCGAATCTGCTTGCGCAGGACAATCAACAGGCGGCGCATTTGCGGCGTTTGACGGACATGCAGGACGAATTAAAGGCGCTTCGGGCGCAGTATCGCGGGAGGAAGGAACATGTTTGAGGCGGTAGAAATCTCGCGGGAAATCACCGGGTCGGGGCAAAATCTGCTCCTGTGCGGGGATGCTTACCAGCAGCAGCCCGCGCTGTCAGCGCTGGCGGGGCAGGTGCAGGCGGTGTATATTGATCCGCCGTTCATGACGGGGGAGACGTTCACGCGCCGCCGACGCTTCGGCACGTCCGGCTGGAAAACGGGCCGCCCGATGCCTGAATATCCGGCGTATATCGACCGCTTTGCCGACACGAGGGAATATCTGGAACTGCTGCGTTCGCTAATTGAGTGCGCGAAAGACCTCTTGCTGCCCACGGGCGTGCTGTATCTGCATCTGGACTGGCGGACGAGCGCGTATGCCCGCTTGCTGTGCGACGAGATTTTCGGGGAGGATATGTTCCTGAACGAAATCGTCTGGAGCTACGAGAGCGGCGGGCGCGCGAAGAAATACTTCAGCCGCAAGCACGATACCATCCTGCTTTACGCGCGCTCGAAGGACTACCACTTCGACTTGCGGCGCGTTCCGCTGGCGCGCGCGGAGCACCGAAAGAACCACATGCGCCGCTGCGTGGACGAGAACGGGCGGAGTTACAGCCAAATCACCACCGGCGGCAAGGTCTACCGCTACTACGATGATGCGCCGGTATATCCGGGCGACGTGTGGAGCGACATCAGCCACTTGCAGCAGAAAGACCCGGAGCGCACGGGCTATCCGACGCAGAAGCCCCTGAAGCTGCTGGAGCGGCTGCTGCTGCCTGTCGTGCGCGAAGGGGACATGGTGGCGGATTTATGCTGCGGCAGCGGCACGGCGATGGAAGCCGCGCAGTCGCTGGGCTGCCGCTTTGTCGGCGTGGACAAGAGCCCGGAGGCGATTCTGACGACAGCGAGCCGCTTGGAGTGCAGCGACCTGACGATTGACTGCCCCTGCACGATGGACGAAACGCCGCTGGAAGGGGAGTACAACGGCCACGGCGGGATGCTGCTGCTGACGGGCTTCCACGCCGCGCACCCGTCCTTCCCGAAGACCGAGCAGCAGCTGGACACGCTGGAAAGCTGGAGTGTGGGCAAAATCACGCCGGAGGGGCTGCAAGTGATGCAGCGCTTCCGCCGAACCCGGAAACAGCCGGAACTGCCGTGGTTCTGCGTTCTGCCGGAAGGGTGCGGGGAGATTGCTGTATCAACGGTGGATGCGGCGGGGCGGAAGAGAGTGTATCGGTGGAAAGATTGAGATGTCCTAATAATGCTTTTTGGTGAAATAGCATAATAACACTTGACAAACACAACAAGATTGTGATATTATAAACAAGGATACGCACTGTAAGAAGCACTTAACGACACCGCCCCTAAAGAAAGAGGTGATGCCATTGCACGTTACGGCTATTGGTTTTTAACGTAAGATTTACAACAATGCGACGATGAAGTAAAGGAGTTCTATAAGATGAAGAAGTTTGCGCGTTTGATTAGTTTGGTGATGGCTGTTTCGTTGGCACTGATGATGGTTGCAATGGCGGGAGCCTGCAATCATGTGTGGACTAAATGGACAACGAAGATTCCGCCGACTTGCTTAGAAGAAGGAGAGCAAGAAAGTAGCTGCGACAAACCGAATTGTGGTAAGCATGCTTATCGCGCGGTTGCCAAGTTGGATCATTTGTATGTTCCGGCGACATGCACGCAAAAGAAGCACTGTGTCAATGGTTGCGATGATGAAAGAGGAGAGTTGCTCCCGCATACTTTTGCGGCTGCAACCTGCGTACAGCGTCCTAAATGTACCCAGTGCGGCCTTGAAGAGGGGGCACTGGGTAAACACAATTTTGTATCTACAAATTGTTTGCAGCCTAAAGTATGCACAGAGTGTACTTTTCCGTCAAAAGAATTAACAAGTCATGAATATACTGATGCTACATGTCAAAAACCTGCAACATGCAAACGCTGCGGTGATGAAACTGGCGGCAAGGCAAACCATAGCTTCCCGAAAGTGAGTTGCACGATGGTTGCTAAATGCAGATGGTGTGAAAAAAAACAGCGTGGTGAACATCAGTGGGTTACGGAGGGAAAAGAAAGAACTTGCTCGGTTTGTCAAATCTCTCAAGCATTGAAACAACCGAAGCCAGATCCTGAATATACGGAGTGATAAGGAGCAGAGTATGAGAAAGCGGAGAATTTTTCTCTCAATCCTCTTGATAATTGTCTTGCTTTGCCCAATGTACGCTGCATTCGCGGATGCAACGGAATCCACCGTTCTGACGGTCGCCTGTGAAGAACACGAGGTGGAGCTGTTCGATGCGGCTGTGATGCGTTTTTGTGAACAGCATCCGGGCGTGGAAGTGCGCTTTGAGATTATGACAACCGAGCAAATGGACGATGCGCTGGAAAATGGCACGAACGTTGACGTGTTCCTGACGGCGAGCAATTTCACCAATTTAGACCGTTTGGTGCATCGGGGGCTGATTGCGCCGCTGGCATCCGAAACCCTGCTTGCGAACATGGCGAAGATGTACGCGCCTTTTCGCGATTATGTGACCTATCAGCAGCAGGTGTACGCCTATCCGCGAGAAGTGCTTGCGAACACGCGCACGGTGAACACGGAGCTTCTGCGGATGTACGGCAGCTTCCTCGGCGAAGTGCCGACGACGATGAGCGAGTACATCGAGCAGATGCGCAAGTGGTACGACACGTCCATCACCGTCGGCAGTGACAGCAGCTTCACCGAGCAGAATATGCCGGAAACGCTGCTGGAATACACGCTGGATGAGCTGGTGATTGCATACCTGTGCGAATACTATCAGACGGACGACACACGGGGGACGTACCGTGATTTCAGCACTTCAGATTTCGCGAACATGCTGGACAGCTTGGACTTTCTGCGCGTGGCGGCTTTCCAGATGACCGAGGCGGAGGAAAAGCCATGGAACGCTGCCGCGTGGGGCGAAAAGTCAGGCAGCCTGTATACGAAGGTTGGCTTCACGCCGGTTGTCATCGGCTTTGAGGAAAACGAGCAGTACATCCTGCCGCCCGCATTCGATGCGGAGGACGAACAGTGCATCATCACCTACTTGCAGCTGCTTGTCATCCGCGCGGACAGCGAGAAACAGGCGATGGCGAACGCGTTCATCGAAGCTGTGGCGGAATCCGACATTGGCGAAAAGTCGAACTTCGAGCTGTTCGAGGATACCGACGGGTTGGTGAATCCGGGCGTGACGGAGGAAGAGTTGCAGGCTTACCGCGAGATGCTGCCGCACTTTGACCTGCACACCGGGGCGATTATTTCCGGCATGTTCTGGGGTGAGGAGAGCGCGACGGATGTCTTGATGGCGTATTTCCACCAAGACCTTACGAAGGAAGAGGCACTGAGCAAGCTGGATGCAATGCAGAGCCAGTGGATTCAGCAGCAGCCGATGGGTGTACACTAAGCAGCAACCAAATAAATAGCGGCGCATGTGCATTCCTTCGCACATGCGCCGCCTTCATATATCAATATCAGTCGTCCGAATACACCCTGACCCCGCTGCCCTTCCGAATCAGCACGGGCATGGTGTCCAGCGGCGCATCCATGCGCACGGTCTGTCCGCCGGTGTATTCCGCACCTGTCGCGGCGTCCACCCAGTCCGCGCCCGCGGGCAGATACACGTCGCGCATCCTTGCGCCCGCTTCCAGCACCGGGGCAACCAGCACATCCGCGCCGAAGAGGTACGCATCCTCCACAGACCACGCGGCTTTATCCGCCGGGAAGCCGTAGAACAGGGGTCGCATGATTGGGTCGCCGTGCTCGTGGGCGGCGCGCATCACCTCGCGGATGTACGGGCGCATCCGCTCACGCACGAACAGGTACTTCCGCAGAATCTCGTACACCTCGTCGCCGAACGACCAGACTTCGTTGCTCTGACCGCTTGTCAGCTGGCGCACGTCGCCAATGTACTCCTGCTCGCGCTCATACCACGGGCTGCGCTCGCCGTGCATCCGGAAGACCGGGCAGAAGCACGCCCACTGGAACCAGCGCACCAGCAGCTCGCGGAACGCCGGGTCATCCAACTGACCGCCGAGGAAGCCGCCAATGTCGCTCGTCCACCACGGAATGCCTGCCATGCCCATGCTCAGACCCGCTTGCAGCTGCTCCCGCATCGCGCGGAAAGTGGAGGAAATGTCGCCCGACCAAGTGAGAACGGCGTATTTCTGGCTGCCCGCCCATGCGCAGCGCACAAGCGACAGAATCTCCGTTTCGCCCGCTTCGCGCAGTCCATCGAAGAAGCACTTTGCGTAGCCGACGGGGTAGGTGTTCGTGCACTGCAGGGCAGGGCCGGCGTAATAGCGGTAGTTGTCAAAGTCATACGGCCCGTATTCCGGCTCGGACTCGTCCAGCCAGAAGCAGCGGATGCCATACTGGTAGTAGTTCTTCTTGCACTGCTCCCAGACGAATGCCTGCGCTTCCGGGTTCGTCGCGTCGAAGAAGAACGTGTTGCCCATCCACGTCATGGCAATCGCGTTGCCACGGTCAGCCGTCACCAGCAAGCCGCGCTCTGCCATTTCGCCGAAGTTGACGCTCTTTTCGTCGATGGTCGGCCAGACGGATACAACCGTCTCCACGCCCATTGCTTTCAATTCGTCCACCATCGCCTGCGGATTCGGCCAGTCCCGCGGCTCAAAGCGGAAATCACCTTGCCGCGTCCAGTGGAAGAAGTCGACGACGATGGCATCCAGCGGCAGCCCGCGGCGCTTCATTTCGCGCGCGACAGACAGCAATTCCTCCTGCGTCCGGTAGCGCAGCTTGCACTGCCAGTAGCCCATGCCGTATTCGGGCATCATAGGGGTGCGCCCGGTTGCGGCGGTGTAGTTCGCTTCGATGTCCGCCGGGGTGTCGCCCGCCGTGATGAAATAATCCAGCTTTTTGGTGGATTTTGCCGACCACTCCGTGACATTCGTGCCGAACGCCGCCGTGCCGATTGACGGATTGTTCCACAGGAAGCCGTAGCCGCGGCTGGACACGAAGAACGGCACGCTTGATTGCGAATTGCGGTGCGCCAGCTCCAGCACAGAGCCTTTCTTGTTCAAATGGCGATCCTGATACTGCCCCATGCCGAAAATCATCTCGTCGTCATACGCCTCGAAGCGCGCGGTGAGGGAGAAATCCGTGCCGCCGGGGATGGGCTTGAGTTCGCGCGCCGGAACGCGCAGCGGGACGCAGTAGCGGTTGATGCGGTCACGGTTGCGCCAATATTCCGCCGTCAGCACCTCGCCGCGCTGGTTCAGGAACGTAATCCACCCCTCGGTGGAGATTTTCGCGGTGATTTTGCCGTTCGTCAGCGTCCATTCCGTGCCGGTTTGGTGGTACTTCGCCCACTCATCGCCCTTGTACCACGGATCGGTCGTGTCGATGACTTCGCTGCGGATGACGACGTCCGTCGCTTCAACCGGTTCGGTCAGCGCCCAGTCGTGGTCGTCCATGCCCGGCTCGGCGCTCATGCGCACGCGCAGACTGTCCTTGCCCCAAGGGTCAATCCAGCATTCGCTTCTGCCATCGTGGATGATGAGCCGGTGATTCTGCTGCTCTATGCGCATGGAAAACGCCTCCTTATCGCAGTACGAAGGGGAAAATTAGCATTTTGCGGCTTCCAGCAGTCCGCGCTTGACGTCCCAAAGCTTCTGGGAGAGGTCAACGTAGTAGGTGTGAGGGTTCTCGAAGCGCTTCACTTCGTCCCACAGCGTGTGAATCTGCTGGCGGCAGTATGCCTTGATGTCGTTCAGTTCGGGCAGCTCGTAGACGAGTTCGCCGTTCTGGAAAATCGGCACTTGCAGTTCGCGGACGGTGAAGTCGGTCAGTTCCTTGGTCTTCCACGTCGCGTTCGGGTCGAAGATGACGTGCGGCTTCGTCGGGTCAATGACCTCGTCGCGCAGGGTCAGCTCGTCGGCAATCGCCTTGCCGCTTTCGCGGTCGTAGAGGCGGTACAGGCGCTTGAAGTGCGGGTTGGTAATCTTTGCTGTGTTCTCACTGACCTTGATTTTCGGGATAATGTTGCCCTCGTCATCCTCAATCGCCGCCAGCTTGTACACGCCGCCGAAAACGGGGTTCGATTTGCTCGTAATCAGCCGTTCGCCCACGCCGAAGGTGTCCACCTGCGCACCCTGCATCATCAGGTCGCGGATGAGGTATTCGTCCAGCGAGTTCGACGCGGTAATCTTGCAGTTCGGCAGGCCCGCCTCGTCGAGCATTTTGCGCGCCTTCTTGGATAAATACGAAATGTCGCCGGAGTCCAGACGGATGGCGAAATTGGTGATGCCGCGCGGCAGCAGAATCTCCTTGAACGCGCGGATAGCGTTCGGCACGCCGGATTTGAGCGTGTTGTAGGTGTCAACCAGCAGCGTCGCGTTGTCGGGGTACAGCTCGCAGTAGGTCTTGAAGGCGTCGTATTCCGTCGGGAACATCTGCACCCACGAGTGCGCCATCGTGCCGCCCGCCGGAACGCCGTAGAGCACGTCCGTCAGCGTGCACGCCGTGCCTGCCACGCCGCCGATGTACGCCGCGCGCGCGCCGATGACCGCGCCGTCCGCGCCCTGTGCGCGACGGGAGCCGAATTCCAGCACAGCGCGTCCCTGCGCCGCGCGGACGATGCGGTTCGCCTTCGTTGCAATCAGCGACTGGTGGTTAATCTCCAGCAGCAGATACGTCTCAATCAGCTGCGCCTCAATCGCGGGCGCACGGACGGTCAGCAGCGGTTCGCCGGGGAACACGGGCGTGCCTTCCGGGACGGCGTAAATATCGCCGTGGAACTTGAAATTCTTGAGGTAATTGAGGAAGCCCTCGTCGAAGATCCCCTTGCCGCGCAGATAAGCAATATCATCATCGGAGAAATGCAGCTGCTGGATGTACTCGACAATCTGCTCCAGCCCCGCGGCAATCGCGAAACCGCCGCCGTCAGGCACGTTGCGGAAGAACACGTCGAAATACACATTGCGCTTGTAGAAACCGTTGCGGTAGTAGCCGTTGCCCATCGTGAGTTCATAGAAATCACAGAGCATCGTCGGGTTTTCCTGCGGTCGATTTGCCATTGCTTTGCCCATCCTGTTCTATCTTATTTGTCGAAATTTGTCACATTGATTTGCAGTCCGCGCATCACATCGAGCGCCTTTTCGTGCAGCGCCTCGTCATTGGACGCGCAAAGCGACGCATCCACGGACACGCGTGCTTCCGGCAGCGCTGCCTTGCACAGCACGGCGTTTGAAATCACGCAGATGTTCGTTACCACGCCGACCAGCTCAATTTCCTGATACGGGTGCGTGCGCAGGTAGCAGAGCATCTCCATTGAGCCGAAAGACGGCTTGAAGAACACCATGTCCTGCTTTTGGCGGCACGCCGCTGTTTCCCCGAACAGGCGGTGTCCAGGCGTTCCGGCGATGCAGTGCGGCACGGGGAGATTTTTCCCCTCCTGCGTGGTCGGGTAGTCGTCATTGTGCGTATCCAGCGTGAACATCACGTCGTCGCCGCGGCTGTGATACAGGCGGATTTTCTCAGCAATCCCGTGGTCAAGCGTGACTGCCTTCTCAAAGCCGAGAGAACCGTCCACAAAGTCCTTCTGGTAGTCCACGACAATCAGGCATCGTTTGCCCGTCTCCATGCTCCGTTCGCCTCCTCTTTATCGAGTACCATTTCTTATTATACAACGGAAAATCGGTTTCGTAAAGGAAAAAATGCGCAAGCGTAAGAATTCCGCAAAGGAAGAACGAAATCTGTGTGAACGCATGGACATTCGGCGCAAAACGTGATAAACTGGAGCGGATTATTCAATAAAGGGGCGAAATTTGCCGTGAAGCTCAACACCAAGCGTACCATGCTGGTCGGTCTGGCGTTCTTGTCCATCTGCATTTTCTGGCAGATGTATGACAGCGTGATGACGCTGATTCTGACGGATACTTTCCACCTGAACGAGACGATTGCGGGCGCGGTCATGGCGGCGGATAATGTGCTGGCGCTGTTCCTGCTGCCGCTCTTCGGCGCTTTGTCGGATAAGACGAACACGCGCATTGGCCGCCGGATGCCCTACATCATTGGCGGCACAGCGGCGGCGGTCATACTGATGAACCTGCTGCCCGTGCTGGACAACGCCTATGCCGCGTCGCCCTCGCCGCTGATTTTGGGGCTGTTCATCGCGGTGCTGGCGCTGCTGCTCGTTGCGATGGGTGTGTACCGCTCCCCGGCAGTGGCGCTGATGCCGGATGTGACCCCGAAGCCCCTGCGCAGCCGCGGCAATGCCGTCATCAACCTGATGGGCGCGGTTGGCGGCATTCTGTATCTGGCGCTGGCGGCAGTGCTGTACCCCGCGTCGCGCAAGGTGGCGGGACATGTGGATTATCAGCCGCTGTTTATCATCGTGTCGCTGATTATGGCAGTATCGGTGCTTGTGCTGGCGCTGACGGTGAAGGAAAAGAGGCTGTCCGAAGAGAACCGCGCGCTGGAGAAGCAGCACCCGGATTGGAACCTCGCCGCGAAGGATGAATCGGGCAACGAAGTGCTGCCAAAGGAGGTCAAGCGGTCATTGACCTTCCTGCTGGCGTCCATTTCGCTCTGGTTTATCGCCTACAACGGCGTGACGACGTGGTTCACGAAGTACATTGAGCAGGTGATGGGCGAGGGCTTGGGCGGCGCATCAACGTGCCTGCTCGTCGCGACGGCGGGTGCGATTTGCTCCTACATCCCGATTGGCGCTTTGGCGGCGAAAATCGGGCGCAAGCGGACGATTCAGCTTGGCGTTGCCCTGCTGACGCTCTGCTTCCTGCTCGGCTTCGTCCTTACCTGCACGTCGAGCGTTATCACCCCGGTGATGTACGTCGTTTTCGCCCTGGTTGGTCTGGCGTGGGCAGCGATTAACGTCAACTCTCTGCCGATGGTGGTGGAAATGTGCCGCGGCAGCGACATCGGGCGCTTCACGGGCTACTACTACACGTTTTCGATGGTTGCGCAGGTCGTCACGCCGATTGCCGCGGGTTCTTTGATGCGCGCCATCGACTACCGCGTGCTTTTCCCTTATGCTGCAATTTTCTCCACACTGAGCTTTGTCACGATGTGCTTCGTCCGCCACGGCGATGCAAAGGCGGAGGTAAAGAAGGGGCTGGAAGCATTCGAGGACATGGATGTGGAATAAGTGCACGAAATGTGGAATCTTTGTGGATAACAATAGCCGCTGCGGGCAAAACGCGGCGGCTTTTTGCATGGGGGGGGATTTTGCGCGCCTGAATTATGCCCATAGACGCGGTTCTCCATGCAACAAACAAAATCAATTATGGGAGTGTGCGCTGCGAAGCAGTCCAGAGGGCGACCGCAAAGCCCTCTGGTCGCCTCCGCAGAGGCGAAATCTCTGCAACAAAAAAGACCAGCACCGAGAGAAAACGACTTCTCCCGATGCTGGTCAGTCGCGCCCATCTGGCGCGACAATGTTGAATAGGTTGAAAGAGCAGTTTGGGGGGCGCGTCTGCGGACGCGCAAAGTTACTGCGCAGGGACGCTGCGCTGCCTGCGACCAAGGCGGCAGGATTGAGCGCGTTTAGCATAATTGGCTTAACGGTGCAACAGTTGGGGCGTTGCCCCAAGCCCCACCAGAGGCGCCGCCTCTGGACTCCGCAAGGGGCAATTGCCCCTTGACCCCCTCGCGCGATTGAGTTGGTTTCTCTACCATACTCCTTCCGCGTGCTGCGCTTTGGCGTCCCGAAGCAATCAGCCCTTACAGCTTCGCCAATTCCTTATACAGCCCCTTATTCGCCTGATACAGCTTCGTATACAGCGCATACACCTTCTCATACTGCGGCACGTTCTCCGCAATCGGGTTCTGCGCCGGATTCACATGAATCATCGCCCGGCACGCTTCCGGCACGCTCGCGTACAGTCCCGCGCCGACGCCCGCCAGAATTGCCACGCCCAGCGCCGGACCTTCCGTGTTCACTGTCGTCGCAACCGGCATCTGGAACACGTCCGCCAGCATCTGCCGCCACAGCGGACTCTTGCCGCCGCCGCCGCAAGCCAGCATCGTTTCAGGCGCAACGCCCATTTCCGCCAGCACATTCAGGCAGTCCTTCAACGAGTAGGTGACGCCCTCCATGACCGCACGGAGCAGGTCGCGGCGCGTGTGCATCGCGCTCAAGCCGAAGAACATGCCGCGGCAGTCCGCGTCAAGGTGCGGGGTGCGTTCGCCCATCAGGTAGGGGGCATACAGCAGCTTGTTCGCGCCGATGGGGGACTGCGCCGCCTGCTTGTTCATCAGGTTGTAGGGGTCTTCGCCCATGAGCGCGGCGGCTTCCTTCTCCGCCATGCAGAAGTTGTCGCGGAACCACTTCAGCGACAGACCCGCCGCCTGCGTCACGCCCATGACGTGCCATGCGCCCGGCACAGCGCAGCAGAACGTGTGCACGCGCCCCTTGGGGTCGATGGCGAGCTTGTCCGTGTGGGCAAACACAACGCCGGACGTGCCGATGGTGGTGAACGCGCGCCCATCCTCGACAACGCCCGTGCCGACAGCCGCCGCCGCGTTGTCGCCCGCGCCGCCGACGACCAGCGTGTCTTCGCTCAACCCGGTCAACTCCGCTGCCGCCTTGGAGATGTGGCCCGTCACTTCGCAGGATTCATACACCTTCGCCAGCAGCGACGGGTCGATGTTCAGCATGTTCAGCAGCTTCTCCGACCAGCAGCGGTTCGGCACATCGAGCATCTGCATCCCGGATGCGTCGCTGACTTCAGTCGCGAAATCGCCGGTCAGCATATAGCGCACATAGTCCTTCGGCAGGAGAATGTGACGGCACTTGGCGTACACTTCCGGCTCGTGATTGCGCACCCACAGCAGCTTCGACAGCGTGAAGCCAGTCAGCGCGGGATTTGCCGTAATGGAAATCAGCTGATCGCGGCCGACAATTTCGTGAATCTGGTCGCATTCCGCCGCCGTGCGCTGGTCGCACCAGATAATAGACGGGCGCAGGACGTTCCCTGCTTCATCCAGCATGACCAGACCGTGCATCTGACCGCTGATGCCCATCGAAACGACGTCCTTCTTATCCACACCGGACTTCGTCAGCACGCTGCGGATGGTGTCCACCGCCGCATGATACCAGTCCTCCGGCTTCTGCTCTGCCCAGCCGTTGTGCGGCTGATACAGCGGATACTCCACCAGCGCGGAGCAGACCGCCGTGCCATACTGGTCGAACAGCACCGTTTTGGTGCCGGACGTGCCAAGGTCAATACCAAGAACATACTTCATCGGAAAAATCCTCCTCTTTTTATGTACCGAAATCGTGCAAAATGGGAAAGGGGTTTCCATCTGCTTCATTGTACCGTGAATCGGCGAATTCGTCAAGCCTTGCGGGGAGAAGTTGAATGAATTTCGTGTGTTCGGTTGACACGGGGCGAAAGAAGCGGTATCATAAAGAGCGAACATAGAATCCTATCTTAACGGAAGGTCGCCCGAAGGGGTCAAGGGGGCAATCGGAATGCCCCCTTGTCGCCTCCGGAGAGGCGAAACTTCCCTGCAATAGATGGAGTTTATGTTCGGAAGCGCCATCTATATAACAGGAGGTCGCAATGATTGTCTTAGGCATTGACCCCGGCTATGCGCTGATGGGCTGGGGCGTGGTGGAGGCGCAGGGCGCGCGGATGCGTCTGCTTGGCTATGGCTGTGTGGAGACGCAGGCGGGTGTGCCGATGCAGCACCGCTTGCGAGCGCTGCAATTGGGCGTGCGCGACCTCGTGAACATCTATCATCCGGACGACGTGGCGTTTGAGGAGCTGTTCTTTGCGCGGAACGTCACGACGGCGCTGATGGTTGGGGCGGCGCGCGGCGCAGCGATTATCAGCGCGGCGGAGTATACGGAGAGCCTGTATGAGTATACGCCGATGCAGATTAAGCAGGCGGTGACGGGGTATGGGAAGGCAGATAAGAAGCAGATTCAGCAGATGGTGAAGCTGCTTTTGGGGATGAAGGAGATACCGAAGCCGGATGACGCGGCGGATGCGATTGCGTGTGCGATAACGCATTGCCAGTGTGGCGCGGCGAAGGAACAATTCAGGATGAAATAGGGGGCGGGGAAAGGGCGAAGCAAAGCCAAAAGAGCAGCACGCGGAAGGAGTATGAAGAAGAAGTCAACTCAATCGCGCGGAGGGGTCAAGGGGGGATTCCCCCTTGCAGGGTCAAGGGGCGGCGCCCCTTGTGGGGTTTGGGGCAACGCCCCAACCGTTGCTCGTCAAAACTACTCAAAGGGAACAGCCAACAAGGCGCAGGCAGCGAAGCGTCCCTGCCAGTAACTTTGCGCTCCCGCAGGAGCGCCCCCAAGCTGCTCTATCCCTCAACGCAACATTGTCGCGCCAGATGGGCGCGACCGGATTGCATGACTTTCGACCATAGCCGGTCTTTTCCGCAAGGAGAGGGTTTCGCCTCTGCGGAGGCGACAAGGGGGCAATGGAAACAGACGAAGTCTGCGGTCGCCCCCTTGACCCCTTCGGGCGCACCACCATGCTTCTTGATTTTTTATTGGAAGTTTTTTAGTTACTGTCCAGCTTTTTTCCCCGGATTTTATTCTTTTGCCCAAGGAGATAACCACCATGTACGCATTTATCGAAGGTCGTGTGTGCGAAAAAACGACCAATTCCTTAGTCCTTGAAGCTGGCGGCATCGGCTATCAGCTCAACTGCTCCATGACCACCTTGCAGGAAGCGCCGCCGATGGGCGAGAAAATGCGCTGCTATACCTACCTTTCCGTCCGCGAAGACGCGATGGAACTCTTCGGCTTCGCAACAAAGGAGGAAAAGCAGCTCTTCCTTTCGCTCACGGGCATCAGCGGTGTCGGCGCAAAAACCGCGCTCGGCCTGCTCGGCGCCATGCCCCTGCGCGACTTGAATCTTGCGATTTTGCTGGGGGATGTCAACGCCCTCTCCCGTGCGCCGGGTATCGGCAAAAAGACGGCGCAGCGAATCGCGCTGGAACTCAAAGATAAGGTCACGCAGGCGGATATCAATCAGCCGACGGGCAAAGCGGCCATGCCGACATCAGGCGCGGCGGCGGATAATTTCGCCGAAGCCATCGAGGCGCTGACGGCGCTGGGGTACTCCGCCATCGAGGCGCGCGATGCCCTGTCGCATGTGGAGGACAAGGATGCCCCGGCGGATGAACTGATTCGGCTGGCGCTGCGCGCAATGGCGGGAATGTGAGGATAAAAAGTGGAAGAGAGATTGGTGACGGGCGACTTTCAGCCCGAAGACAGCGCGGTGGAGACGACATTGCGCCCACATACCCTGCGGGAGTACGTCGGTCAGCAGGCGGTTAAGGACAGCCTGAGCATCTACATTCAGGCGGCGCTTACCCGCCATGACGCGCTGGATCATATGCTGCTCTACGGCCCGCCCGGTCTGGGCAAAACGACGCTGGCGACCATTGTCGCGGCGGAAATGGGGCAGAACATCCGCGTCACGTCCGGCCCGGCGATTGAGCGTCCCGGCGACCTCGCGTCAATTCTGGCGAACCTCAATCAGGGGGACGTGCTGTTCATCGACGAAATTCACCGCCTCTCCCGCTCGGTGGAAGAGGTGCTGTACCCCGCGATGGAGGACTTTGCCATCGACATCATGATTGGCAAAGGCCCGACCGCGCGGTCGATTCGCGTCGCCGTGCCAAAATTCACGCTCGTCGGCGCGACAACCCGCGCAGGCCAGCTGTCTGCCCCACTGCGCGACCGCTTCGGCATTCTCTTCCGGCTGGAAATGTACAAGCCGGAGGAACTGGCGCAAATCGTCCGCCGAAGCGCGTCGATTCTGGAGATTGACGCGGAGGACGCAGGCATCATGGAAATCGCGCGCAGAAGCCGCGGTACGCCGCGAATCGCAAACCGGATGCTCAAACGCGTCCGCGACTACGCGCAGGTGCGCGGCGGCGGCGTCATCAGCCTTGATGTGGCACGGGAGGCGATTGCCATGCAGGGCGTGGACGAGCTGGGACTGGATAAGGTAGACCGCGCCGTCCTTGGCACGATGATGGACAAGTTCGGCGGCGGCCCGGTCGGGCTGGACACCCTCGCGGCGACAACCGGCGAGGACGCCGTGACCATTGAGGACGTCTACGAACCGTACCTGATGCAGCTCGGCTTCCTGATGCGCACGCCGCGAGGGAGAATGTGCACGCCCGCCGCGTGGGAGCACATGAAGCGCACGCCGCCGGGGCAGGGAAGCAATAATCAGCTGAAAATGGAGCTGTGAGCATGAAATGTGAAGAAAGAGAAGTAATTTGCAGGGATGGACGCGCAGCTCTGCTTCGCTCTGCACACCCGGATGATGCGGCGGAGATGGTTCGCTTTCTGTTGGACGTCTGCGGTGAGACGGAGTTCCTGCTGGCGTACCCGGAGGAACGGCAAAGCCTGACCGAAGAGGGCGAGCGGACGTTTCTGACGAGGCTTACAGCGGATGACAACGAACTGATGCTGACCGCGTGGGTGGACGGGCAGCTGGCGGGCGTGGCGAATATCAACTTTTCCACGCGACTGAAAATGCGCCACCGTGCGAACGTCGCTATCAGTATCCGCCGCGCCTACTGGCGTCTTGGGCTTGGGACGGCAATGCTGACGGAGTTAGTGGACGTGGCGAAAGCGCGCCCAGAGGTTCGACAGGTCGAGCTGGAATTCATCGAGGGCAACAGCCGCGCACAGGCGCTGTACGAGAAGGTCGGCTTCCGCGTCGTCGGCGTCCACCCGGACGCTTTTGTGCTGAAAGACGGCGCGATGAAAAATGCGTATTTGATGCAATTGAAAATAAGGTGAATTGTTATGAAAACATCCGATTTTGATTATGAATTGCCCGAAGAACTGATTGCGCAGACCCCGGTCGAACCGCGCGACCACAGCCGCCTGATGGTGGTGCATCGCGCGACGGGCGAGCGCGAGGACAAGCATTTCTACGATATTATTGACTATTTGAACCCGAACGACGTGCTGGTCATCAACGAGACGAAGGTCATCCCGGCACGTCTGCTGGGCGAGAAGGAAGATACGGGCGTGCCGGTGGAGGTGCTGCTGCTGCGCCGGAAAAATCAGACGGACTGGGAGGCGCTTGTCCGCCCCGGACGCCGCCTGAAGCCCGGCACGACGTGTGTTTTCGGCGGTGGACTGCTCAAATGCGAGATTCTGGAAAGCGTGCCGGAAATCGGCGGACGCATTGTCCGTTTCCATTATGAAGGGGTTTTCGAGGAACTGCTCGACCGGCTGGGCGAAATGCCGCTGCCGCCGTATATCCACGAAAAGCTGGCGGATCAGAGCCGCTATCAAACCGTTTACGCCAAAAATGAAGGGTCTGCCGCTGCGCCGACGGCGGGACTGCACTTCACGCCGGAGCTGCTCGAACGCATCCGCGCCAAAGGTGTGACCATCGTGCCGGTGACGCTGCACGTCGGGCTGGGGACGTTCCGCCCGGTTCAGGTGGAAGATGTTGACAAACATGTGATGCACAGCGAGTGGTATCAGGTGACGGAGGAAGCGGCGAACACGCTCAACGCCATCCGCGCTGGCGGTGGACGGCTGATTTGTGTCGGTACAACGTCCGTGCGCACGATTGAAACGGTTGCGACGGAGGACGGCATCGTGCACCCCGGCGCGGGCGACACGGCGATTTTCATTTATCCCGGCAAGAAAATTAAGGCGGTGGATGCCCTGATTACCAATTTCCACCTGCCGCAGAGCACCCTGCTGATGCTCGTCAGCACCTTCATGGGGCGCGAGACGGCACTGGACGTTTACCGCGAAGCTGTACAGAAAAAGTACCGCTTCTTCAGCTTCGGAGACGCGATGTTCATCGAATGAACCAAAAATCACAGACAAATTTCGGACAGTTTTTCAGTACGAACAAACTTTTTTCATAATCGCGCTGAAAAATTGTCCGAAAGGCTTGACAATCCGGTCTTAAATGTTTACAATATACCTTGTCTGACAAGTCTGGTTAGGCTTGATGCGGGACATGCAGGCGTAGTTTAGTGGTAAAACTCCAGCTTCCCAAGCTGGCCTTGTGGGTTCGATTCCCATCGCCTGCTCCACAACCGCATCTGCCGCCGGAAAGCAGCGAAGATACCTTCGCAGTTTTACGCGAACATAAAGGAGGAAATTCCAATGGCTAAGGAACGTTACGAGCGCAAAAAGCCCCACGTTAACATCGGCACCATCGGTCACGTTGACCATGGCAAGACGACCTTGACCGCCGCCATCACCATGACGCTGTCCCAGAAGGGCGAAGCGCAGGCGATGCGTTATGACGAAATCGACAAGGCGCCGGAAGAAAAGGCCCGCGGCATCACGATTAACACCGCTCACGTTGAGTACGAGACGGCT
>CEAH01062139.1_pt1 | contig 19577 bp, 19 predicted proteins | sample 557571 | NCBI WGS metagenome assembly CEAH01 (sample SAMEA3182092, study PRJEB8094) | gut metagenome | biome: human; feature: gut; material: Stool; isolation source: human stools | place: Canada | collected 2013-11-25
GATACACAGCAGCAGATTGAGTAATCATCGCCCCAGATTGGCTTCATTACATCATCGTTCTCATACTGGATTGAGCTTGTTCTTACAGAGATCTTAGCAGCATACTTCTTGAATGTATCCTGAAGAGCTGATGAGTAAAGAACTGTAAGGTTTGGCTCTGGAGCTGGTCCCATGTTCTCAAGTGTATGAAGGAATCTGTAATCGTTCTTTGTAACCATTGAACGTCCGTCAACACCGATACCACCAACCTCAAGAGTAGCCCATACAGGATCTCCTGAGAACAGCTCGTTGTATGACTTAATTCTTGCGAACTTAACCATACGAAGCTTCATTGTGAAATGATCGATAAGCTCCTGAGCCTCAGCCTCTGTAAGCTTACCAGCCTTAATATCTCTCTCAATATAGATATCAAGGAATGTAGATACACGTCCAACTGACATAGCTGCACCGTTCTGAGTCTTGATAGCTGCAAGGTATCCGAAGTATAACCACTGAACAGCCTCTTTAGCGTTTGAAGCTGGCTTTGAAATATCATATCCGTATGACTGAGCCATAACCTTCATCTCTTTGAGACGCTTGATCTGCTCTGCAAGCTCTTCTCTCTGACGGATGACATCATCAAACATGTTGCCATCGCCACAGTTAGCCTTATCCTCTTCCTTCCAAGCGATAAGCTGATCAATACCGTAAAGAGCAACTCTTCTGTAGTCACCTACGATACGTCCACGACCATATGTGTCAGGAAGTCCTGTTACGATATGTGTATGACGAGCTGCCATCATCTCTGGTGTGTAAGCATCAAATACTGCCTGGTTGTGTGTCTTGTGATACTCAGTGAAGATCTTGTGGAAGTTCTCGTTTGGAGTATATCCATACATCTGAAGAGCTTCCTCAGCCATCTTGATACCACCATAAGGCATAAATGCTCTCTTAAGTGGCTCATCTGTCTGAAGACCTACAATCTGCTCAAGATCCTTTGTCTCTGGATCAATGTAGCCTGGGCCATAAGATGTGATGCTTGATACAACATCAGCATCCTCCTTTAAAACTCCACCGTTATCTCTCTCAGCCTTCTGAAGTGCCTGAAGCTTATCCCAAAGCTTGTTAGTAGCATCTGTTGGGGCTGCAAGGAAACTCTCGTCTCCATCGTACTGTGTGTAGTTGTTCTGGATGAAGTCTCTTACATTACACTCTTCCTTCCAGAGTCTACCTGTGAATGATTCCCATTCCTGGTTCTGTAACATGATAAAATTTCTCCTTTCAGTGTTTTAATATGTGAAAATGTGACACACTATTTACTTATTATACAGAATAATCTTCTATAATTCAATAATGCTTATCACATTCCTTGCTTTTCATTTGTAAGTATATTATACTTTACTCATAAATTCGGTTGTTATAACCACGTAATGAAGATTTAAACAACTTTTTTTGAAAAAATTTGAGAAAATATATGAATAATATATATTGTGTATGGACAAGGGATAATTTATTACACATATACAATATACTGTGTTTTGAAAAAATATACATTCTATAGCTGAAAGCCTGATCGCACCCCTGCATCATGACATCTTGTCACTATAATATACTACGCTGCAGACTGCTGCTCTGCATAGAAATAAATAATAAGATGGAGGTTATGTATGAAACTTAAAATTCCTCAATATCAATTGTCTGAAGTACTCAACATGATGGCATTCAAAGGAATCTCGGAAGCCGATATCAAAACCATGATGGATCTCAGGATCCTGCGCGAACACTATTACAGATACAACTCCACTATATTCAAAGCCGGCGAGATAACCGAGGAGCTTGGAATAGTCATCAAAGGCCGGGTGATTGTTGAGAATGTTGACTACTGGGGCTCCAAAAGTATCCTGAGTTCAGCACTTCCGGGAAAGGTGTTCGGTGAAACATACGCCCTGTCCGGACACAAACTCATGATCGACGCAAGAGCAACAGAGCCTACTATCGTATTCCTGCTCAACGCACAGGATATCATGTCCGGCAAATACAACAGTTATCCGTGGCATCTGCAAATGCTGAAGAATCTTCTTCTCCTATCATCGAGAAGAAGTCTCACACTCTCTCTTCATATCTTCTATATAAAGCCAAAGAAGATACGTGAGCGTGTCAGCTATTATCTCTCAGGACTTGCCAGCTCTCTTGGTACAACTGAGTTCGATATCCCATTTAACAGGGAACAGTTTGCCGACTACCTGAATGTCGACAGAACCGCACTGTCAAAGGAGCTGTCCAACATGCAGAGTGAAGGACTTATAGAGTTCAAAAAGAATCATTTCAAACTGTTGGAGCTTGACCACGAGGAATTGACATAATACTACTATTCTGAATCCAGTACAAGTCTATCTTATGGTTACCGGGTGCGGAATTGTAAAATGCCAGCACCCGGTAACTGAAATTATATCTAAGAGAATCATGAATTCAATATCTTCATAAACTCCTCGCCTGTGATCGTCTCCTTCTGATACAGATAATTGGAAAGCTCATCAAGCTTCGCTCTGTTCTCGAGGATAATGGTTGCCGCCTTCTCATGCTGCTTTCTTATAAGCTCCACAACCTTCTTGTCTATGAGTGTCTGCGTCTCTGCCGAGCACGAAAGTGATGAATCACCGCCAAGGTATTTGTTAGTTTCTACCTCCATGGCTACCATATCAAAATCTTTGCTCATTCCGTATTTGGTGATCATAGCTCTTGCAAGCTTTGTTGCCTGTTCTATATCGTTGGAGGCTCCCGTTGTAATAGATCCAAATACTATCTCCTCCGCAGCTCTTCCGCCTGTGAGTGTCGCTATCTTATTCTCAATCTCTTCCTTGGTCATAAGGTAATGGTTGCCCTCATCGACCTGCATGGTGTAACCAAGGGCTCCTGAAGTTCTAGGAACTATGGTTATCTTCTGGACTGGCGCCGAATCAGTCTGCTTGGCAGCTACAAGCGCATGTCCGATCTCATGGTATGACACGACAAGCTTCTCCTTGTCTGTAAGTATCGCATTCTTTCTCTGGTAACCTGCAATTACGACCTCTATGCTCTCTTCCATATCGGCCTGTGTCACGAAGCCTCTGCCGGCTCTGACAGCCCTGAGCGCCGCCTCATTTACAATATTTGCGAGCTCGGCACCTGATGCACCTGATGCCATTCTGGCTATCTTATTGAAGTCTACATTGTCTCCTATCTTGACCTTCTTGGCGTGAACCTTAAGTATATCCTCACGTCCCTTGAGATCCGGAAGTTCCACAGGTACTCGTCTGTCAAATCTTCCCGGTCTGAGCAGTGCAGGATCAAGTGAATCCGGTCTGTTGGTTGCTGCAAGGATGATGACACCATTGTTACCCTCGAATCCATCCATCTCGGTGAGGAGCTGGTTAAGTGTCTGCTCACGCTCGTCATTGCCTCCTATCTGTCCGTCTCTCTTCTTACCTATGGCATCTATCTCATCGATGAACACTATACATGGAGCCTTTTCCTTTGCCTGCTGAAACAGATCTCTCACCTTTGAGGCTCCCATACCTACGAACATCTCAACGAATTCTGAACCGGACATTGAGAAAAATGGTACATTTGCCTCTCCGGCTACAGCCTTGGCAAGCATGGTCTTACCTGTTCCCGGAGGACCCACAAGAAGAATACCCTTCGGCATGGAAGCGCCGATCTCCTTGTACTTTCCAGGATTGTGAAGATACTCAACTATCTCAGCCAGATTCTCCTTTGCCTCATCCTCTCCGGCGACATCTGTAAACTTTATTCCCTCTGTAGAATTAACATATATCTTCGCATTGCTCTTGCCCATTCCAAACATCATGGAATTCTTGCCGCCCCCGGCGTGCTTCATCATCTGATTGGCAAGCATTCTTCCAAGTAATGTGAATATAAGTATAGGCACGATCCAACTGAGTATAAAGCTGAGTATCGGTGATGTCTGCTTGATCTCCTGACCTGAGAACTTGGCTCCCGACTTGTAAAGTCTCTCGGTTAAGTTCTCATCACTCACCATAGCAGTCTTGTACACCTTCTTGTCATCCTTGCCTGTGAAATAGATGACATTTGACTGGGTCTCAATATCTACCTCGTCGATCTTCTTGTCCTCTGTCATGGATATGAATGTACCGTAATCCACATCCTCTATACTTCTCTCAGTAAACCAGGGAACAACTATAATATTAAGAAGCATGATTACTGCGAGCACGATCAGATAATAAAATATCAGCGGCTTTTTGGGCTGTTTTACTTCCTTCATATAAAAATCCTCCTTGTAATATTTTTTAGGATATATATGTCTGACACAATACAAAAACGCCATTATCATATATATTATTCTAACCTTATATCACAAGGAGGATTTATTCAATTAATTATTTCTAAAATTTGTATAACTCTTTTGAAAATATAGACAAAATTATAAATATTGCTTACAGTACAGCCATGTGGGCAGCTTCGGGCTGATCAGTCAGCACCTCCATTAACCATTCTCATGGATTTCAGCATCACATTCTGATGCCTAAAGAACAATTATTATATATCTGATATCTATTCAACACTCTTATAAGTTAACCAATACCCATTATCTATTAACCGGTGACTATTAACAGTTCAAGCCCGCCTTCCTTAAAGAAGAATACCATTTGGGTTCTTGTACAGGGATCGAACCTGTATTCATGCTGTTGCAGAGCATTGTCTTACCATTTGACCAACAAGATAATTTTGGCGCGATTAGAGGGAGTCGAACCCTCGCGGCAAATATTTTTTGCCCTATGACTGTTTAGCCATTCCCTTAAACCACTTGGGTATAAACGCTTAAGTACACACTTATCGCCGTGTGCTGCGGACTGAATAGAAGCTATTCGTACTGTAAGCAATACTTATGAAGAATTTGCCTGTCCGTTCTGAAATATCAGAACTCTACATATGTGGTCGCATTCGATATTCTTATAGCACTCTCAAGATTAGCTTTAAGCTCATCCTGTCTGCCCTGTAAGTCTCCAACAACCTTTTCAGCGTCAATTGGATCCACCATGCTGTATACAAGATTATCGCAGTAGGCAGATATGCTTTTCAGACTGTCGTCACTGAGAACCTTCTTATCACTTGAAGCAAGCGCTGTACTCATGGCCTCCTTCTGTCTGTCGGCATTCTCCTGTGACTTATTGATAGCCATCTTGGCCTTGGTGAAATCGTTATTTATCTTTCTGATAAGAGCGTCATCAAAGTTAGTATTTGAGAAGCTTCTTCCAAGTAAAGTCTTTCTGAGGTTGATTGCTGCTGCCCTCGTCATGGTCACCCCTGCCACCTCTATATCCGTAGTGGCATTTGCAAGCAGGATTGCTGCATCAAGCCTGTTGTATCTGCTTATGAGATCCCTTATACTCTGAAGATCCGCCCTCGCCTCGTCATCAAACTCCTGCACGCTCTTCTTACCACCGATAACGACATCATCTGATGTCTTTTTCACCGCCACAAAACTGGCTCTGTCTATGGCATCATTGATCTTCTTTATCAGAAGGTCTCTCTCATCCAGAGCTCTTGTCACTATCATTTTCTCCATAATATTCGTATCCTCCTTATTTTAATAATTACATTTATATGCTATCCCCTTTTATTTCAGGTGATTTTTAACATCTGGCTCTTCAAATATGATCTGTTCATCACAATATTTGCTATCTCTAACGAACTAATTCCATACCACAGGCACCATATCATAATATATAAGTCTGTGCTTCGTATCCACGTACATATCCTCGTGATAATGTCCAAAGTACCACATGGAATATTCAAGTTTTCCTTCAAGTTCCTCAAAGAAATCCGTCAGTATATTCTGAGCGTACAATTCATGCAGGCGTCCCTGCATCCTCTTTATATCTTCAAGCTTCAGCTGTATAGTGTTTGATGCGCAATGGGTTATGACATAGTCGACCTTGTAATCACAGCTCCCAAGATTTACCCTTGCTTCCTCTATCTCTGTATCTGTCGGAAGCTCCTGTTTCCACCATGATGTGTTCAATATTCTGAACGGTCTGCCACTCCCCATTGCCAAATTATATTTATGCTCGAACAAAGGATCATCCTTATCAAGCACGCCACCGCTTATATCGTGGCTCTGTGCTCCTCCGAACGTAAAATATCTTTTTCCCTCTATATCGAATACCTGTCCGCGCTCAAGAAGTATCACCTTATCACGGACTATATGCCGCACTTTGCCACCATGCCACTTCTCCACCGGGTATTCATCTATCATATTGTAATTCTCATGATTTCCCTGAACCCATAGAAGTGTAAATGACTGCTTTGCGAAGAATTCACAGTCCTGTTCAAAGGACTCTCCTTTTGCCCAGAGCAAACCAAGATCCCCGCATACGATCACTGTATCATTTTCAGTTAGATCCGGGCAGCAGGAAAATCCTCCTGACATAAATCTCCCAAACCTCCCGTGACAGTCGCCTGTAATATAAATCATTTCAAAATCACTCCTTTATTTAATTGCCTTGTAATCCGGCTCATCCGGCAGACTTATGTTCGCCTTTGCATACTCAAGTCTTCTCTCGTACCAGTTTTTTTTTACAATGAACTTAATACGCTATTAAACACTCTGTAATTGGAATCGTCGCTTGGTCTGCAATACACAGCAAACTCGATATTCTTAAATGCGTACATATAATCCCTCACCACATTTGCCGCAGCAGTTGCCACAACCTGCGGTTCGTTACAGAATGCTCCGCAACCAAACGCCCCGAGTATTACTGTGTCTGCATGATTCATAACCGCGCTGTCAAGTATTCTTCTGAGTCTTTTCTCATGGATGACCTGAAGTTCTCTATCGCTCAATGTCACCGCTCTCGTTCCATCTCCGGAATTATATCTATTGCTAGGTTTTTCCCTGAGATTTGGCGCCGCACATGTGATCACGTCAACTATATACCAGTCATCACGCTCCATTAGTTCCGGACGATCTGTATCAGTCTTAAACACAACGATATTCGGAGTGTATATGATGTCATCGTTATGTATCGGATCATGTGCCGCTCTGTGCGGTGTGTAGAACATCCCCCACATATCAGGAGTGTTCAGACAGAAATACAGATTGGAACATCTGCAGAGACATTCCTCCTGCGCCCCCGCACCATTTACAACTCCGCCGCCTGGATTTGTCGCTGATGCAAAGTTATGCACTGCTACGTGATTTCCTTTATAGGCCTTTGCCGCCTCATAGGTTCTCTTCTTTGAGACAACCACATTTGCCTTCTTGTAAATATTCAGTTCAGGCGTTGGTATAACCTCCGCCTCTGCTATAAAGCGCTGATTTGCCACCGATATCTTTGTGACAGCTGAAAGCTCAGCATCCGTCTTGCACATGCGCTCTGTATCCTGAAATATACTTCTGTTCATCTCTCTGCGATCCATATTTTTTACACCCCTTTGATATTATGCTATTACATTACTCTATTATCCTGTTAGTTTTTTAACCTGCTATTCCAATACTCTCTGTTTTTACTGCTCTCCAATATATATAAGATGGTCAACATACTCTCTTTCCTCGCCCTTGAATATCGGTATATCATTGTCTATCATCCATCCTCTGGAATTTTCGTTGCTGCTGTCTCCTGTACATGACGGGACTTCATCTGCCTGTCCCCTGATGCAGCAGCTTCCCCTCTTGCATGTCACCGAAAAGTCATTCCAGTTTATATTCTTCTCAAGCATCAGCATATCCTGTATATCACTGGTGGACTTGCCATGCATCTGCTTCTGTGAGAAATTGGCATGCCCAACCATCTGTATCGAATTGCGGGATGCGTCGAGCTGCCTCCAATATATGAGATTCGTCACCTCTTCCTTCGGTATATTGAAGCATCTTGAATCAAACATCGCCCCAGTCTCACAGGCCTTATCAAGGACTTTGATATATTGGGGATCCTCCGTACCCTCTTCTTTAACCTCCTGCACCAGTCTGGCAAATACTTGATTGAACCTCATCGTGGCCATGGAGGCGGATACGGAGCAAAGCTTCTGTACCTCGTAGTCAAACCACGCCGAGGAGTTGATCTTTTCATAATCCACAAGTATGAGCGTGATCTCATCCGACTGGGTATATCCAAGCACACATCCCTGGATATTCTCACACAGGTATTTCATGGTCTCCTGCATAGCTCTCATAAAAACCGAATCAAACGGCCTCTTAAAATTTCTTGTATATGTATGAAATGCCTTGCCATCTATTCGTATCGCAACCGGACAACGTCTCATAAGCTTTGTCTTCGGTATCTGCTCATAAAAATTCTTCATTCTGGTACCTATATCATCTCGAAGTCTTGCCACACTGCCACTTCCTTTCTTCCAAATCTTTCATATATTTCAAGTCGTTCATATCTTTCAAATCTTCCGCATATTCATTTATTGATATGCCCTAGTTTATATCACATCCGGCTGATTGGCTATAAACCCGTAGTTTAAAAATCTAAATGTTCCTCTTTACGCTTATAGCCGTGTATCAAATTTTCCATTCTTTTCTGAATATCTCTATCCCAACCTTCATACACATCTTTCCGGCATAGTTTCCCGCCTTCTGAATGATTTCGGGTTCTTCTTTCAGGCAGTCTTCATAAATTCTCTTTGGAAGATTCTTATAAATAATCTGCAAATCCTTCCTCTCAATTTTTTCGGGCATTAATCCTTCATCCACAAGCTTATTTACTATTTTCCGCACCCTGGCCTCGGTGACGATCGTTCGAACATATCTTTCTGCCTCATCCATGTCTGCTTTTTTCTGTTGATCATCCCTTTTCCTCATATTCTGCCTGCGGTTATCCACCTTTATCTCATAAAATTCTGGATTTACATACTTCAAAACATGTGGCTCACGTCCCTCCAAAAGAGCTGTCTGATCCTTTATGACAATTCCCTCCTGCTTTTTTCCATAGGCGGGATCATTTGCAAACTGTTTACAGTGATCCCAGCTTATAAATTTCCCATAATAGAGTTCATGTACATATAGAATGCCACATTCATCTGCAATAGATTTCACAGAGTCCTGAGGCAGCCACTGATCAGCATCTCCATCGAATATGCTGAACAGATAAAATTTGTCATAGTTATCTTTTTCATATATCACCGTATGTTTCACAAGCCACTCTCCGAAAAATATGTAATGTGGATACCTTGCAAATGGTTCCTTATCCATTTTCTGAACGTATTCCCAGAATCCTCTTAAGTTCTGGTCCTTACTCAGCTCATTATTACGGCTGAACGCTCTGAGGACATCCTCTTTTTCGTCATACCGTATACTTGCATTGGCCCCATCCATTTTTTCCGTGATACTGATGATATCTCCAACTTGAAATGCCCCTGTGTTTACCGGGAGTGTGATGTCATCGAGCACTGTTTCTCTTTCCCTTACCACCTGGATATCTATATATTTCTTCACAATCAACCTCCAAATTTTTGACATTTAACAGATCTGCTTGCAACGCATTATAGCTAGTGTTTCTGCCGTTTTCAACGCATTTCAAGCAACTTCTGCATTTTCAGCCAAACGCTGATTTTCAGCCATTTGTGGGCATTTTCAGGGATAAAAAAATTTGTTACCCCTGCACAAAACTTAAGCTGGAACATAAGGTAAATTTCTACCCCATAGACAAATAAAATGTAGAACATAAGATAACCGATTTTACCCCATGCACAAAAACGGACAAGAAAACGACATGCCCGAAGCTTCCCAGGCACATAATGAATTGTTTCCCCAAGGTTGAGATTTTTTAACAAATGTGATATGTTTTAGATTTGCGTATAAAAAATCCCTGCCGTATCATATTTCCGGCAGGGATTTTCATTTATTTTTGACTACTTCTATTCTATTATTCTATCTCCACAACGCCTGTATCCAGGAAGAATTTGCCAGTGCTCACACTATATTCATACTCCGAATCTTCTTTATCTACATATGAACTGTGCATCCTACCAGTCACATCCGCATAGGACACGATCACATACTGCCAGTCACAGTCAAACTTTATTGTATCTGGTATATCCCCAACATCATAGGTTTTGGCATCCAGCTCTTTATTATCCTTAGACATGGCTGTAAATGTATACTTTTCTCCCGCACGTTCAAACTTCCATTCCACATGTATAGTCATCTCATTTTCATCACCTGACGAACTTTCACTACCCGAGAACGAAGTCGTCTTATACGACTCTTTTACATCCATTGCACCTGAGCCATTCTCTGCAGTCTGATCCGTGACCGCACACCCCATTGAGCTGCCACTCGTTATATAATATGTTCCATCTGTTTTCTCATATACCTTATTGAGGATTATTCCCACATCACCATCTGAGTCTGCATAGCTATCCTTATTGTCCAGATCATAGTACACACATCCGTTCACTGTCCGGCTTCTGGTGACACTTCCATCTGCATTCACATTATACCCAACATTGTTTGTTCCAACACTTATACCATCAGATACCAGAGTCTCGTACATATCTTCCCCCTCGCCTGATCTGGCATAGATCATATAACATCCGTCAACATCAATATCTTCATCTGTTATCTTAAGTGTACCTGCATCAATATCGATTTCGCACGGAACATCGGTAACTGTCCCAAGCCTTTCTGTTGTTACAAATACTCCAACCAGAGAATCTTTTTCATCAGTTTCAGTCATTTCCTTATCCGCAAGCGAGCAGCCTGAGAGCATACATATTCCAAGCATTCCAATAATACCCACAGCGGCCAGATTGCTCTTTCGTATCACTCTATGTGTCTCACCTGATTTCCTGTCTGTTTTCTTACCCCTGATAACTTTCATCACAGCTCCCGCCTCCTTAGTCTTCTTCTATAAGTTCACCATCAAATGTCAATATGTCTCCAACATCGCAGTGCAGGTAATAGCATATCTTGTTGATCGTGGTAAACCGCACACCCTTTGCTTTCCCGCTTCTGAGAACCGACAGATTTGCCTCTGTTATCCCCACTAGTTTGCAAAGTTCCTTCGATGTCATATTATTCTCTTTTAAAACCCTGTCCAGAGTTACTTTGATCGCCATCCCTACACGTCACCTCAAATTCTATATATATGAATCATTTTCTTCTTTTATCGCTTTTGTCTTAGCAAGGTTTCTGACACCCATATACACAACGACGAGTATTATCAGCTCATATAATGGAAGTGATATCTTGAAATCTGCATTTGAAAGAGTCGTCATGATAAAAAGCTGAAGCACATTCTTCGAGAGTTCAAGAATCACCATGACTGATATTGCACTCTTGCTCGTCTTTGAAAGTCTCTCTGCCATATGGATTGTTTCATCCGAATACTCATTTTCTATTATGCTGTTGCAAAGCCTGTATCCCCTGATCAGAACCCATATGACAAGAGCAGCATTTACAAGCTGGAAAATAAACAGGATCACTGCCCATCCGGCATCACCAGGCATAGCACCGGCATTTGTCCGATTTGTTCTGACAAGCTCCGGCAGTGACACACAGACAATCACAAAAGCTGTGAATACCACTATCACACATATTATCTTCTTGATGATTTCTACTATCTGAGTGCTATCCGCCTTGTCTATACTCTCCACGATCCTGAGCACAGCATAACATGCCAGCACCGACCATATCACTGAGCTTATTGCAAGATTCAGCATATCTGAAGTTACCAGAGCATTTCCATCTATGACATACCCTGGATTTATCATCATATATATTCCTATGAAAAGCACTGCTGAAAGTCCCAGCAACAGGTAGTCAGCATCAATTTTTCTATTCCTTATACAGAGCACAATGAATCCACTAAGTGGCACACAGCCTATCAGACAGAACATACATATTGCAAATACATTCTGTGCTCCGCCCGCAAGAGACATCTCCCTGAGCCACTTTGCTATGTATGCAAATGCATTTAAAACACCATTAACCATAAAAGCCTCCAATCGCCAAGTAAATTATTGTTTTTCGATAATTATCTTACTTGTATAGTACCATATGATTATCGTTTGTCAATAATTATTATTGTTTTTCGATAATTGATTACAGTTGACACAAAATATGCTCAGCACATTTGACTTATGATCTCAAGAATATTTATAATAATTCATATGCATTCTGATATATATGGTCTAAGCAGGCTGCATATGTTGACTATCACATTTTACTGAACAGGAGATTTTTAATGAGTGTAAATAAAGATTCAAAATACCATTCTTTATCAAAAGAAGTTTATGAACAGATCTTAGGCGACCGTGAACACGGCAAGATAAACCCATATGCATGCAAGGACTCTGACATTATAAGGCGTCAGCCAGACCATGATGCCCCACATCTGTGGAGACCGGCATTCGTCATGGATGTGGAAAAGATACTTCACAACAACTATTACAATCGCTATTCTGATAAGACACAAGTTATCTCATGCTACAAGAACGATGATATATCAAGACGTGCACTTCACGTCCAGCTTGTATCCAGAATTGCAAGGACTATCGGAATGACTCTTGGACTCAATCTTGATCTCATAGAGGCAATCTCCCTTGGACATGACATCGGACATACTCCATTTGGTCATGCCGGAGAGCGTTATCTGAATGAGATCTACAACGAGCATACCGGAAGACTCTTCAACCACAACATCCACAGCGCCAGAGTACTTGACAAACTTATATTCCGAAATATCAGCCTCCAGGTGCTTGATGGTGTTATATGTCACAACGGTGAAATGGAACAGCAATGCTATACACCTAAGACATTTAACACTGACGATCCATGGGGAGAATTTGACAGGTCGGTGGAGGACTGCTACACAGATCCTTCTGCAAATAAAAAACAGGTCCCAGGTACACTTGAAGGCTGTATCATGAGGATCAGCGATATCATAGCCTACCTCGGAAAAGACAGGCAGGATGCAATAAAGATCGGTCTCATTCCAAATGATGATTCTTTCTCTGCAGGCAGCCTTGGATCCTCCAACGCCCAGATAATTCACAATATGACTGTCAATATCATAGAAAACAGCTACGGAAAACCTTATATAAGCATGGATCCGGATGTATATGAGACCTTCTCCAAAGCCAAGACTGAGAATTACCAGAACATATATAACAACGACAGCCTCAACACAATGTATAATGACAACATAAAGCCAATGTTCTATTGTATATACGAAGAATTACTGAGGCAGGCTAAGAGCAAAGACACTAATTCCATACTGTATAAACACCATGTCAACTACATAAAAGATGCAAATCGGTATAGCAATTATTTGGGTAAAAAAGAATTCATCGACAATTATCTCAGTCAGGATCCAAACGAAATCGTAGTAGACTTCATCGCCAGCATGACTGATGACTATTTCATAGATCTGTATGAATACCTTTTCCCAAATGGGCCATACAAGGTCGACTATGTCGGATACTTTGACAACATCTGATCATAAATGCAAAAACAAATACCTCCCGGGCTGATCGTTATATTCCATCATCCGCCTGGGAGGTATTATCACATATTTTGTAATAAAAAATAACTTTTCACTATCAATTACTGGCACTATCGACTACTTGCCGGTCTGATCTGACATTTTCTCTATAAGTTTCTTACATTCAGCCTCAAATTCATCTTCCACTTCTCGCCATGGTCTTTCGGCCTCAGCAGGGACCGAACTAAGGTTGTCCGTATTCCTGTACTCCTCGCCTTTCATCAGATTCTTAAGTTCGAAGTTCATCATATCATCATCTATCTGTTTCCACATCGCATTCTCTTCTTCGCTCAGATCAGCAAGTCCAAATCGCTCAAGTATAACGTTCATGATCGAACTCTCTATCTCAAGATAATTGGACAAATGCGCTTTTACCGGTCTGATTATGTCTGATATATACGCCTCGCTGGCATCGTGCAACAGACAGGCAAGCTGTAACCGCTCTGACCATCCCCTTGCCTTCGCCTCATTCATACAGTTGATGGAGTGCTGTGCCACAGAAAAGAAATAGGACACATGCCCTCCGCCGCGGCACGTGAGGCTTAACGCATGCGCAATATCCTGTATTGATATGTCTGAAGCTGTCATATTCATCGGATCTATTTTGTTCCCCGTATACGTGTTCATCGTTGCCATATCACAGTCTCCTTATCCTTATTTATCAGCATTTTAAGATAGTATATCCTTGTTGTATCATATTCCACTTTTAATTCATTCAAGGTCAAGCAATTCAGAAATAATATCATTGAATTGTCTACTCTGATCTATGTTGCACACGTGACCGCAATGCTCTATTATTATCAGCTCCGCATCTGTCAGATCAGCTTCCTCCACGATTCCATTTATAAAACACAGATCGCCACGCCCAGAAATATATACATTCTCCTCGTGTAATCTGCTCACAAACTCGTCACAAAGTGAAAAATGCTCAATAAAAATATTCATATACGCCTTAAATTCCTGACTGTTTAATGCCTTGGCACATTTGCAGAACACCTTCCTGCTTGTCTTGCTGACTTTCCATGGCATAAATAACTTTGCCATTATTCTGTAGACGACAGGAAATGGAAGTTTGTCACCTATCTTAGCAAAGACATTGACAGCACGCCTGAGTGGTTTTCCAACCGTGCCAAGCGCACCCACAAGTATCGCTTTATCTATGTAACTTCCGCATCTCATCTCCATATATTTGATAAATATAGTTCCAAGTGATACGCCCATAAAAACAGCTCGCTGTATTCCCCGCTCATCAAGCACCTGCGTTATCTCACCCACGACAACATCCAGCGTACTTCCCATCTTGGACAATTTCAGTTCACTGTCTCCATGACTTGGCAAAGTTATCGCCAGAACATTAAACTTCTTTTGAAGCAAGGGAATCTGGTTCTTCCATACCCTGTTGTTTCCTCCAAATCCATGAAGCAGAACTATATATCTATCGGTATCACATGAGCTTTCAAAAACTTCATAATGTAACAATATCCTTGCATCCCCTTGATCATTTGTATTTTGTATTACAGCTTTATTATCAATCTGGTATGACCTCTATATACACCTGATCATACTTATCCCTTAACTCCTGTTTTATCTCGTCTCTCACCTTATGAATGATACTTATATGTATCACATCCGTCTGATTTCCTATATATACCTCAACCCACAGCTTCCGCCCGGTCTGGATGACATCCAGAAAAGTGACCTCATATGGGTAATCCTTCATATGCTGATCCACTATGGCTCGTATCTGACTAAGCGTCTCTTCCTCCGGAGCAAAAAGAATAAGATTCTTGATACTCTGAAATATCTCGCACACCGGCTCTTTTATGAGAAGAAGTGCCATAACCACCGCTACAGCCGGATCAATATAAGGGGTCATAAAACGCAGGTTTGTATGCAAAAGAGCAATCTGTACCGCAAATGCTATAGCAACCCCCATACTGCTTATTACGTCAAGCTTCCACATATACAGCTCCGCTTTGATAGTTGTAGACTCATATTTCTTACTGTAATGGCCAAGTATCGCATACATAACCGCACAGCATACACATACAAGAAATTCAAATACCGCTATGCTCCCCGCATCTACATCATGTCCCCCATGAAACAACAGCTTTATATTCTCAACCATGAGATTACATGTGAGTGCAAGTAATACACTGTACTTCACAAGTAGGAAAAGCGATTCCACCTGGGCATAGCCATATGGATGTTTCTCTGTCACCGGTTTATACAGAAGCGGAACCAGCACCATGAATGGTCCTATCATGACCAGATCTGCAGAGTCGAACAGGCAGTCCGTCCAAAGTGAATGTGAATGGGTATACCATGCCATCACGCCCTCCGCAAGTATAAAGAAGACACTTCCCATAAAAGACAGACGAAGTATTCTCTTCTCTATGGCAAGCTTGTCTTTCCTCGACCTACGTTCCTTCTTCTTAGCTTCTCTTTTACTAATTTCTACATCTCTTTCATTCATTATATATTCTTCCTATGTTTAATTTCCATAGACCACAATATCATCAGTACATAATATAATCAAGTATCGGCTATTGATTTCTCCTTTTTGATATGCATATTTTTTTATAAAAAGTCCCTGTAACCAAACAGATCTGCGATACTTCTTCGATATGTTTGACACCAAATCAGACGATGTCGTAATATCCTGATCTGCATCATTGTTTCTATCGTAGATTCCGATGTATGACCAGTACAATAAGAAGAAGCAATCCACGAAAGATTGCTTTCCTTTATAATCTCATTCTTTACCTATAATATTCCGCTCCAGTCTCGACTTCGTACAGTGACAGCCGTCCGCCGCTTTCTCTGTGTCCCGCCCCGGAATCTATACTGATCAAGTTTCGGTCCCGGCGAATTTTGTATGAGCCGTCATAATTCAGACGCATCACAGGAACGTGCCCGACCAACACCGTTCGGTCAAATGCTTTCCGATCTGCAGTGGGTATGTAGTGAATATCGTTTGATACCAAATGCTTGAACAAATCCGAACGTGCACTGCTCTCAATTGTCTTGACTACATTGATGCTGCCGTCCGGTTCTCTGACAATATAATCTGCCTGAAAGCCAGAATGTGTCATGAGCAGTTGTCCATCCTTGCCCTCCTTCGCGCCGTCAATCGTGAGATATAACGGCAGGCTCTGTATATACTCAGCAAGAGCTTCCGTTTCAGATGGATTGAGGCGATTGACCTCCTCCACCGTGTCCGTGCTGCCAAATGCCCGCCATGTAAAATCCGACAATTCTCTGCGAATATACTGAAGGCAGAATAACTCATGATTGCCCATGGTGAGGAATATGTGTCCCGGATGCTCTTCCGACATCTGCTTAATCTCATACAAGAGCTTCAATGAACGCTTTCCACGATCAAGCACATCGCCATTGACATACAGCTTGTCGGCATTTGCGTCAAAAGAAACGTCTGCAAGTAACTTGTGAAAATTCTTGGAATCACCATGAATATCCGACATGACAAACGTCCTCATATTCATACATCATTGCTCCCTTCAACATGAAATCCCTGCTTTTTCAAAGAAGAATAAAGCTCATATACCTCTTCATAATATAGCGAACTGCTGACAAGCAGCCGTTAATATCCACTCCGGCATTCAATGCACACGGCAGATGTTCCTTGATATAACCGTAGGCGTCCGTCGTTGTGCTGTTATGAATGTGCCCCAGATGTAAATCTGATGTAAAAAATGTTGCCATGCCGGATCTCTCCCTTCGTAAATTTCAATAAATCCGTGTATCAGAAACTCCTTGCAAATATAGCCACGTCATGACTGATCAACTGCAAGCAGATTTCACGCGCATTCTCTTTTTCGCATCCCACCTCATACGATAAAGAGAATCTGTTTTTTGCTTTCACCGCTGCCTCAACCTCACAGGATTTTGCGAGCGAAGATATAAACATGCAGCCCTGCTTCTTCATAATATCTTCTGCCATGTCCATCAAGCAATCTCGAAATTCCTCATCGAATTCCGTAAGGAGCTCATGGTATACGAAGAACTTCTCTTGCTGTAAATCATCCTTCTTATCCAACACAGTTCTGAAAACAAATCTCAGGTCATACCATCTTGTATAAGTCCGATTTAATTCAAATCCACCGATTAACTTATCTTCGTTCCGAGCAATATTATCGGATGCAATACGAATATGTACCGTTTTCCCACCGATATCAAACTGTCGCAGAAACTCCGCATAGGGTTCATTTTTCAGAATCTCTGCCTGTGTCTTGCTTTCGTTTCCAAACATACAACCACCTCCTGTGATTTGAAGCTATAAAATATATCCTTGCTATCCGGCAAAATGTCGCATGAATTCAATCAGAATTTTCATCGGTATAGCATACGTCTACAACATCCCCTATATTTTGCATGTACGAAACCCATGAATAAGTCGCGTATTCCTTTGCTGCCTCTTCAATGGGTTGCGATTCATATGCTTCATAGCTGGAATTGCCGCCTATCACATACGAATCATTATTCTTAATCCATGCCCCCACATCTTTAAAACACCATAAGGACTTCTGCGACTCTGTCAGCGTTTGTGAATAAAGTTCCATCATGTCGTGCTCATATGCATGGTAGACTTCCTCAGCAATCGCCATGAAAACCTCATCATTATCGTAAATCCGTTTGATTGTATCAAAGTTTTTTTCAATACCGTGATCTTCATAGTAATTTGTCGCCGCATAATCAAAATCAGCATTGCTTCCCATTGATTGATTCATTTGATTGCAATAGATTTCATACAATTTCATACAATCTGTGTGACCCACTGCAAGCGGAATCAGGATTGCACAAACTCCACAGGCAATACAAGCATTCCGTCTAATAAGATCCCTGACGCGAATTCTTCGCGCCATCGCCAATCTTTGCCTGCTCACAGTCCTTGCTCCGGTATGTCTAAGGCAAATCCTTACGATTCCAACACCGGAGCAAATAGCAGCCGCAACCATTATCGCAATCAGAGTAGCGACAGAATAACAGCCAAGTTCAAAAATTACATATAGCCCACAGCCTGCCGCTATATTACAGACCACATTACCACAAGTCCTTCGAGTGGAAAATGTAACTGCTACTCCCAATCGAACAGACTAATACCATGCAACCAAACAGCCAGACAGGTGAATCACCATACAGCGATGACGGCACGCTGGTGAATAGTGAAAGCCAGAAAAAATACCAAATTCCAACAAATCCGCCCACCCAAATATGCAATATTACATATAAAAATTTGCTGAGCGTTGACTTATCTTTCAGTCTTACTTTATTTATGTACAGCATCATTCATTCCTCCAATCCTCACTCATATCACACATAATTTTCCTTGTGATTCACGGCATTCTCCGTCACCTTTCTGTCCATACCCTTACTCTATCACAATCCTCCGAATGTTTTTTTTGAGGAAATACTTGTCCTTACTTCATCCCATCCAGAAACAACCGGTCAAAGTTTCTCGCCGCACCCTCTTCGTCTGCATCCGTTCCTGTGGTAGTCGTTAAACCGAGCAGTCTATCCTTATCAACCTTGTTTCCAATAAACGCAGGGCTCTTCTTGTCAAGAAGATATAATGTAAACACTCTCAACGCACGGGGAATCTCACGCACACGAAGATCCTTGCTGGAAATTATAGTCACTATCAACTGCTTTCCGTCTGGAGAAATTCTCGCCTCTTCGATTTCGATGTTATATGCGGTACGGGTTGCAATGCTATTTGCATATTGCATTGCCATCAAAACTTTCTCTCGGTCTGTCTCATCAACATCTTCAACAAACACACTCTGTTCCGCAACATAGCGATGTTTTCCGACAACCGATTCAGCAATACTCGGCTCCGCCTCACAATCAGAAAGTTCATCGGTTGCTTCATTCTCCTTTACCAAGGTGCCGCCTTTTCTCACATATCTTCCCTGCTCATTGACGTTCATCTTGTTCTCGATCTCTTTCCCCAAATTGTAACCCAGCATTTCAGAAATGCTGAGCAGGTAAATGCCTATATATCGGCAAGCTCCGAGCCTAAATTTCTGTCACCTCTTCGATCCAGTCACATACTTTCTTGTAGAT
>CEAH01058528.1_pt1 | contig 18560 bp, 15 predicted proteins | sample 557571 | NCBI WGS metagenome assembly CEAH01 (sample SAMEA3182092, study PRJEB8094) | gut metagenome | biome: human; feature: gut; material: Stool; isolation source: human stools | place: Canada | collected 2013-11-25
TTAGGTGTCCCTCTGAGCCTGTATGCTGGGCGGTGCCTGTAACACCGCAAGGACTTTCATAGTAAAAATTCTTACTCATCCTCACATACTTCCGTAATCGGAAAGGAGCATTTCTGCTCCTGCGCCTTTTAGACCCGTACATTCGGGATTTCGTCAGTCATCCATGACATTCTGACCATAGGCAGTTTATAGACCTCCGGCGTATCATGCACATATCCCACCTCTGGGACACTTTCCACGGCATAACCCGTTTGGGTGCATTTCCGCCGACTTTAGCGAGCGTTATACCGCAATCCTTGTTACAGAGGACTGCCGCATATCGCAGTTTATAAGGTAGGCGTTTCAGGGCGTTACCCCATCATTCCACCTATCGGAATATTAGTTCTCCAAGTCTTTTCAGGGACTCCTTTCAAATCCCGATTCTATTGTTAGCTGACTTGTGCGTAACCTTTTCAGTTACGAACGTGTCGCACTCTTGCCCGCGCCCACCACATGAGCAAGCAGGGTATTTCCACCGTACAAAATGTGCGCGATGGCGTTGACCTGGTGCTTGCGGAGCGTGATCTCCGGGTTCATGCCTGAAAAGCTGATGTGACTGCCATCATACTCGCGGGGACGGTTGCTGTTGAACAGAATATTATAGGTCTTACAGATGGCTTCGCGCCGGTCCGGGTCTTTCCAGATCCACTCAGCAAAAGCGTCTTTAATGAGTTCCTGCTTACTCTGGGCGATGGCCGTCTCTTTCTTGTTCAGAACGGCAATTCTGCGCCCTTCCTCATCGTATTGGTAATCAAAAATGCGGACATCCTTCAGGTTAAGTGTCGTTTCGATGATCTCATAGGCATTGATGCGCTGTGTGCCGTAGGTACTGATGGCCTTCACGTTGCCGCGATCCTTGCTTTTACCTTCGATACGCCATTCGCCGGTGATACCGGAATAGTGGACCTCCATGCCCCATTGCGCGCTGCGTGGTGTCCCCAGCGTTTCAAAGATAAACCGGCGGACATACTCGGTGTCCAGCCATGTAGCGCCCAGCCGGACGGAAATTTCGCTGGCGGTGAGGTCGGTGGGCTGCACCTGCGCGAGTGCATCAGCGTTGATCTGATACTGCGGGTCCTGCTCCGCCTTGCCTTGAGCAACCGCCCATTTCTGACGCACATTGCCGGAAAGATACTCGTCCGCAGGCAGGTATTTCTCACGCCCATCGTTCTCGCCGGTGTAAGCGGGGTTTAGGAACACCACACCGGTCAGTTCAGAAAACAGCGTCTCCTCGTCCTTGCCGGTGAGCCTGCCCATATAGTCCATATCCACGTGGGCCTTTTCGCCAATGGACAGCGCCAGCGCCTCCACCGCTGTATCTACCTTTTCGGCGGGTTTGTGACTGCGGATGGTGCGCTTGGTGAACAGGTCCGCCTTTCTTTTCAGGTTCCGGTCCTCGTCCAGAATTTCCAGTGAACACAGCAGGAAGTAAGAACTGTCCTGGTCAAACGCGATGGCGTTACCGCGGGAATTGATGAGTCCGTATTTCCGGGTAAAGACATCGTAGAGGGTATTCAGCTTGGCTTGCTGCGCTTGTATTTCTTCATCGGGATAGTCCTCGGTCTGATATTCCAACAGCGTCCGCACACAGTCCCGCAGCTCGATCATGCCGCGGATTCTGCTCTCTGCCGTCTTGGATACCTCCACTGGGTTCATCCGGCTGTTTTCACGGTAGTAGATTTGCCCGTTCACCAGTGTATAGGAGAAGTTGCGGACGGCAGGATCGGCCTCGATGGAATGATCCTCGCCCTCCAATTCTTCCTCCCGGTCGTAAGCGGTGATTTCGCCGTGGATATTCTGAACGGCCTCCGCCAGCAGTGCTTCCAACGGCTGCTCCGGGTACGGCTCACAGGTGGGCGTGGGGCCGAACGGCCCGGACACCATCTTCATCTCGCCCAAGATCATATCCGGGTGGTCGATGAAGTAGCTGTTCATCTGGATGCCGTCCTCGTTGGTGGCAAGGTGCACCCATTCGGGTTCTATATCCACCATTCGTTCCCGTTTTTGCAGGAACAGAATGTCCGACACGACCTCCGTACCGGCGGCGGCCTTGAACGCATTGTTGGGCAGGCGGATCGCCCCCAGCAGTTCCGCTCGCTGCGCGATGTATTTTCGCGCGCCGGCGGTGCGCTTGTCCATGGTGTAGCTGGAGGTCACAACGGCGATAACGCCGCCCGGTCTGACCTGATCCAGCGCCTTGGCGATGAAATACTCATGGATGGGAAAATTCAGCCGGTCATAGCGTTTGTCCGCTACATGGAACTGTCCGAAGGGAACATTGCCGATGGCAACATCGAAAAAGTTATCCGGGAAGGCAGTTTTCTCATAGCCCTGCACCGCGATACTGCTGCGCTGATAAAGCTGGCGGGCGATGCGCCCGGAGAGATCGTCCAGTTCCACGCCATAGAGCTTGCTGCCGCTCATGCTTTCCGGCAGCATACCAAGAAAATTACCAATACCGCAGGACGGCTCCAAAATGTTGCCCTGCGTGAAGCCCATCTGCCCCAGGGCGGCATAGATGCCGCGGATGACCACAGGCGGCGTAAAGAACGCCGTCAACGTAGATTCGCGGGCGGCGGCGTATTCGGCGTCCGTCAGCAGGTCTTTCAGTTCACCGTACCGGGCGTTTTTTTCATCAAAAAAGTCGGCAAGACCACCCCAGCCCACATACTGTGCCAGCACAGCCTGTTCCTCCGCTGTGGCGGTGCGGTTCTCCGCTTCTATGGCCTTCAGGGTACGGATCGCATCCAGATTGCGCTGAAAACGCTCCAGCGGTGCGCCCTCTCCGATATGGTCATCGGTGATGCGGTAGTTGCTGCCGTTCGCGTCCAGCGGATAGGCAAGCGCGTTTTGCTTTTTCTTTTTCGGCGGGGTGAGTACCGCAGGCGGCTCGTCCGTCTGCGGTGCCGCGGTTTCCCGCACCATGTCCGGCTGCTCCATGTGAGCGCGGACATAGTCGAGGGATTCCTTTCGGAAGATGGGAAATCCCGTCCCGCCTTCAAAGGTCACATCCCGCAGGGATACATTTTGTGTATGATCGTCTACGCTGTCCACTTCAAACTACCGCCCATCTATGGTCAGGCGTGTACCGATGGAGAGCGGTTCGGGGACTTCCGGTTCCATGGGCATTACGGGCTCCGGTGGCGTTGGCATGGTTTCCTCGGAGGGTGTCGCAGCTTCCCGCACCAACGCCGCTGTCGGCTCATTGGGTGCGGTCGGTGTCAGTTGCCCATCATGCTGGTGATTGAACAGGCTGAACTCACCGTTTACATAGGCATAAAGTTGGAAATGAGTTTCATGGACAAATTCATAGTGGCGGTCATCTTTTTGCATTTCACCCAACCGGGCATTCAATGCGTCCATGAGCCACATTGCAGTGGACTTATCCTGCAATTCTTCTTCAATCAGCGGTACTGCCTGATAATAATCCATACCCATGTAATAGGGACGCGGCACATTGTCCGGTGCATCGTACAGGCTGGAGTAAATGGCCCGCGCCAACTGCCCACGCTCATATTCCGGGATTTTGGCGATAGCGTCCTCGCCGGGGAATCGTTTCTGCGCGATCAGGTGCTCATACTCCTTGACCACATTGGGAATCGTCAGATGGACGGTATCATATTTTTTGAATCCGTAGTCCCTCACATATTCCAATCCCTTATGGGTCTTGCTGTGATTGTAACCCGCACATCCGCCACCGCTGTACTCACCAAACTGGCTCTTAATGAATTTCTGGTGTTCCTCCGGCGTGTGGGGATAACAGAAATGGGAGTACACCGCCAGTCGTCTATCAACACTGTCTCTTAGGAAGAACTGGTCGATTTCATCCTGTGTGATGAACATTTTGCACTGCCGCAGGAAGCTCGGTTGGGCGGTGAAACTGCGTTCCGGGTAGGGCAGGCCGTCCAGCACAACACCGATGCGGTGGGTGTTGTAAGTGGATAGTCGCCAGCGCATAATGTCGCGGTCTTGGGCATAAGCGTCAAGGAAGGCATGATATTCCTGCGCCAGCGTTTGCAGCCCACCCTCAGTTTTTGCAAACGCCACCATGTCCTCGTCCAGCTCCGGGTAGCCCTTGTGCTGACCATGGATGGCCAGCGTCTGCGGGAATAGGCCCTGCGCGCGGCCATCTTCGTTCAGGTCACGGGCGGTCATTAAGAGTGCGTCCATCGCTTCGTGCAGCACCTTGTCCGGGGCCTGCGCCAGTTCGGAGGCAGAGAGATAAGTCCCCACCTCCAGCAGCTCCAGAATCCGCGCCGATGCCTGTTCCCATGTGACCATGGTCTTGCTGTACCCGGTGCGGATGCTGTTCCCTTGGGCGAGGTGGATGCCGTCCTCCAGAAACCACACGGCGTATTTGCGGCCTTCGTATTCAATGCCGCGCCCGTTCGCCCTACCGAACTCCCGGCGCAGAAATGAGATATTTTCCTGCTCTGGCCGCTCCCGCATATAAAATACGGCGATGCGCTCCGCACTGTTGGGTTCATTGCCGCCTGTGCAGAGCGTCAGATCAATGACCTCCTGCGGCACCGTGCGGGCCGGGGCAAGAATGCCGGAGGGTGCGTCTGCCGGAGCTTCGTACACCGGGGCGTCGCCGCCCATGTCGAATAGGGCAAGCTGCTCTGCCATCACCGGCGCATTTTGCAGGCCCAGCTTAATTTTGTACTCGCCGCGCTCGATCAGGCCCTCGGTCATCTCGGTGATGACCGACCATGAAAAAACGGACTCCGAGGTGCGGGAGAGGTAGCTGCCCTCCCACATCAATAGTCCGTCTTTCTCGGCGTGGTAGCCTGTCCGAACACCGTCGGTCAGGACTTCCACCCATATATCATTGTAGCTGTTTTTTAAGAACTCCGTCCGTTCCGCAAGGCTCTTGTGCGCCTGAAAGTATCCAAAGATCTCCTGCCGCTTGTGCTTACGCCCGCCGTCATCCAGCAGATTCGCTTCAATGAGGTGCATATCCAGGAAAGCAGGAAGCTCCGTACCGTTGGGGGTTACGGCGTCGTGCTCCAGCGCAAAGGCTGCTGCCTGCTCCTGCGCTTTTTCGTCCGGATAATCACCGTAGACGCGGAGGCACTGGCGTGTTTCGGCGTCATACACGGCAGCGCCGTCGTAGGCAAAGCCGTCCGCCTCCATCGTCCCGGCAACATAGCCCTGCGCCGCGGCCTCCGCTTCTTCCAGTGTTTGATAGTCCAGCTTATCGTCAAAGCCGTTTTCAATATGGTGATAGGCCGCAACCTGATAGGGCGCGGCCATCTGCGCGGCGTAGCGGTCAATGGCTTCTGCGGTCAGCCATTCCGTTTTTTCTGGGAGGGCGTCATACAGCTCCCGCATTTTTTTGATCTGCGCGTAAACGCTGCCTGCCCACAGGTGCTTTTCACTCCGGCCACCAGCGCCGAGGAAGTAGTCGCAGTCGGCGCGCAGACGGTCCAGCAGCGCGTAGTCCCCGCTGCGATCCGCCGAGTCCCCGCCAGCCAGCTTGGGATAGGTCTCGCCCAAAAGTTCCTGATGCAGCCTGGTATGGAATGCGGGCATATCGTAATAGAGCTTGGCAAGCCGCAGATCGCCGCTTTCGCTGACGATGCGCCGGATCGCCTCCGCCCCCTCCAAGAATGCGTTCTCCCGGTCTGAATTGCGGCAGGCGTTTCCAAACGTCGCATCTTTCATCAGGGCGTCGCCCACGGTTTGTTTGTACTGTGCAAACAGCTCCTTTACCGTGGGTTGAGGGGAGGCGGCAGAGGAAAAGGCAGGAAGCTCATCACTTCCTGCCTCTGTGGGTTCTTCGGTTGTCAGGCGTAAATCAGATCGTTCAGCACCAGTTCCTCCGCGCTGTGCCGGAGATTGTTCATCAGGCCCGTCCAGTGCAGGGGATCGGTTGCTTTCAGCTCCTCCGTCACGCCCTCGGCCTGTGCCATCTGCGCTACGGTCTGTTCCACCATCTTCCGCGCGGTCTGCTCGATCTCCGAGAGATGCTCCGTCAGCTTGCCGCTGGTTTTCAGGTTGGTGTAAAGCACTCTGCGGCGCTTCATCAGGTACTGCCGACGCAGCTCCGCGTACTTGCCCAGATGTGCCTCCGGCGTCTGCGGCATCAGCAGGTTCGGCACCTGATAGCCGTCCTGCATCCGATAGGTCACTTCCATGATGTTCGCTCCTTTCGTGTTCTGTTGTTTCGTGTTCTGTGCTGTTATCATATCCGCTCTTTTCGGCATTTGCAAATAATTGTTCCCGCTGGGCCTGCATGACCGTTCGGCTGATCTCCCGCAGCCCCATCTCCGCGATGTCGCTGGTGGCGATGCCCAGGGCGTTGATGGTGGGGGGCGTGTTGAATTCATAAACGTGGGCAAACTCATCGGGCGAAAAATAATCGTCTGCCCGCAGGCCCAGCCGGGTCATCAGCATATAGGCCACGCTGACCTCCAGCGCATCCCGGTAGAACACCTCTAAATTGAGGTCGTCCAGTTCCTCCAGCAGGCTGTCCTCCCGACACTCCCGCAGGTCTTGCAGGTAGTCCGTGAAGTTGTCCGCCACGGCATTGTGGCAGGCGGAACGCACCGCATCCGCCAGATTTTCTTTTTCGGCAAGGTTGCCGAAGGTGGCCTCCAGCGTTTCGATGACCTCCGGTTCAAAGGCCGGGTGCATCGTCCAGATGGGCAGTGGACGGGCAAAACGGGACGCATGGGTGTCCGAAACATCAAAATAGAGCTTCAGGCAGTTTTGACCGTCATCGCCAAATACGGCGATGCTCTTGGCTCCACGGTTGACCCAGCGGCCAAACTGACGGTTCCAGCGCTCCATCTCAAGGACCGCCGTGGCGTCCGGGCGCTGGGCGTAGATTAGAATTTGATCATCGAAGGGGCATTTGTAATTGTAGCAGGCCGCGCGGAGAAAGCCCGTCCAGCTTTGATAGCTGCCGGTAACGCTCTGCACAGTCTGGTCATACAGCTCTGTGATAAGCTGAAATTTTGTAGGCAAGTTGGCACCTCCTTATCGCTCCGACTCCGATTTCTTTTTGTTATGTGACCGGTTATTTTTCTTCTGTTCGGCACAAACCTTTTCAAAATTTTCGCGCCGGTAGCAGTAACAGTAAAAATTATAATCGCCTTTAACCGGCGTACAGCGGAGCATATACACATACCGCTTTGTTTTTACCATGAAGCCACAGGAGGGCAACAGTGCACCCTTGATGGCACAGATCTGCTCATACCGGTTGCAGTAGCGGTTCATGCTGTCGAAGTCCCGCAGCGGGGAGTCCGGCTGCTCCCGCAGCCAGTTTACAGTGCGGTCAATATCGGCCTTAAACTCCGGCGTATTGAGCCTGTCTGCCTGGTGGGGCCACCATGTTGTATAAAACTGCTTGCCGCTGCCAAAATCACCACGCAGGTGTCCCACACAGCCCGCAGACTTGTCCTGTTCCTCACTGCGGGAGAAATAGAGAGCGTGCAGCGCAGGCTCATTGACGCTGTAAAAGTCAATGACATCCTTATCGCTGGCGGGATATTTCTCCTGAAATTCCGCAAGGGTACGGCATCCGCCATCTTGAAAGGAAAGGCTGCCGTTCTCCAGCGGAATCCACCCATCAATGGGAAGCTGGAATGGCTCACGGGTGAGAACGGTGCCATAGAAGTTGACCATGAGACTCCGTGACAGTTCTATCGGCTCACCCCAATCCTCATCCCCGTGGCGCAGCTCGTAGCGATATACGCCCTCCGGCACGGTGGCCCGATCAATGCGGCATTCTGTAAACAATGCCGGTCGGTCAAAAATCGTGACCTCCTGATAGGTCACCTTCTGCGCGTCATAGCTCATCTGGCTTCACCTCGTTCTTTGTGTTTCTTTTGTGTCCTCTGCTGCATCAAAAACTCCGGCACTTCCTTGAAACCAACGCTATCCGTGTAGTAGGCAGTTTTCTTTCCACCTTGCGCCAGTACCACCACATCGCTTACGGACAGGGAACGCATCCGACGGGCAAAGGGGCGGTGGTCTCCATTGTGCTTTGCCCACAGATCCTCCAGTGAATTTTCCTTTGCGTACATACCGGCGTAAGAACGCTGATAATCAGCACTCCGAAGTTTCCCCTTCGCCGCTTCATAAGACCGGAAATAGTAGTCCGCATCAGCGGTTGCGAGGATCTGATAGATTTCATAGGTGCCGATCTCGCCGCTGATTTTCGGCGTTCTGGGAACATAGGTATTGCCGCTGCGTTCCTGCATTTCTGCAAACTCGCAAATATGATAGGCGGAGTTGCCGACGCAGACATGGCAATCGTCAATATAGGTGCAGGGCAGGATCAGCTTTTCACCGTCAAAACGGGTAATGACGATGCTTTCCCCGTCCTTGACGGTAAAGAGCGTGTGGTATTCACTGTCGATGAAGCGGATCACGCGCTCATCCTTGTTAGGGTTTGGAAAGGCGATAACGCCCATGATGTTTACCGGCTCACGGTCACTCATCGTGCTGTACCTCGCTCTTTTGTAGATTTGTGCGCCTGCGGCTCCGGCACGGGAATAACCGCCAGATGCCCATTCAAATTAATAAAGGCTTCTGGACTATGAAACAATTTTTCGTATTTCTCCATCAGTGTAGGTGTTAAGGATGCAAATTCAGATTCCCCAAGCCCAACAACCAGAAAAGTCCCGGCCACAATATCATAAATATCGTTATCCTCATCCCGGAGCGCGCGGTTCAACGGCAAGCCGTTCAATTTTCCTTCTTCATTTACAATCAGCGCCACAGGATCTTCATACGGGTATACGGCTTCGATATAGCCGCCAACCGCTCGCTGCAACGCATCAAGGCCGGCTTCGATTTCAATACACGCAGGCTTCTTCCCTGGCTTAACACACAAAACGGTCATCTTTTCTTTCATGATGTTTGCCGACTCACGGTCACTCATCGTGATTCACCTCTTTCTTTTTTCGGCGTGGTGCGATTTTGTTCTTGCTGCGCCGTGCGATTTTGTTGCTTTTTGTATTCATTTCCGACCCGTTCACAGAAATCCTCGATGCAGGAAGAACGGTCAGAGCGGTAATGCCCCCAAAAGAAATTGGGTGGGCCATCTCCATCATTTTTGCAGTTTCTCACCCATGTCACAAACGGATCGGGAGCTTTGCTGCATTCGCCCATGACAAACTCGGCACTGCCGATGCGGACGCGGGCGGTGACGTGGTATTCCTGATTGACTGCTTCGCCCGCTACATAGCAGCCGCGCTCCAACTGGACGGTGCAGCTCTCGTTTTGTGCAAAAGTCGCTGTCACCGGCATGACCGGTACTCCACATACCATATCCGGCAGCATGATGAACTGCGACCTTTGGCCCATCAGCTCTTGCGGCAGTTTGTCCATGGGCAGATAAAAGTGCTGTTTGCCCATGATCTCATAGCACAGTAAGAAACTGCTGACGGGATAGTACACGCTCATGATTGGGTCTTTGATATGGCCTTGGACGATGTTGGAATTCACATATCTTGCGTTGTCCAGATACCATTGCGGGTTCGCGCCTGGTGTATTCCAGCCGAACATGGAGCCTGCCAGCATTGCCGCTTCCTGAATGTCCGTGATGTCGCGCCGCGCATTATGGCTGCTGGCGATCTCGCGATTTTTCTCCCGGCTGCCGGTGTCCCACTCAGAGGGATAATAGCCGTGCTCACCGCACCGGATGATAATAAGCTGCCCGCTGGACGGCAGAATGGAAAAACAGGTTTCCGGCAGCTCGTTCCTGCGCATCGGTTCATTCCTCATCGCGCCTGCTCCTGTTGCCGCTTGCGGTGCCAGCCCTCCAGCAGCTTGATGATGACATCCTCCATCTGCTTCGGGGTGTAGCTGGCGGGAAAGTATTTTTGCAGGCGGTCGTTGCGGATGGTGACCTTGCGCTCCAACGGCTTTTCCTCCCGCATGATGAGGTCGATGATGTTATTCTCCAGCTTGCCTTCACCGCTGAGCTGCTTGAGCCGTTGGGCCTGTCCCAGTGACGGGGACACTTCATCGCGCTCCATGACCAGCAGGAGGTAGGTCTGTTCTTTTTCGGACAGGTGGGAGAGGAAATCCGCTGCGGGAACGAATTTGACGGTGCCGCTGTCCACGGCTTCCAGCAGGGGCGGGATCAGCTTGTTCAGGCGCACATAACGCTGAATTTGCATACGGCTTTCGTTGACCTGCTCTGCCAAAAGTTCGACAGAAAAGCGCCCTTGAAAATTCTGCCCAACTTGGGCAGAATTTTTAGAAGGCCGTCCAGCCTGCCGTTTCATGGCATCCAGCTTCAGTTTGTAGGCTTTGGCTTTCTCGCTGGGCAGCAGGTCCTCGCGGTTGATGTTGTAATCCACAACCAAAATGTCCGCTTCCTCATCGCTGTAATTGCGGACGATAACAGGGCGGGTATCCAGCCCCACGGCCTTCGCACAGTAATCGCGCCGGTGGCCGGAGATGATCTCATAGCCACCACTCTCGCGGGGGCGGACGATCAGCGGCTCGGCAATCCCGATGTGCTCGATGCTGTCCATGAGCCGCACCAAATCGGGTGTGGGACGGTCGATGGTGTACGGCTGGCGGGAATACGGGAAAACCTCTGCTGCGGGAACGAGTTGGATACGCTCCTGCCGGTCGGCTTCACGCTCCGCGTCCGTTTTGAACAGGTCATCGTACCGGGTCAGTTCGATGCCGCTTAATTTGCTTGCCAATGCTCAACACCTCCCTCGTCAGATTTTCATACGCCAGCGCCGCCTTGCCGCTGCGGTCATGGTCGTAAATGCTTTTGTTTTCTACGCTGATCTCCGCTGCCTTGATGGAACGGGGAATTTCGCTTGCGAACACATGACCGCCGTAGGTCTTGCGGACAAGCGCGTTGATCTCCCGCGCCAGTGTGGTACGGCTGTCCACCATCGTCAGCACAATGCCGTCCACCTCCAGCTTCGGGTTGAGCTGCCGTTTCACGCGGGTGATGGTTCGCAAAAGCTGTTCCAGTCCTTTGGCCGGAAGGTACTGCGCCTGCACAGGGATAATCACGCTGTCCGCAGCGGTCAGGGCGTTGATGGTCAGCATACCGAGGGACGGCATACAGTCGATGAGCGCGTAGTCATAGCGGTCCGCCACCGTAGACAGATATTGCCGCAGCACCGTTTCACGGCTCATGGTGTTGACCAGCGTGACCTCCAGTGCTGACAGCTCGATATTGGCGGGGACAAGATTGACACCGGACGGGTGGTGTAGAATGCCCTCACCGGAGGTGATGGGCTGCTCCGCGATGATCTTCTCCATCAGGGTGGAGAGCGTGGGGGATAATTCGTCGGGCTGCGACCAGCCCAACATCTGCGTGAGATTGCCTTGTGCATCGGCGTCGATCAGCAGGACTTTTTTACCTTGCCGAGAAAGACCAATGCCGAGGCTGGCGGCTGTGGTGGTCTTACCCACGCCGCCCTTCTGATTTGCCAGTGCGATCGTTTTCAATGGGACACCTCCTCCAACAAAAAAGGAGCCTTGCGGCCCCTGTTCTAACAAAGCTGTTGCTTCTTACGGTTATTCTTTTTTCGGGTGGTATTCTTTCTATTCTCAGTCTTGCTATATCTCAGTCTTATTAGATTTCGATTATCGAATGTCCAGAAGTTCGGAAATCGAATGTCTTGAAATTCGATTATCGAATCTCTGGAAATTGCAGAATAATCCTGCGGCGAAAATGGCGTATTGAAGTTGAAATAAACCACATTACGCACCAGAAAAGTTTTTCACATAAATCAGCGTAGGCCGTCCCAGCCCTTGCCGTTTACGCTCAATTAGACCGATGCCCTTGGCGCTGTCCAATTCAGAGAAAAGCCGTGCCGCTTTCTCAGAACGGCAGCGCAAAGTGGACATGACCTCCTCCGCTGTAAAGATAATAAAGACGCGATTCTGCTCGTCGATCCAGCCGTTCCGATAGGACAGCTCCATACGATCCAGCAGCAGTCCGTACAGCAGCTTGGCATCGGTCGAGATTTCTGCAAAGCGGTCATCGGTCAGCAACAATTTGGGGATACGGAAGAAAGCGTATTGTTCACCGGAATGACCGTAGTAATAGGGTAGATTTAACGGCATAGGCGTCACCTCCTGCATCTGTATATAAAAAGCAAGAGGAAGTCAGCTTACGCTTTCTTCCTCTTGAACAATGTCAAATTATTGGGTAAGATAGTTCCAAAGAGTCCCCGGTGTTTGGGGTGACAGCTGAAAATCTGTCTAATATTTGTCTAATAGCCGGTTCGATTTGAGTGCAAAACGAGCCAATATTAGGCGATATTTTCAGATACTCCGCAACAGGCAGTTCGATAAAAAAGCCAGTATTCATGCGGGTTTGCGGGCATTTTGAAGCATGACGTACTACAAGGCACGATCCGAGCGATGTAGCTCCTAAGCGATAGGTCGGAGGTTCGAATCCTCTCGTGGGTGCCAAAAGCCTTGAAAATAATATGTTTCAAGGCTTTCTTTTTGCGTTTTGCGGGCTGCGTTAGGATGTATTACCGTTCTTTTTGAAATGAATATGCTTGCACAACAGTGCATATTTTGCTAACAAAAAGTGAGCGCATTCGAGGCTTAAAAGAACGGTATGCCTACAAATGACAACAATTATTCTTTATGATTGCCCTTTGCCGCGGCATCTTCTTGCCCTTTGAGTAATTCAGAAAGCAATTCCGGATGCTGTTGAAGCATCTCACGCAGCTGCTCAAGCATATTACTGCTGATCTCTGTCTGAGAATGCTCACCAATTTTGGAAAAGAATCCTGCGTCCATCTCTTGGGCAATCAGTTTTCGGTCTGCATCAAAACCGTGGGCATAGGTATCCGTTACCATTTTGGCCTCAGCGTGTCCTGTATCGCCTTGAACGGCCTTGATATTGCCCCGGCTCAGTTTCAGCTTTAGGGATGTGCTGCTGTGGCGCAGGCTGTGAAAGACAACAGGACGAAGCCCGGTCTTCTGAATCAACTTATGAAACATCTTGTCGATCACTCTCTGCTCGTATGGGCGTCCATTGAGCTGTGCAATGACCAACCCATAGTCTCTGTACTCATCGCCCAGAAGCAACTTATACTCTTCCTGACGCTTCTGAACCCGTTGCAGCTCATGGACAACGGCCATGGGCAGATATACTGTACGATTACTGCTTTCCGTCTTAGGGGCTTTCAGCACGAGTGTTGTGGTACATTTCTTCGGCATAATCACCGGGAACTTAAACATCACTGTGCTGCGCTGAACCTGTTCCAACGCTTCGATGCTATCGTTGCTGCATCTGCGTAGTTCACGGTCAATTTTCAAGTAGGCTTCACCAGAGCTGACAAGATCATCTTCCATGTGAATCTGCCCCCATTGCAGACCAAGGATTTCTCCTAACCGCATGGAGCATCCAAGCGCCAAGTACATAACCGTCTGAAGTATGGAATTCTCACAGTCATTGAGTGCCTGTATTGCTTCCTCATCCGACCATGCATCGCGCTTTACGGACTTTTGCTTCGGCAGCGTTGCGCCAAGTATCGGGTTGACCGCTGTGTACTCCCAGACCACAGCCTTTCCGAACGCGGATTTCAGCACCTTGTGGATTCTTGACACCGTGTAAGCACTCACCTTGGCTCCGGTATCCAGATGTCCATGCACCACAACGGCGGGTTCGTTCAGCAGCATCGTGTAGTAGCAAGCATGAAGGAAGCATCAGAACATGGATGTAAGCGAGACGTTCTAAAGTCCGCTTACTGATTTATATGACGTGGCGCGGCAATGTAGGTGTGTGAGATGGGAGATGGAAGCGGTTTCAGACTGTAGAAGAACTGTAGAAGAATAGAATCCACTCTATACCCATCATAAGATACCGATCAAGGCGTAGACGACGGATGCTGCGATCCACGCGACGCAGCACTGCATCAACACGATGCCTATTGTTTTCAGGGTTGAGCCGAATTCCCGCCGGATCGTGGCCACTGCCGCGATGCACGGAGTATACAGCAGCGTAAAGACCAGGAAGCTCGCGGCGGAGCGGTTGGTGAACATTGTAGAAAGCGGGGCCCCGCCCAGCAAGACCTCCAGCGTGCTGACGACGGATTCCTTTGCGATGAAGCCGGAGATCAGGGAGGTCGCGCAGCGCCAATCCGCAAAGCCCAGCGGCGCGAACACCGGGGCGATCCATCGGCCGATGAGGGCCAAAAGACTGTCTGCACTGTCGGCCACCACGTTCAGCCTGATATCAAAGCTTTGCAGGAACCAGATGATGATCGTAGCCAGAAAAATCACCGTAAAGGCCCTCTGCAAAAAATCCTTGGCCTTTTCCCACAGCAGAAGCGCAACACTTTTGAGGCTCGGCAAACGGTAATTGGGAAGCTCCATAACAAACGGTACCGGCTTCCCGCGGAATGTGCTCCAGTTCATGATAAGCGCGGCAACGATCCCAATCAGAATGCCCAGCAGATACAGAGAGATCATCACGAGCGCGCGGTGCGTCGGGAAGAACGCCGCGGTAAAAAACGCGTAGATGGAGATCTTTGCCGAGCAGCTCATATAAGGCGTGAGCAGGATGGTCATCTTGCGGTCGCGGTCGCTCGATACCGTGCGCGTCGCCATGATGGCCGGCACGGAGCAGCCGAAGCCGATGAGCATGGGAACGATGCTGCGGCCGGACAGGCCGATCTTACGCAGAGGCTTGTCCATCACAAATGCGACGCGGGCCATGTAGCCGGTATCCTCCAGAATGGAGAGGAAGAAAAAGAGCGTCACGATGATAGGCAGGAACACCAGCACGCTGCCGACGCCTGTAAAAATGCCGTCGATGATGAGGCTATGTACCACAGGGTTAATGCCGTAAGCGGTCAGGGCATGGTCCACCGCGGCGGTAAGGGCGCCAATGCCGACCGCAAGCCAGTCGGACAGCCGCTGCCCGATCACATGAAAGGTGAGGTAGAATATCAGCAGCATAACGGCAAGAAAAGCAGGGAGCGCCGTATACCGGCCGGTAAGAAGCCGGTCGATCTTCATCGAGCGGGCGTGCTCCCGGCTCTCGTGGCACTTTACCACCGACGATGCCACAACGCTTTCAATGAAGGTGTAGCGCATATCGGCAAGCGCTGCGTTGCGGTCAAGCCCCGCTTCGCTCTCCATCTGCACGATGCAATGCTCAAGCAGCTCGCGCTCGTTCCGATCGAGCGCCAGACGGTCGGCGAGGTCATCGCCGCCTTCGATCAGCTTTGTTGCGCAAAAGCGTGCCGGCACACCGATGCGGTCGGCGTGGTCGGCGATCAGGTGCGTGACGGCGTGGATGCAGCGGTGGACGGCGGAATCATCCGCGCAGAAGTCCGTCACCTTGGGCAGAGTTTTGCTCCGAGCCACGGCGATCGCCTGATCCACCAGCTCGCTCACGCCCTCGCCCTTTGCGGCTGCGATCGGTATGACAGGGATGCCGAGCGCGGCGCTCATCTTCTGCACGTCGATAGAGCCGCCGTTGGAACGGACCTCATCCATCATGTTCAGCGCCAGCACCATCGGTATCCGCAGCTCGAGCAGCTGAAGCGTCAGGTACAAATTGCGCTCGATGTTGGTGGCGTCCACAATGTTGATCATGCCGTCCGGCTTCTGATTGAGGATAAAATCGCGGGAGACGATCTCCTCCTGCGTATAGGGCCGCAGGGAGTAGATGCCGGGCAGATCCACCACGGCGCAGCCTTTTTCATCTGTGATCTCGCCCATCTTCTGATCTACCGTGACACCGGGAAAGTTGCCGACGTGCTGGTTGGAGCCGGTGAGGGCGTTGAAGAGAGTCGTTTTGCCGCAGTTCTGATTTCCGACGAGTGCAAAGATCATTTCAGCTCACCCTCCACTTCGATCTTCTGAGCCTCCTCTACGCGCAGCGTCAGCTCGTAGCCGCGCACGCGGATCTCGATGGGATCGCCCATCGGCGCGACCTTCTGTAATGTCACGCGGGTGTGCGGGATCAGCCCCATATCCAACAGACGGCAGCGCAAGGCTCCGTCTCCGCCCACGGCGGTAATGACGGCGGACGTACCGGCCTTCAATTGATCAAGTGTCATCTATTTTTCTCTCCCAATGATTTTGATGTGCTTATGGTAACATTCCCGCCGCAGCCTGTCAATACAGCTGCGGATGAGCGACCTTTCGTTATATGAGGTGATTTATATAACTGCATCAACTGGACGCTGATTGCGGATGTATGGGACGCTGACGGTAAAAACGCAGATTGGCGCAAGTGGTGCGACTGGCATCAACACGCAGTTCCATAACTACGGGACCGCGACGCTCAACTGCACAATGGAGGCTGGTAGCATTCATTCCCACGAAGGGGCTACAACCATCTTTGATGGTGGCACCTATCACTTTACTTGTGTGGAAAACATGAGAAACGGCCTCAAGTTTGTCTCTGCTACATTCAATGATCTGCGTAAGGTCAACGGCCAGACGCAGTGGACGGATGACGAGTTTAACGGTGGATTAGATGTTGCCGCCAAAACGACGCCGAATCGGCCCAATATACCGGGTGAAAAAAACTGATCTACACGCATATCAATATGCCTCTTACAGCTATTAGCGATTTTAAAGAGTTGGGCAAGCGTAATTCCTGTTACGCGGCACTTGCTGAAATTACCAAAGATCATCGGGGATTATGGTGTCCAGAGGCAGAGGAATACCTCCTGCAGCATCGGCCTAACAGATAGAATTAAAAGAAAAGAGAAATCTGATGGAAGAACGTAGGAAAAAATTGTTGATTTGGTTGATGCCGAAGGCCAGATCACGTTTGCACAGTTAAAATCCGCATTTCCCAATGTGTCAGAGATGACTTTGCACACAGATCTGAAACATCTAAATGAGTCAGGGCGTATTGTCCGCGTTCACGGTGGTGCGCGCTCTGCGGAAATCGTTGCCGGGGCCGAGGATTTTTTCCAAGCGGGTTCAACGGAATCGAGAGCAAAAGCAAGCAATCGCTAAAAAGGCCATTACCTTGCTTCAAACGCATAGAACTGTCTTTTTGGATTCCGGCTCTACAGCACCGTGACCACCAGCAGCCCCATGCCGAGCCCCTGCGACAGCGCCAGCACAGAGAGCAGCGCGGCGACGCCGATCACGGCGATGTCCCGCAGCAGCCAGAGCCACAGCATGGGCTTGGCTTTGAGATTATCAGGATAGATAAACATGGTGATTTCTCCTTGTTTTTGCAAAAAGAAAACGGTATGATACATCATGTATTCTCGCTCGAAGGAGACAAATGTAATGATCACGACCGTATTGTTTGATTTGGACGGAACGCTGCTCCCGATGGACCAGGACGCCTTCACGCGCGGCTACTTCAAGTTCCTTGCGGCCAAGCTCGCGCCGCACGGCTATGAGCCGAAGCAGCTCGTTGAAGCCATCTGGACCGGCACCGAGGCCATGGTCCGCAACGACGGCAGCCGCACGAACGAGGCGGCATTCTGGGATAAATTCGCCTCCATCTATGGGAAAAAGGCCCGAGCAGATGAACCACTCTTCGTGGACTTTTACGCCAACGAATTTAACCGGGCGCAGAGCATCTGCGGGCATGATCCCCGCACAGCTGAGATCGTCCGCAGCCTGCAAAAGCGCGGCTATCGGGTGGTGTTGGCGACCAATCCCATCTTCCCACGCATTGCGACGGAAAACCGCATCCGCTGGGCGGGACTGGAGCCGGATGATTTTGCGCTCATTACCACCTATGAGAATTCCACCTATTGTAAGCCGAACCCCGCCTACTATCGTGAGATCCTCGAAAAGCTCGGTCGGAAGGCAGAGGAATGCCTCATGGTCGGTAACGATGTGGTGGAGGACGGCGCAGCGCAGAGACTTGGCATTCCGGTGTTTTTCCTCACGCCCTGCCTCATCAATCCGCAGGGGAAAGACATCTCGGCGATCCCCCACGGCGGCTTTGATGAGCTTGCCGCATATCTCGGCCAACTGAATTGAGCAACTGCCGCAGCTGTCTGCTGCGGCAGTCATTTTTCCCTACGGTCTCTTCTCAGGATGATCCACGGCATAACGAATCCCCTGCATCAAAAACATGACGCAGGGAACGGCGACGCTGTTATGTGAAGCTCAACATAATTCGGTTTATTGGGACAAAGCCATTATGTTAATGATGGGCACAAAAATGGCATGAATACAAGGCTTCTGGGGATTTTACTGCACATAATACTCCACATTTCAACCTTTAAAGTAAGGGCTTACTTTTTCCGCTTGTTCAAGTAGAATTGTCATTGTAATAGGAGAAATTTCTACATGAAGGGCGGTGGGTATATTGCCAAACAAGCTAATCAAAGACCTCATTGACAAAGGTGCAGTAACTCTAAAAGAACAGGGATATTCCATACGCAGTAGCGAATACACCCTATTGACATGGAAGCAATTTCAAGAGTTCTGCAATAAAAAGGGATATGAAACATATTTGCCCTCGCATAAAGATGAATTCATCACAGAACTCGGCAAGTGCACTCCACCTTTAAGGCAGTCCACAAAGCCGGAAGCATGAAAATGCTTGATCTGCTTGCCACCAAAGGTAC
>CEAH01069386.1_pt1 | contig 18273 bp, 6 predicted proteins | sample 557571 | NCBI WGS metagenome assembly CEAH01 (sample SAMEA3182092, study PRJEB8094) | gut metagenome | biome: human; feature: gut; material: Stool; isolation source: human stools | place: Canada | collected 2013-11-25
GTTACCGATGAGACTAAAGAAACAGTTATCGGAGCCAACATTACTGTAAAAGGAACCACAATCGGTACTATCAGCGATATAAACGGCAAATACTCGATTGAAGTACCTAATCAGAAAGCCATTCTTGTTTTCTCCTTTATCGGTTACACCACCCGTGAAATTCCGGTAGGAAAGAATAAAGTAATCGATGTCGTAATGAAAGAAGACGGCGTGATGCTGAATGAAGTAGTAGCCATCGGTTATGGTAGCGCCAAGAAAGGAGACCTTGCCGGTTCTGTGGCGAAAGTAGACATGGAAGAGCTCAATAAAACTCCTGTCGCATCGTTCGACCAGGCATTAGGCGGACGTGTTGCCGGTGTGCAAGTGGTAAGCGGTGACGGACGTCCCGGTTCGGCAGCGAACATCGTTATCCGCGGTAGTAATACGGTTTCCGACAACTCCGACGGTTCTCCGTTGTATGTTATCGACGGTTTTGCGACCGACGACCCCAACGCCGCCGCCTATAACCCGAGTGACATCGAGTCCATGGACATTCTGAAAGATGCTTCCGCAACCGCTATTTATGGCGCGCGCGGCGCTAACGGCGTAATTATCATCACTACCAAACGCGGTAAAGAGAGTGCTCCCCGCGTGACATACGACGGTTACTTTACCTGGCAGGAACAGCCTCAATTCCTCGACATCATGAACGGTAAGCAATTTATGAAGTTGCAGACCGAAATGTTGACCGAAAAAGAGCTGAACGATACCTACTTCGGATATAGCGAAGCATTGGGACGTAAACGTACATTGGCCGATTACGATTACATACCTTATTATAACTGGCAAGACGAGGTATATCGGGGCGCTCCCATGACAAGCCACAATGTATCTCTTTCCGGCGGTAGTAAAAACACCCGTTATAGCTCGAGTATTTCTTATTATAACCAGCAAGGCGTTATCATCAACTCCTCTTACGAGAGCTTAAAGGCGCGCCTTACTCTCGACCAGAACATCAGCAAATCCGTAAAGTTCGGCGCAACGATGAACTTTGCCAATAACCTGTCCAAAGGTTCGGCACCCTCACAGTCGGGCGGCGGTACATCTCAATATTACCTCTATCAGGTACTCGCTTACCGTCCGGTTACTTACAATGAGAAAGACGACCTGATTAACAACATGGTGGATGAGAGCGGAAACTATCCGTACAACCCCATGAAAACCGTACAGAACTCGTACGACCAGACCCGTACACGCCAACTGAACCTGAATACGTATCTGACTTGGGATATTATCAAGAACCTGACTTTCAAAGCCACGTTCAACTATACGTGGAGACAAGATGTGCGCCGTACGTTCTACAACTCGGATACCTATCAGGGAGACCCCAAATACTCCGCAAGCGGTGTAAACGGTAATTTCTCCGACAAAGACCGTAACAGTTGGTCCAACGAATACACATTGAACTACAAACGCCGGTTCGGCGATCACAATCTGGCAGGACTTCTCGGAGCTTCTCTTTCCAGCGACCGCACTACGGTGATGGGAGCCGGTTCGGGACTTATCACATGGGAAAGCCTCGGTTTCTGGGGATTGGATAGCGGTACTCCCCGCTCCATCACTACCACCAGCGTGGAAAGCAAACTGATGTCTTACTTCGCGCGTTTCAACTACGACTGGAAGTCACGCTACATATTGATCGCTACCATCCGCGCCGACGGTTCGTCACGCTTCCCCTACAACAAATGGGGTTATTTCCCTTCGGCATCATTTGCATGGCGTCTTTCCGACGAGCCGTTCATGAATTTGGAAGACACATTCGTGTCCAACCTGAAACTGCGTGTAGGTTGGGGAGCTACCGGTAACAACAATACTTACAATGACTACGCTTCTTCCGTGCTCTATGCCACCGGCCAGAACTACGCATTCAACAATATGCTCACTTCAGCCATCTACAACAGTCAGATAGGTAACAGAAACCTGAAATGGGAAACTACCTACCAAACGAATATCGGTTTGGACTTCGGTTTCTTCAACAACCGCATCAACGGTGAAATCGATATCTACAACAAAGACACCAAAGACCTGTTGCTCTACGCCGAAGTGCCCGGTTCGCTCGGTTTCTCTTCCGTACAACAAAATATCGGAAGTATCAACAACCGCGGTCTTGAATTTTCTATCAATACCGTAAACTTTGTAGGCGGTAAGGGCAAATTCAAATGGACCACCAACTTCAATATCTCTTTCAACAAGAGTAAAGTCACAGGACTTTCCGACGGACAGGAGAGCCGTTACAGCAGCGTGATAACCACTAACAACTACATCTGTAAGGTGGGACACCCGCTATCCGAGATGTACGGCTATGTATACGACGGTGTCTATCAGTACGAAGACTTCAACGAAGTGGCTCCCGGACAATACGTATTGAAGCCTGAAATACCCAATAATACTGAAGTTCGCAGCAACATCCAGCCCGGTAGCGTAAAATTGAAAGATTTGAACGGCGACGGTAAGGTAACGGCTGAAGACCAAACGATTATCGGTCACGGTCTGCCCATCCACACCGGAGGTTTCACCAATAACTTCGAGTGGAAAGGCTTCGACTTGAGCGTATTCTTCCAATGGTCTTACGGCAACGACGTTATCAACTATAACCGTACCCGTCTGGAATCGCTCAACAGCAAGCACACTAACCAGCTTGTTTCCGCCGCCAACCACTGGACACCGCGTACGGTTAACCCGGACGGCAGCATTACCGAAGGTAACTACACCAATTATCTGTGTGCTCCCAACCGCAGCCTGACCAACATCAATACCGACCGAGAAATAGAAGACGCTTCTTTCTTGCGGTTAAAGAATGTGCAGCTGGGTTACAGCTTCCCCACCAAGATGCTGAAGAACCTGAAGATACGTTCGCTCCGTGTATATGTATCCGCACAGAACATTTGGACGTGGACCAAATATACCGGTTACGATCCCGAAGTATCTACCCGTAACTCGGCAATGACACGCGGTTTCGACTATTCCTCCTACCCTCGCACCCGTTCCTATACATTCGGCGTGAAGTTAGGTTTGTAATATGATATTCAGAAGTAACTAAAAAGATATAAACACCATGAAAAAGTTGATATATATATTGCTAAGTGCCGGACTCTGCACCTCATGCAACTTTCTGGACACTGAAATTTACGACAATCCCGATGCGGAGACCATCTATCAGGATGAAACCTCTTGTATGTCCGGATTAGCCGGTGTATACGACGTATTGGGTTATGCGGGAGCTTACGGACAATACTTGTGGGGCGACCTCGACTCCGGAACAGATATTCTCGTCTACAACCGCAGCTACGGTAAAGATAACCTCCAACCCAATCTTTATACGCACAACAATACGGACGGTTATATCAAGGACTGCTGGCTTGCCCTCTACGACGGCATCAACCGCGCCAACGATTTTATCGACCTCATCAATCAGCGTACAGACGAACAATGCGGAAGCGCAAGAAACAAGAAAATGTATATTGCCGAGGCTCGCGCACTGCGTGCACTCTACTATATGAATCTCGTTGCCTATTGGGGTGAAGTGCCATTGCGCCTGACTCCTACCCGCGACCTCACCACGCAGCTCTTGGAAAAGTCTCCGCAGGAAGCTATATACGCACAAATCATCCGTGACCTGAAAGCCGCGGAAAGCGGTTGTCTTCCCGCTGACGAGCTGAACGCTCCGGGACGCATCTCCCGTACCACAGTACAGGCATTATTGGCGCGTGCCTATATCTGGCAGTCCGGCTATCCTGTTTATGCCGATACTTGGGAAGAAGCCCGTACCTATGCCAAGAAAGTTATAGACAGCAATCTGCATCACCTTTACGGAGAAACAGACCCTGCTCACCAAGGCTATCGCGACCTTTTCATTAATATGTGTTCCAATCGTTACGACCTCGAAGCCCGCGAAAGCATGTTCGAGGTAGAGTTCTACGGCAATGGCATGGACCGCAGTAACGAATGCGGTAAAGTAGGTTTGTACATCGGTATATCGCAAGGTGTCACCACCGACCCGGATGTACCTTACGCATACGCCTGGTACGATGCTACCAAGATACTATACCGCCTCTACTTGGAAGACGGTCTGGAAAGTGACAGAGATGCGGAAAGAGAATACAAAGTAAATGTAGCCAAAGACAAAGGCGACCAGCGTCGTTGGTGGACTTTCGCCGACTACACTTATAAAGCCAATGCCAAGACCGGAAAAATAGAAAAGAACTACCTGACCGATGCCAACCTGACAAGCGCCAACAACTACGGCCGCACCGGCAACCCCGGCAAATGGCGTGCCGAATACGACCCCGTACGTCCGTGGGCACGTAACAATTCGTCCATCAACTTCCCCATCATGCGTTTTGCCGACGTATTACTGATGTTTGCCGAAGCCGAAAACGAGCTGAACGGCCCCACAGATGAGTGTATAAAAGCCCTCAACCGCGTACGCGAACGTTCCAATGCACGAACTCTCCTACAAGGAGAAGCCGGTAGAACCGACAACAAGGAGAACATGCGGCAATTACTGTTCAGGGAACAGACACGCGAACTCTGCTTTGAAGTGCCCCGGCACATGGAATTGCGCCGCCGCGGCGAACAGTTCTATTTCGACCGCATACGTATGCTCTACGACCAAACCGCTCCAGAGAACCCTAATTGCGGTGCTTCCAGCGCCACAGTGGGTTATGAGCGTAGCGACGTACGTTCCGTTCCGGCCTACAATATATCCGAGCGTAATTTGTATCTGCCCATACCGCAATGCGAGCTAAGCACCAATACCATCTGTAAGCAGAACGAACGCTGGTAACCCGATTAAAGTATATAATAGAAACGATAAATAACAGTTCATAACGATATGAAAACAAATAATAATCCCACTTCCGGTAAACGCCTTGCGCAACTGCTGGCGTTATGCCTGCTCGCTACTTTTTCCTCATGCGATCGCGATGGAACCGAAAGTGTAGAATTCGGTGTAAACGTCCAAACACCCGATGCAGTGTATGCCGGTCAGCCTGTCACCTTCGAATTCGACGGAAATCCCGACTACATAGCTTTCTACTCCGGCGAGAAAAACGACCGTTATGCCAACAGAGACCGTACCACGCTGCCTGAAGTAGACAGTCTCGGACTTTCATACTCCGCCAAGATGCAATATGCCGAAAATTATGACTATTTGGGCGACCGTATCCTGCGCGTCATGATTTCCGATACTTACGACGGTTCGGGAGAAATCAACCCCGAAGAATGGCACGACCTTACCGACCCGGATCCGGCTGTCAATGAAGAATACCTGAAAAGTGTTATCTTGGAAACCAGTTCCACAGCCAAACTGCCGTATGCCGCTGTCAATCTCAGCCAATACAAAGATAAGGATTTCTACCTTGCTTTCCGTTATCTGGCGGAGCCTCACACAGGAATAAAGAGCGAAGGACATACTCTTCCGAACAACCCTACAAAGACATATAGCTACGACAACCGCCCCCGCATCGACGTCACCGAACTTAAACTCGTGAAGCGCGAACCGGACAAAAACCTGATTGTAGTGGAAGACATGGTAAGGGAGTTCGTTTTCACGCCGCACTTTGTCACCTCCAAGGTACAGAACAACTTCACTGTCAGCAACTACAGTATGATGTTCCAACCACAAGAATATGTCGTAACGGATGGAAAAATAACAGTCAACGAATCCCAGGATTACGACATCGATGTATGGATGGTAAGCCAGAAGCTGTCGCCGCATAGCGTAGAGCCCGACCGTGGTACTCCTATCAAGGGAACAAACGCCCGTCTCGGCATCTATCAACACACTTACAACGAACCGGGTACCTATACCGCCACTTTCATCGTTACCAATGCCAACAAATGGAATTCGGAACAGACAGTACGTGAAGTAACCGTTGAAGTGAAACCCGCACAATAATTCAAACAAGCGTTTTATTAACCACTAAAAATAATTATTATCATGAAAAAGATTATTTTAAGCGTTTTCGGTATGCTGGTTATGGCAGCCGGACTGCAAGCACAAGAATTGATAAAGGACAATGAATTCGACAACGCCGACCTCACTACAGAATATGGCAGCAAAGACAACGTGACATTCGGCACTTGGTGCGCCGTAAACGATGAAACCGCAGCTTCTTTCCGCATCATCAACGACAAGCAGCGCGGCAAAGTATTGGAATTTTCCGTAGACCCCAAACTGACTACCTGGTACAAGTCGTTCGTGGCACAACGTTACGAAGGCAGCGTAGAACCGGGTATGTATAAATTAGGTTTTTGGGCTAAGTCCGAAGACATGGGACAAGTAAAAGTATTCATCCGTCTGCGTGATGCCAACGGTAAAGACCTGCAACGTTTCTTTGTGTGCACACAAAGCCAGCCTAAGAAAGCGGATCGCAAATTCTACGGTGGTTTCGGCAAGGCGAACCCTTCGGGCAAGTGGACCTACTACACGCTCGACTTCAACTTCGGTAAAGTGGCCAACAGCATCTACCAGTTCAGCATGAACGATACGGAGGATGCTACTCCCACAGACTTGAAGAACTTCTCTATCTGTTTCCAAAACAGTGCATCCGAACCGTCAAGTGTCCTGATAGACGGCGTATCACTGAAGAAAATAGAAGAATAACACGCAATCAAATAAAGAAACGGTATCCGTTATGATAAAAAACAAACTCATATTTCTTTTCCTTGCAGGGGCTTTACTGACCGCCTGCAGCGATGATGAAGCACCTGCCGCAGACCCTAAGGCATACCCTCTCATTATCGAAGCAAAGGTGTACACCAACTATGACACCCAGCAGGAAGGAACTACCTGGACCAAGCCCGAGGACAAAATCGGCGTATATGTGCTGAAAAGCGGCAGCAGCGAAGTGGTGAGCCCGCACGCTAATCTCAGCTACAGTCCTACACCGACTTCGTATGACGACTATTTCCAGCCCGACCAAGTAGACGCCATTCCCTACTTTCCTACAACAGGTGAGAATGTATGGGATGTAGCCATCTACTATCCGCGTCAGGAAACGTTCGAAACCGAAGGTATGGTGCCTCTGAAGTTGGACAAACAGGGAGACATGAAAGCATCTTCCCTATTGTATGGACGTGCCAGCTCGCTCACTAAAGAGAATACGGTGGCTTCCATGCGCCTTGCTCCCGCCCTGAGCCGTTTGGTATTTTACTTCCGTGCAGAGGGGGATATAACGGCGGAACAGCTCGATAATGTGACAGTAGACCTTAACGGCCTACCTACCATCGGTAGTTTCAATGTTGTCGAGGGACGTTTCAGTGCCGATACAGAAAGTGTAGCCTCGTTCCGTATGCGTACTTCCTCGTCTACCGATGCCACCGTGGCACGCACCACAGAAGCATTTGTTATGCCTCTCGGCGGTACACAGGGATATGTAGCCACTATCAATGCAAACAAGTTGCCTGATGCGCTGAAGAAGAAGACTTATACTATCGGTAGCAGCATAGGTAGTTTTGAGCGTGGAATGCAGTATGTATTCGATGTTACTGTCAGCAACACCGGCTATACTATCGAGAGTTCTTCCTCGCCTATTGCAGGTTGGGAAGAAGGAGATAAAATCAGTGGTGAAGGTGAAGAAGTACAACCTTAGTTAATCAAAATAGCATTTAATCAACTATCAAAAACAATTTAAAGATATGAAAACTTTAAAACATTTAGCGCTGTGCCTCGCAGCGGTATTTATTGCTACCGGCTGTAGTAATGACGAGAATGAACCCAAGAATGGCGCAATGAAAGAGGGCAAACCTGTAAAGTTTGAAATGAGCATCAGCAATACCAACACACGCACCTCGACTGATGCTGAAAGCCGAATGACTTCATGGGCAAAAGGAGATGCTGTAGGTATCTTTGTATATGACGAAAGTGGAAAAGCTGTATATAATAATGTACAATATGAATATAACGGTACTGATTGGCAAGCTACAGGGGCTTCAGGTGGTATTATGATAGAAGATGGTGTAACTTATAAATACTATGCATACTATCCTTATAATGCAGAAAGTAACTCTGCCGCCAGCATTTCACTCTCTGCGATCACTGAGCAAAATGAAGGAAACAACTATGATTTAAGCGATATTCTTGCCGCACGCAATACAGACGAAAAAACAGATGCTGAAAATGGCATTGTTACATTACTTTTTAAACATATGTTTGCTATGGTAGAAGTCAGCCTATATGGTGATAAAGTTGCAAACCAGCCCACTTCTGTTAAATTATTGAATGTACAACAGGAAGCTACTATAAATTTAGTAGGAAGTACTGATATTACAGTAACTCCTTCAGGTGAAGCTACCAATATTGAAATGAAATATTTAGGAACGAAAAAAAATGCACATGCTTATCGTGCTGTAGTTCCTGCACAAACTATTAATGCTTCAACTCCATTAGTAGCGGTATATGGAGCAACAGACGGTAAAGATTATCAATTCTCTTATAGCGTGCCCGTACCTTACGAACAAGGTCGCTACCGCATAATGGAAGTGAAAATTGGAGAAGCGGGCTCTGGTATCACTATACCTGAAAAGAATATGAATATTGACCCGTGGACTCCTGCAAGTTCCGTGGATGGAGATGGTTCATATGAGGAAATTCTATTAGTTACCCCCCCTACAGAACTACAAGAGATCGATGTCCTTAATGAATCAACAACTATTACCGGGTGGTTCAAAAAAACTCATAAAGACTTCCCAACTTCTCCTATATCTATTGTAGAAGATAATAATACAATTTGGGGTAAGTCTATCAAACTCGAAGGTAATATAGCTAATGCTTTTTATAAAGCACCAGTTGGTTATATTATAAAAGATATAGACACTCAAAGCACCAAATATTATAAAATGACAGTTAAAGTTAAACCTACTAACAATACGAAGACTTTAACGTTTACTGTACGCAATAATAAAAATGATGCATCTTTTATTTGTGCAAACACAGAAGAGTCATTTAAAACATTTACAACCCCAGGTGATGAGAGTCAGAGTGTTCCAAGTGCTCAAAACTTAAATCTTTCCAAACAAAATAATAACGAGTGGAAAGAGTATAACCTATATATTGATTTAAGTCAAATGTATGAGGGTAATCCTTCAAGTAATCCCCATAGCTCATATATTGCCAATAATATATTTGATAAAATAGCTATTATGATTTATACTACTCAAGCAGGAGATTTTTCAACAGAAATCAGTGATTTAATATTTGAACCATACACAATCCCTACAGAATAAATAATACATATATTTTTTGAAAACAATAATTCAACCTTAATCAAATCTCTATCCAAGAGTTATAGCTCTTAACTAAAATCCCTTGCCTCCCCCATGGCAAGGGATTTTTTAGCTTCAAACTTTTCTTTGTCTATGTATCCAAGATAGTTATTCTCTTATCTACCAATGAAAAAGACTTTTCTTATGATAATAAATCTATTGTAATATACATCAAAAAACAAGCCATAACCATACGCAATACAAAGCACTACTTTAGCCCCGTAAGGTGTCATTCTATAACATTAAAGTGCCACTTTACAAAGCTCAAGCAGAGCTTTACAAAATCAGACCTCCCCCCTGAACAATAATCTCCCCTTTTCTGTATTTTTTTATACCTCACATATCCCTCAAAATGCCGAATTTAGCAACCAAAATTAAAAGACTGATATTATGAAGAATTTTCTTAGCTTATTTTTACTTCTGTCCCTGGCAGGACAACCACATGCCCAGGCATCAGAAGCAACCGACAACAGTATCCCATCCGCCGTTACCCACCAATCCGGCAATACCTCCGATACCTCTATCGAAGACTTGCTGAAATTACGTAAAAAATACCCCTTGAAACCGGCAAAAGCTACCAAGGCAGAAGTACAGCGTGCTATCGACTTCATAAAAACCTTTGATACCGCCAAAATGGAAACGGTAAAGATTGAAGATACCCGCAAACTCGCCGCCGCCATACGCGCATTGGCATACGCTGCACAAGAGAACCTGCCCGAAGGTTCCGAATTTTCTCCTTACCTGGATAAAGTACTGAACGACGGAGTTATAGAACGCATTCCCGCATTTCCATACAACTCGTACACAGACGTGCGTGTCGTTCCCGTCGATTTTCTTTCCGCCCTGCCGGTTTGTACTCCCGAACAACAGGGACGACTGATTGAATCGGTAAAAGGACTGATGGAGTTTTATAAACTCAACCAGAAAGACGCTATCCTGAAACGTACCGTCAACTCCGACTATCTGTACAACGTGCTTCCGCATCTGTTTGTATGCGCACTCCATAACCCGGACAATGCACAAGCAGCGGAAGACCTGCGTTCATTCTCACGTTATCTCTCGGCATGTACGCAATATGTACCCGGTGAAAAAGACATCCTGAAACCCGACGGTACAGGTTTCCACCACAAAACACATTACAACGGCTATATGTACTCCTACCGCACATGGGTGGAATATATGGGACGGCTGAAAGGCACTGCTTTCCGTATCACCCGCGATGCATACCAACGCATGAGTAAGGCAATCGTAAGCGTATACCTTATGGCTACGTCTTCCGCATCCGATACGGAACATTTCTACGCCAACAGCCTCGCCGGACGTCACCCGCTCTACGGGCTGGACGTGAACTTTTCCAAAGCTCTTTTCCGCGAACTGGTAGAGATTGGCGGAGATATGGACGGCAAAGAATTCGACCCGGAACTTGCCGCCTATTACAACGCCTTCTTCAAAACCGACCATTACAAAGGCGTCGCCCCCCGAAAACTGGACGGCTTTTATCAATTCAACTACAGTCCGGCCGGCGTCTATCGTCAGGCAAATTGGGTAGCCACCATGCGCTGCCCCACCACCCGTTTCTGGGGTGGCGAAATCTATAACAAGACCAACCGCTTCGGACGTTATCAATCGCACGGTACATTGGAAGTATTGTATGAAGGCTCTTTAGCGGCTTCCGGCTACCCTTACAAGGACAAGAAAAGCGCTGAAAAAGGCGGATGGGACTGGAACGTAATGCCCGGTACCACCACCGTACACTACACCGACTGGAAATCAATGTTGCCCAACGGCAACAACGCCGACCGTTTCGACCAATGGTCGCACACCACAAACTTTGCAGGTGCATTGGCATGGGGTGATTGCGGTCTGTTCGCCGCCGCCTTCGACCAGGACGACAAATGGGGCAGCCAACGTTTCGTTCCCACTCACCTCTCTTTCTGCAAGTCAGTCTTTGCCATCGACGGCATGTTGTTCAGCATGGGCAGCGGCGTAAGCGCACAAGGTGAATATCCTGACGAATGGATTACAGCCACCAACTTGTTCCAAAGCGTTACGGACGGCAAGGCCTCAACGATAGTCAACGGCAAACCGTTGGCAGAGGGCGATTCACTGAGCATCGCCTCTTCCAAAGATACTTGGATTGTAAATCCATGCTCTACCGGATACTTCATCCCTGCCGGAAACGATCCGCTTATCGTTCGCTACGGCAAGCAGACCACTCCATCCTCTTTCGGCCTTACCGAGCAAGGTATGGGAACAATGACAACCGCCAAAGCATATCTTCTGCACGGCGCGAAGCCCGTACAAAAGAAATATCAGTTCCTTGTAGTACCTGCCACTACGACCGAACGCATGCGCGCCGACGCCAAACGTTTTGTACGCAAAGGCGGTATCTTCGAAGTAAAACAGCAGCAAGATTCACTGCACATCGTGAAGCACACACCTTCGCACACAACCGCATACGCTTTGTTTGCCCCTGCCACAGGGCTGAATGAAGGTGCGCTGCTCGCCTCGGACACGGAGCTGCTGCTATTGGAGCGCATCACAGGCAAGCAGCTTTCAATAGCTGTCTGCAACCCCGACCTGCGTCCGCAGTCCGATAAATACTTCGGTTGGGTATCCACCCCCACCACCGCTACACTGACTTTCCACGGAACATGGACTTTGGATGAGACAAGCGCTGCGGAAGCCCTGTCCGTAACTCACACCGACGGGCAAACCCGTGTAACAGTAGTGCTGGAAGATGGTTTCCCCCGTTACCTCAACTTTATCGAAAAGAAATAAAAAACCAAATCTAACACATAAGTATGAGAAAAATGAACATCAAACAACTTTTACTTCCCGCCGCTTGCAGCCTGCTGCTACTGCCGCTGCAGTCGTGCGACGACGATGCCGACAAACAAGCACAGGCCGAGTATATGAAAGAACAGGTAGCCGCCTTTGAAGGTACGGTCGACCGACTGAATGCCTCCATTCTTTGCTACCAAAGTCTGCTGTCCGGCGAGATTCCCGTAGGTATCACTCCCATCGAGACAGGCTATAAAGTAGAACTTTCCGGTGGTAACGCCTACAATATCGGCGCCGGAGAAGAGGTAGACGCCTTCTTCCCCCTTATCACAATCTCTGAAAAGGGTAACTGGGCTTATAGCTTCGACGGCAGTAATTATCTCGACTTCACCGACCCATCCGGCAAAACGCTGAATGCCTACTCGCTGGAAGATATAGAAGCCGCTTACCGTTCTCCTCAATTGCAGATTGACAACGAAGGTTTCTGGAAAATAACCTGTGACGGCGGTACCACTTATGCCTATCTGTCCGATACCTCACGCAGCCGCATCGCTGCATTCGGCGGTAAAGGCGCAGGAGTAAGCTCGCTCTTCAGTGACATCGTTTATAACGAAACTGCCGGTAAGCTATCCCTTACTTTGGGAGCGGACAAAGGATTAAAGGATTTCCCTGTCATCAGTAACTTCTACCTCAAAGTAAAAGGCAGCGAAGCAGAAGACGGGCTGACGTTCTTCCTTAACGAAGAACGCAAGTACGAAGTGGAGACAAGCGATGTAGTGAGAACCAGAATAAAAGCTCCCGACGGCTGGACGGTGACACTGGAAAACGATGAATTATCAATTAAGGCTCCGGCCACAGCATCTGCCACAAAGACACAGAATATTAACATTATCATTACGTCTTCCAAGCAATACCAACGTACAGTGACACTGGAAGCCAAGTTGCTGAACACGACTTTTGACGCCGACTATTGCAATGCATGGAAAGAGTTTGTGTCCGGTTCGGAGAACAATGTACTGCTCGACTTTTCGTATGCGGGATATATGCACGGAGAAGTAGCGCCACCGGAAATGGAGGAGCTGGTAGCTCGCGGATATAAAGTATTTGATGTAACCCATTATGGTGCCATACCTGATGATAACAAGTCAGATCGAGAAGCATTCTTAAAGGCTTTGGAAGCAGCAGGGGCAAAACGTACGCTCAACATCAATGAAAAAAATCCGGATTTTTCCACCATTCGTATGCAGGTACAAGGTGAGAAGCCTCTGAACGCCATTATCTATTTCCCGAAAGGAAATTACATTTTACAGACCGAAGAAGAGGTAAATCAGAGCATCAGCCTTACTATGGGTGGTTTCCTTATCAAAGGAGCAGGTAGAAATCTTACTACGCTCAAGATGAATGCTAAAAACACAATGGCTACTCCCGGTGATATGTGGACGTGTCCCACGATGATTGAAATAAAGAACTATTCCGGTGTTGACATGAAATCCGACATTACCGAGGTTACCGCCGATACTCCCAAAGGCGGGTTTGAAATAACCGTGGGTAGTGCTTCTAAAATCAAGGCGGGTGACTGGGTATGTCTCTACGTGAAAAACAATGACCCGGAATTTGTTGCCAAAGAAATAGCCCCCCACCCCATCAGCGATTTGAACGCTGCAACTTCAATCGTGAAAGATGGAGCGGAAATATATGATTTACATCAAGTGGCTTCTGTCAATGGTAATAAGGTTACTTTCAAAGAGCCTATCATGCACGAAGTGGAAGCCAAATATAATTGGGTTATCAAAGAATACAAACATTATGAAAATGTAGGGGTGGAAGACATCGCTTTTGAAGGAAAAGCGGAAGAGAGATTCCAGCACCATGAAAGTAGCAGTAACAATGGTTCTTATGACAGCGAATACAAGCTTATAGACTTAGTACGCCTGACCGACTCATGGATGCGTCGTGTTAATTTTATCAGTGTCAGTGAAGCAGCCTCTTTGGTTAGTTGCGCCAATGTGTCGGCCTATGACATAGAAATCAGTGGCAATCGCGGACATTCAGCCGTACGCTCCAACTCTTCTTCACGCGTATTTATAGGTAAAGTATACGACCATAGTAGCGGTTATCCAATTCCTAAAGCCGGACAGTTGGCTGATGAATGGATGGAAAATGCCGGACAGTATCACGGTTGTGGCGTATCCAAACCAAGCATGGGAGCCGTTATCTGGAATGTACAATGGGGAGACGATGCTTGCTACGAAGCTCACGCATCACAACCGCGTGCCACATTGATAGACCGCTGTACAGGCGCTTTCATTCCCAGCCGTCAAGGTGGAGACCGATACGAAGTTCCTAATCATTTAGGGGATTTAATCATTTGGAATATGAATGCTACCCGCACGGGCTATGAAAGCAATTGGAACAATCAGTTTGTATGGTGGGATAAAAGTTCTGCATGGAGCAAAACAGTACCGCCCGTTATCGTCGGTTTCCACGGCGCTTCTATCAATTTTGCCGAAACATTCATCAGTGATGTACCACAAAACAAACGTATCGAAAGCCAAGGCAGTCGCGTAGAGCCTTATTCTCTCTATGAGGCGCAACTCCGCCGCCGTTTGGGTTATGTCCCCGCTTGGCTTACGGCATTGAAATAGTAAATCCTTTTTAAGGTTATAATATCAGAACAGAAAGGCTGACAAGATTGTCAGCCTTTCTTGTTATCTATCCTGTTCCAAAAAAGTAATATCCTCATAAGATAAGATACTATCATCGGAAGAAACAACCTCTTTTTTCCTTTTTGCAGATTACCCCTTCACCTTTCACAACTCCCTATTCATACGGAATAACGGGTGAAGGAAGTGAAATACATTCTGTAAATACCCAATGACACCAATCAGTTCGACAACTCTCCCTTAAAAACAAATCGACTTCACGAGATGAAACTATTTGTCTCACGATATAAAATTATTCATCTCACGAGACGAAATTATTTCCCACACGAAACGAATCTATTCATCTTACGAGACATTTGTTGTTATCCAAAGACCTCACTTTAACACCCCAAACACCACACTTTAGCAACTGAAACACCACAGCATAACACACCAAAGCCCTAAGGTTTGGGGAGCAAACCCCTGCAATTCGAGGAGTTAAGGTGAGGTGCTTGGGTTACTAAGGTGTGGCATTCTTGGACAACAGGCTGTGAGGAAATTGTGAATGGACAAAATCAAAGGGTTCACCCGCTATCCCGCATGAACAGGGAGTTGTGAAAGGTGAAGGGCAAAAGAGATAAAATGTAAACACCCCTTTCGCATCCTGTTTTGCATCAATAAAGAAACAGGAAGAACGAAAGGGGTGAACAAAATACCTAAAGAAAACCCGTTATTTCTTCAATCGGAATTCCACCGGCTGTCCGTGCCGGCAGGTAACGGTTATTTCCGTAACATCTCCTGCCGACTGTACTTTTACCTTTTCATTGGGTACAGCCAAACTCCACGCGCCTCTCAGATGCAAAGTTTTGAAAGACGGCGCACTGGGCTCGGGAGTAGTATATGTTTTTTCCTTGATGTGCAGGTCAGGGTCACAAACGCTGACAATCAGCGTTCCGTCCTCTGCCGTGCGGCGCATTACCATTGTTTCGGAAGCAATATCCGCAACAACTTCATCTTCCGGCAAACTGACAGCCTCAAAAGCGGCATACCCCGTTACCCCCGAAGCACGGTCGGAAACGATATGCGCCTGCCGGTCACGACGGAGAATGGAATAACCGGGCTCCTTTTGCGCTGCGGCAAGTTCCCCGGCAGTGGGCTGAATGAGAATGCTGTAAGCATAGGCAGCATCTTGGGGAGCCAGGCCATGTACTATATAGGCACTGGCAAATGTGCCCTTTGTCGGAGATTTATCCGTATCTTTGGCACTCTGTTGTTCGGCTATCTGCACACGTACAAGGCCTTCCGGTACAAGATAATGATTGCCGTATCCGTCACGCAACCAGCAATTGGGATTACCCGCCAGTTTTGCGCCGAATGACGGTTTGTCTATCTCCTTTCCCATCACGGAGATAGCCGCCTTGCCCGGACGGTATTCACTCTGAAAAAGGGTGGTCTCCGTAGGATACTGCGCATTACTGTTACTGATGCCCGTACCCAGGCAAACGATACGATTATCGAAGCAGAAAGCGGACTTGCGTGCCACAAAGTCTGGAGTGAAATTCTTATAATCGGCCTCTTTCAACTTCATCGCAAACATACCGTGACGTCCCTCCAAAGAGGAAGTTCCGGCAAAGTTCTCGGTAGAACGCGCCATTAGAGTACCGGTACGGGGATTGTCCAGCAATTCCAAGGGCAGATGGATGGTTGTCGTACCCGGCAGGCGGTTCCAGTCCCACCCCTCTTCCACATACCCGCTCGCCTTACGTGAGGGATAGCCCATTATCTGAACGGAACCGTAGCTTTGGTAGCGTCCGTAACGGTTGTCTTTCGTATAAATCTCCGAACCCCACACATTGGTATTGAATCCTTTGAGCGTCACCATCCAATTGGCACGGCGGTGAATACCGGCAGCACCATAGTTATAAACAAAGAATCCTTGCGGAGCTTTGGCCGGTTGAATGTCTTTTTCCTTAAAGAAGCGGGCTTCCGGACTGTTCTTACCATTCATCAAACGAAGATAGTCGGCAGCCAGCGCATGGTCGAACTCACCGCCCTGTCTGGATAAGTCGCCGGAAAGAGCCAGTTGCGCAAACGCTTTGATGTCCGCCCCACCCATTTTGCCTCCGAAAGGATGGCGTCCGCCAAGCCCGGTACTCCACTCTGTAAGATTGGAATAATTGCGCATGGCGGTAAAGGCGCCCGCCAAAAGACGACGGGCTTCGAGCGAAGGTACAAATTCCGTTCCACCGGTCATGGCAATATAATCGCTCACCGTAGCAAGTGCTCCGGTAGTATAAGCAGGATAGAAACCGCCATGATGAAAAGTCGTACCGTCCACTTTGATACCGCCAATCGTACCCGGCGTACAATTTACCGAACCGGACACCCAGCGGGACAAACCGCGCAAAGCCTGTACACGTCCGCATTCATCGGGAATCATCATGGCAGCAATCAGCTTGGGCTGCAACAAGGTGTTCCAAGAGTCGAGCATTTCATCGCGTATCTCGGCGCAAGGGAGCCTCGTCTCCTGCAGGGCAGACCAAAAAAGCAGTGTTTTGAGAATGTCGTCGCGGCGTGAAGACTTCAGAATGGCTTTACGCATCAACCAAGCCGTGGTATATATCTTACGTATCTGGTAGCCGTAATGATGGTTGGTACCCATACCGCTGCCATAGGCAAAACCCTGGTCTATCGCATACTCCCATACGGCAAAGTAATTGCTTTCAGCCTCATAGGATTTGTTGCAATAAGCATCGTAGGCAAATCCGGCAAGCATGGCTTCAAGGTCATTCCAAGAAAGTTCGCCTTTATCACGATGCAGCTCGTCGGGAGCCAGTAAAGGCGCGCCCGTAAAGCCCGAACCCGACGGATAGATATCAGCCTTTGCATAAGTAGCCACGGCTTTTTTCACTGCGGCAGCCACGGCAGAAGCGGCCGGCGGTGTCAGAGCCTCATTCAGTCGTTCTTCTATCGTTTTAAGGTCCCGGCGTTGTTGTTCCGTAAGCTTGGCCGGACGGGGAATGTCATATTCGTACTGCTCCCACTCCCATACGCGGCACCAGTGCCAAAGGTCGCGCCCTACGGCAAGGCTGTTGTAATCTATCTGCATATCGGGGGTAGTACGCAGGTTCATCGCCTTTTCCGGGAATTTCCAGCGGTCGAAGAACACCCGGCCTTTACGGTTGGGAGCCACTATACGGTAAGAGGTGATTGACTTGTCCGCCTTATCGCCGCGCATGCTCTTGAATCCAATCCAGCAGGCACGCCATCCGGGCGATTGCAACCGATACGTAAACCAATAGGACACTTTGCCCTCGGCATCGAGAAACTCAAAGCGTAATGAATCTGGCTGTGACTTCTCGTTGTAAATCCACAGCGTGATACCGTGTGTGGCCTCTGTCTTATTGTTCAAAGCCAGCGGAGCGTCCAACGCAACGTTCATTACCGAGCCGGGACCGAAATTCCATTCAAGACTTTTCTTACCTTCTTTATAATAACGGTTTGATAAAGAAAGGGATTTCCTGTCGGGAGAGGTAAAACC
>CEAH01004726.1_pt1 | contig 18194 bp, 9 predicted proteins | sample 557571 | NCBI WGS metagenome assembly CEAH01 (sample SAMEA3182092, study PRJEB8094) | gut metagenome | biome: human; feature: gut; material: Stool; isolation source: human stools | place: Canada | collected 2013-11-25
GTAGGAGAAATGGTACTTACTTTAACTGAAAAATAGCATGATGAAAAGACTCACCCTCCTTTTATGGGTTGCAGGATTGTTTATATTGGGATTATCTTCACTTCACGCCCAGACCGGAGGCCCGTTTCTTCCTTCGGCTGCAGACAACCGGTGCCGGCAATGGGTGGACTCCGTGTTGTCAGGTCTGAATGTACACGAAAAAGTGGGGCAGCTCATCGTTGCCACCATTCCGGCCAGAGCAGACAAGGCCACGAAAAAGCAGATGCGCGAGCTGGTAAAGAAATACAAGGTCGGTGGCTTGCTGTTTTCCGAAGGTACTCCGGAAGAGCAGGCTATCTTGACCAATATGGCCCGGAAGGATGCCAAGATTCCCGTTATGGTTACTTTCGATGGAGAGTGGGGACTGTCAATGAGGCTGAAAGGCGCTCCGGACTATCCCCGTAATGCCGCCTTGGGATGTATCGAGGACAATGGCCTGATTGAAGAATATGGACGTGAGGTGGCCCGCCAGTTCCGCGAATTGGGGGTACACGTCAATTTTGCACCCGATGCGGATGTCAATACGAATCCGCTGAACCCGGTGATACACGTACGCTCCTTTGGCGAGAACCCGCAGCGGGTGGCGGAAAAGGTGGTGGCATACAGCCGTGGGCTCGAAAGCGGGGGCATACTTTCCGTTTGCAAGCATTTCCCCGGGCATGGCGATACGGATGTGGATTCTCATAAGGCGCTTCCCGCCTTGCACTACGACCGTGCACGCCTGGACAGTGTGGAACTTTATCCCTTCAAGGAAATGGTACGTGCCGGATTGGGGGGTGTCATGGTAGGCCATCTGCAAGTGCAGGCGCTGGACCCGGACGGGGTGACTCCTTCTTCCTTGTCGCGGAATGTGGTGACCGGGCTGTTGAAGGATGAACTCGGCTTTAAAGGGCTGGTGTTTACCGATGCCTTGGACATGAAGGGTGTGTCTGCCATTCCGCAGGTAACTACCAAAGCGCTGCTGGCGGGAAATGATATGGTGCTGGTACAGTTCAATACGAAGAATGCGGTGCAGGAGCTGGTAGATGCAGTGGAGTCGGGACAACTGAGTAAGGACGAACTTGATGCCAAGTGCCGCAAGGTATTGATGTACAAGTATATGCTTGGCTTGAGAAACCGCCAGCCGCAACTTCGGGTCAGCGGAATGAGCTATCGCATCAATACGGAGGAAGCGCAGGCGTTGGCTGCCAAGTTGCGCCGTTCGGCAGTGACTGTATTGAACAATTATTTCGATGTCCTCCCGCTGGCACCGGTGGAAGGTGATATTGCCGTGCTCAGCATCGGAGAGAAGGAGGCAGATGCTCCCTTTGTGGAAGCTATGAAAAAGAATGCAGGCATCAGTCATTTCCACTTGCCTTGGAATGCCGATGAGGCTCTCTGGCAGGACGTGCAGGGGCAGTTGGCTGCTTTCCGTCGCGTGGTTATCAGCATCACCGGTTCGGCTTATGTCAGCGACCGTGATGTGGCCTTTCTGGAAGGCTTGAACCTGCGTGCTCCGCTGGTCTATACTTTTTTTACCTCTTACCGTACATTGCAACCTCTGATGCCCGCACTTGCCAAATCCAGTGCTGTGGTGCTGGCACATTGGGCAGAGACGGATTTGCAGCAATACGTGGCTGATGTTCTTTTTGCCAAAAAGCCGGCCAGTGGCAGAATGTCGATGAGTATCGGTAAACTGTTTCCAGCGGGAACGGGCTGTATGATTGAGCCGGGCATGAAACCGGGGAAGACTGTTCCGGAAGATTACGGCATGAAGTCGTATGTGCTGCAAAGTATCGATGCCGTTGCCCGAAAGGGACTGGAAGCGGGAGCTTATCCCGGTTGCCGCGTGCTGGTGTGGAAAGACGGACTGCCGGTATATGACAAAGGCTTCGGAACCCACTCTGATAAGGATACCACTACTGTCCGTTCTTCGGACCTTTTTGATTTGGCTTCGCTGACCAAGACTACGGCTACGTTGCTTGCCGTCATGAAACTGTATGATGAGGGCAAGATAAAACTGGATGACAAGGTTTCCGCTTATCTGCCCTTCTTGCGCAATGGCAACAAGCGGAACATTACTATCCGCGAACTTTTGTTCCACGAATCGGGGCTTCCTCCCTATATCCGTTTCTACCTGGACATCATAGACCCGAATTCGGTGCACGGCCCGTACTCCCAGAGTTGGGTGGACGAGTGGCATCGTACGCAGGTAAGCGAGCATAGCTATTACTGTTCCGACTTCAAGTTCCGCAAAGGGATGGTGTCCGACAAGAACACACCGGTCCATGCCCTGCACATGGCAGATGGCATGTGGCTGAACAAGAGTTTCAAGAATTCCATCCTTCAGCGAATAGCCAAGTGCGAGTTGGACGGCAAACGTTATGTTTACAGCGACCTCGGCTTCGTGCTGTTGCAGCAGGTAGTGGAGAAGGTGACGGAGCTGCCGATGGATTTGTACCTTGCCCGTGAGTTCTATGCCCCGATGGGATTGCAACGTACTATGTTTCTGCCTTTGACGAAGTTCACCAAAGCGGAAATCATGCCCACGGCATCCAATGACTTCCTGCGTCGCCAGGATATATGCGGATATGTGCATGACGAGACTGCTGCCTGCATGGGTGGGGTGTCCGGTAATGCAGGACTTTTCTCTACGGCCGAAGAGGTGGCAAAGGTTTATCAAATGTTGCTGAACGGCGGTGAATTCAATGGCAAGCGTTTCTTGAGTGAGGCAACTTGCCGTTTGTTTACGACGGAGAAATCCGCCATCAGCCGTCGCGGTCTGGGATTCGACAAGCCGGATGTATCCATTGTGAAGCGCAGCCCTTGTGCTCCTTCCGCTCCGGAAGCGGTATATGGACATACCGGATTTACCGGTACTTGTGCTTGGGTGGACCCGGAAAACAAGACGGTGTATGTATTCCTCAGCAACCGCTTGTGCCCCAATGTATGGAACACGAAACTGGGTGACATGAATATAAGAAGAGATATCCAGGAATTGATTTATAAAAGTATGATTCCGCAAATCCCCTAAAAACAATCTATCTATAAGGAATGAAGAGAATATACCTGCTTGCCTATATCACTATATTGTGTTGTCTTTGTCCGCTTCTGAAAGCGCAGCTTGGCCCGATGCCGTTTACTCCGGTGCCGCCGAACGACCCTTCGCTTGTACGTCTCTTGAACAGTGACGTGCGGTGCAGGCAGTGGGTGGATTCCGTCATGCAGCGTCTGACTCTGAAAGAACGCATCGGACAACTGTTCATCTATACGATTGCCCCCCGGCAGGACAAGGCCAACAAGGAACTGCTGCGTAAGGTGGTGGAGGACTATAAGGTAGGCGGTCTGTTATTCTCCGGCGGATTGATGCAGAACCAGGTGATGTTGACCAATGAGGCGCAGCGGATGGCGGAAGTTCCGCTGATGATTACCTTTGACGGTGAATGGGGGCTGGCTATGCGCCTTCGCGGTACTCCGAACTTTCCGCGAAACATGGTGCTGGGCTGCATACAGAACGATACACTGATTTATGAATATGGGCGCGAGGTGGCCCGCCAATGCCGTGAACTGGGGGTGCAAGTGAATTTTGCTCCCGTAGCGGATGTGAATATCAATCCCAAGAATCCGGTTATCAATACCCGTTCCTTCGGTGAAAGTCCGTTCAATGTGGCGAACAAGGTTGTTGCCTACTCCAAAGGGTTGGAGGATGGTGGTGTACTTTCTGTCAGCAAGCACTTTCCGGGGCATGGGGATACGGATGTTGATTCTCATAAGGCGTTGCCCGTGCTGCCTTTTACCCGTGCCCGTCTGGACAGTATAGAGCTTTATCCTTTCAGAAAAGCCATTCGTGCCGGATTGGGAGGAATGATGGTGGGGCACTTGGAGGTGCCTGCCATAGAGCCGCAAAAGGGGCTCCCGTCTTCGCTTTCGCGTAAGGTAGTTTCCGGTCTGTTGGTGAATGACCTCGGCTTTCAGGGGCTTGTCTTTACGGATGCCCTTGCTATGAAAGGGGTATCGGGCAATGAAAGCATCTGTTTGCAGGCGCTGAAAGCCGGCAATGATTTGCTGCTTGTCCCCCGGCGCATTAAGGAAGAAGTGGAGGCTGTGCTTGCCGCTGTGAAAAAAGGGGAGCTGACAGAGAAAGAGATAGAGGCGAAATGCCGTAAAGTACTGAAATATAAATATGCCCTTGGGTTGGAAAAGAAACCCCGTGTACAGCTTTCAGGTTTGGGGACCCGCATCAATACTCCGAAAACGCGTGATTTGATGCGCCGGCTGAACTTGGCGGCCATCACTGTGCTGGATAACCGGGACGAGGTACTTCCGCTGGACCCTTCCATCGGTGAAGTTGCCGTGCTCAATGTGGGAGAAGCGCAGGAAATCCAGCCGTTCCTCAAGGAACTGTCGCAGTATACCCGTCCTGTGGAGTTCCGTTTGGGCAAGAATCTGCCGGAGGCTGACGGGAACCGTTTGAGAAATGCGCTGGCCAAGTACAAACGTATTCTGGTCTGTGTCACCGAACACCGTTTGACGCCCTATCAGAATTTCTTTGCAAAGTTCGCTCCTGACGTACCGGTGGTTTATCTGTTCTTTATTCCTGGCAAGCAGGTATTGCAGATAAAACAAGGGGACGCTGCTGCTGAAGCGGTGATTTTGGCACACTCCTCCAACGAGGAGGTACAGCGGCAGGTTGCCCGGATTGTTTATGGCAGCGCTTGTTCAGAGGGACGCTTGTCTGCCAGTATCGGTAGTCGGTTTGCTGCCGGTGCGGGAGTGACGCTGACTCCTCAAAGCGCCCCCCGCTTTGTACCCGAAGAGCATGGTATGAATTCCCGTCTGCTGGCTGAAATAGACAAGATAGCTGAAGAAGGCATTCGTGAAGGGGCTTACCCCGGCTGCCAGGTGGTGGTGCTGAAGGATGGTAGGGAGATGTATAATAAAGCTTTCGGTACCCACGTCTGGAACGAGGCCGGAAGCAAGGCGCTTCCCGTAAAGAAGACGGATGTATACGACATCGCTTCGCTGACAAAGACCACAGCCACGCTGCTTGCTGTGATGAAGTTGTACGATGGCGGACGCCTCAATCTTACAGACCGGGTGTCGGATTATCTGCCTTTCCTACAGGATACGGACAAGAAGAATATTACGGTACGCGAACTGCTGATGCATGAATCCGGTCTACCTTCTACCTTGCTATTCTATCAGGAAGCGATTGATGAAGAGAGCTACACCGGCACTTTGTTCAAGGCACGTCCCGATGCCCGGCATTCCGCACGCATCGGACGGCAGACTTGGGCGAACCCTAAGTTCCGCTTCCGTCAGGGACTGACGTCGAAGGTGCAGACACCGGAATATACGATGCAAGTGTCCGACAGCCTTTGGCTGAACCGTTCTTTCAAGCAGGAGTACTTGCAGAAGATTGTGGATACTCCGCTTAGAGATAAACGTTACCGTTATAGTTGTGTGGGCTTTATCTTGTTGCAGCAGTTGGTCGAGGCGCGCACCGGCATGTCTATGGACGAATATTTGGCCAAGGAATTCTATACTCCGATGGGATTGGAGCGTACGGGGTATCTTCCTCTGCGCTTCTTGAAGAAGGAAGATATTGTACCTTCATCAACAGATCCTTTCTTGCGTAAGACTACCTTGCAAGGATTTGTACATGATGAATCCGCAGCTTTTCAGGGTGGCGTTTCCGGTAATGCCGGGCTGTTCTCCACTGCCGAAGAAGTAGCAAAAGTCTATCAGATGTTGCTGAATGGGGGTGAACTGGACGGTAAACGCTATTTGAGCAAGGAGACCTGCAGGGTATTTACTACCACTGTCTCAAGGATAAGCCGCCGGGGGCTGGGATTTGATAAGCCCGACCGGCATAATCCCCAGAAGAGTCCCTGCGCAGAGTCTGCCCCTGCTTCTGTCTACGGTCATACCGGTTTCACGGGTACTTGCGCCTGGACAGACCCGGAGAACGGCTTGGTTTATGTCTTTTTGAGCAACCGCACCTATCCGGATGTGTGGAATAACAAGTTGATGAGGCTGGATATAAGGACGAGGATTCAGGAAGCTGTATATAAGGCGATGCTGGGAGGAAAAAAATAACTGGTAGAATTAAAAAGAGCCTCCCTTGCTCACGCAGGAAAGGCTCTTTTCTTCTTCAATTTTGAAACAATTAAATTCTATCTGTTAAGCTTTAAGTGTGTGTCTTATCAGAACGCAATACCTACGCGCAGACCGAAATTGCTCAAACCGTCTACGCTGTACGTAAAGAGGTCACCTTTGTTCGTACCGTAGCTGTAATAGGCTGCGAAATGCAAGCCCGGTCCATAAGCCCAAGGATACACATTGAAACCAATTTCAGGAGATACATAGAAACCCCATGTATCCTTGTTGGCTTCGAATACGTTGAAGGTTGACTTCAACTGTGCATATTCAGCACCCAGTTTTACACCGGCATACGGTTGGAATGCACCTCCACGGTTCCATACATAGCGGGAGGCCAGACCGAAAGGCAACTGGAATGCAGTGTGCTGCTGGTCGGTATTCAGACTGCCGCCTTCGCCTACGGGAAGTGTCTGGCGACCGAAATACTCATGGTTGCTATGGTAGTTCAAGAAAGCTCCCAATGCAAAATTGTCTGTCAGGAAGTAACCGCCTTCAAAATTCATACCCCAGCCGCTTGATTTGTCGGCGAAGTTGTTGCTGAGAGGAAAGTTATATTGCCAGTCGATATTGGCATAGCCGTTATCGGTCATCTGTGCCTTCGTCGGTAGGGCGAAGACGAGAGCAAGAGCGGCAACCGCAAATACTCTCAAGGAAAGATATTTTATTGTTTTCATACTTTGTTCTTGTTTTTTTGGTTCAATGGCAACTTCCCAGTCCGGAAAGGATGCTGCCGTATTATTCTTGTTACCTTAATATTGGGTAACCCGTCATTTGTCACTTATAGCTCGTAGCTTGTCACTACTTGTTAGTCAGGTAAGTTGATTGAGTGAAAGCTTGGTTCACACCTTGCACGGCAAGTTTGGTATTGACAGAAGTAGAACCACTCAGCAAGCCGCTCATATAGCTGGTCCACAGAACAGGAAGTTTCTCGCTCTGGCCTTGCGGCGCCTCCAGATTCAACAATTCGCTGATAAAGGAACCGGTGCTGTAGGAATAGTTCACGGCATAGGGATAATACCATCCGCCCCAGTTGCCCCAGTAAGGAGCATCCCAGTAGCCTGGATAGTTCCACCACCATTCGGGACGTCCGTAGTCGGTGAAGTAATAGGTACTTCTGACATAGCTTACCTGCAAGCCAAGGTCGGCTTCTTCCCGGTCATCCACACGGATGTAGCCGCGGCTGTTCATGTTAGCAACATAAGCGCTGAGAATTTCCTGGGCATTCTCATCTTTCCAGTATTCGGCGTTTTCCTTATCACCGATGACCAGAATGCTGTCCGGCAAGTAATAAGTTTCGAAGGTTTTGAAATCCGCCTTCTTGTCATAGTTGGTATAAACCAGATAATTATTGTCCAGCTTATCCATGTCAGGGTCTTTTTCGCAAGATGCAAGCGTCACTGCAAAGACCGCTAATAATAGGGGAATAAATTTCTTCATACTTTTATAATTGTTTAGGTTTAATATAAATTCCTGCCCTATGGTACCTTAGGCTTTTGTGAGAAAAAACAAGATAGGATATAAAAGGTTCACGTAGAGGTATGTTAAAAGTGATAAAGGAATAGGGTGACAGCACTTTTAACGTAACTGTCACCCTATTGCACTTATCATGTCATTACTTTATCACCCTATCATCTTTTCCATATCCGTGCTGTCCATCCTCCTCCGGGTGCCATGTGTATGTTCAGCTTGTCCCCCGAGGTCACGGTGCGTACTTCTTTTTTGTAGTCGGTTGCTTCCCGGTCGGCATTGATGCCGTCGGAAAAGATTTCGGCTTCGTAACTTCCTTCTCCGAGGAAGGAAAGGTCGATGGTACAGTCGCGTGGTGTCCAGTCGGTCATGGAGGCGATGTACCAGACGTCTCCCTTGCGGCGTGCCAGTGTAAGGTATTCGCCTACTTCACCGTCCAGTGCCACGGTCTCGTCGAAAACGGTAGGCACTTTGGCAATGAAGTCCGTGCATTCCTGCTCCTTCATATATTTGCTGGGGCTGTCGGCAAGCATTTGCAGCGGGGCTTCGAAGAGGGTGTACATCGCCATCTGGTGGACGCGTGTACCCTGGCTCATCGGATGGTCGTTGACGGCACGGAAGGTTTCGCGGGTTGCGTTCATCATGGCTCCCGGTGTGTAGTCCATCGGACCTATAAGCATGCGCAGGTAGGGAGCAGTCACGTCATAGCGCGGGAAGTTGTGGAGGGGGGCTCCGTTCACTATCGGTTCCCATTTGGCGTTCTCCAGTCCCTTTACACCTTCAAAGTTTAGGACGTTGGGATAGGTGCGCTGTATACCGTATGGCTTGAGTCCATGCAGGTCTAATACCAGGCGGTGCTCGGCGGCGCAGGCTACAATGCGTTCTACGGACTGTACCAGTGGCTGGTCGTCACGGTCGAAGAAGTCTATCTTGAAGCCTTTGATACCCATCTGTGCATAGTGGCTGAATGCGGCTTCCGTATCTTTGGCAGAGTTTCGCCAGCTTGCCCAGAGAATGATGCCGACGCCCTTCTGGTTTCCGTAGGCTACCAGTTCCTTTAAGTCGATATCCGGATTCAGGTCTTTCAATAAGGATTCGTTTCCGCTCCAGCCGTCATCGATGATGATATATTCCAGGTTGTTGTCGGCGGCAAAGTCGATGAATACCTTATAAGTCGGGGTGTTCATGCCGGCTTTGAAGTCTACGCCAGTCAGGTTGCAAGTGTTCCACCAGTCCCAAGCCACTTTGCCGGGTTTAATCCAGGAAATGTCTTTGATGCGGCAGGCGGGGGCAAGACGCTGTGCCATGTCGTTGTCGGCAAGCTGCGTGTCCTTTTCGGTGACGAGTACCACACGCCAGGGGAGTTCCTGCTTGGCACAACGGGCGATGTAGTCTGCACGTTTGGTCGGTATCAGGTTCAGCCGGTTGTGTCCGCCGATTATTTCTTCCAGCGGATAGGGAGCAAATGCTGCCTGCACTCCTTGACGTGTCTGGGGATTTACAGTGAGGAACATGCCGGGATAGTTTTCCAATCCGGCTTCCATGATAACGGCTTTCTTTCCTCCGTCCAGGCAAACCATCAGTGGGGTGATGGAGAGTGAGTCGGTGTGCATTTTGGACAACGGGGCTTCGTCGTAGTAAGACTCGAAGGAGAAGCAATAGCGCTCACCGTTGCGGTTGTCGTTTATGTAAGGTACAAATGCCTGGTAATCCTTGTCGAAATTGAAGTCCGCTGTTTCGTTGAGGACGATAAACGGCTTGTTCTGTTCGGAAATGAAGCGATAGGCAGCGCCGTCATCGTATGCGCGGAACTGTACACTGTAGCCTCCGCGGCATTTCAGTGTCAGCTGGTTGTAGACATCCTCCACACTTGCCTTTTTGTAGAGGGGAGTGGGGAAGGAGGACTCCACGGACTTGCGTTCTGCACGGATTACTTTTACATTTTTACCGAAAGTTATTGCTTTCTTGGCTGATTTTTCATCTCTGCCTTGCAGGGCGATGGCAGAGGGTTGCAGCACCGTGGTTCCGTCGTGTGCTATCTGCCAGGTGAGGGCTTCTCCGGCATCTACCGTAACGGATAGTTTTCCGTTGGGTGATGCAAGTTGGTATTGCTGTGCACGGACCGTGCCCAAGCAAAGGAATAATAAACAAAAGGTTTGAATAAGGAGGCTTTTCATGTTGATTTATTTTTGAATGATTTTCTTTATCTTCTCCAGTTCCTCGGCAGAGAAGTCTGTATTTTCAGTCGCTTTCAGGTTATCTGCCAGTTGGGTAACGGAGCTCGCTCCGATGATGACGCTTGTCACCAGGTCGTCCTTCAACAGCCAGGCAAGTGACATCTCGGCAAGGGTTTGCCCGCGTGAGGCAGCAACTTCGTTGAGTGCCTTGATTTTTTGCAGCGTCTCGTCGGTCAGTGCTTCTTTCTTCAGGAAAGCCCCCTTTGCCATGCGCGAATCTTCGGGAATACCATTCAGGTAGCGGTTGGTCAGCAGGCCCTGCGCCAGCGGGGAGAAGGCGATGAAGCCGGTTCCGTTCCCTTTGGCTTGCTGCAGGATACCTTCTTCTTCCGGTTCGCGGTTGAAGAGATTGTATCTGCCTTGATAGAGCAGGCAGTGTACATCCCGTTCTTCCAGGTATTTGTAGGCAAACTCGGCCGCCTCTTTGGGATATTTGGAGATTCCTACATAGAGCGCTTTGCCTTGCCGTACGATATCAACCAGTGCTTGCAGGGTCTCTTCAAGCGGAGTATCCGGGTCGTAGCGGTGGGAGTAGAAGATGTCCACATACTCCAGGTTCATCCGTTTCAGACTTTGGTTGAGGCTGCTCATCAGGTACTTGCGTGAGCCCCACTCCCCGTAGGGGCCGGGCCACATGTCGTGTCCGGCCTTGGTGGAGATGAATAGTTCGTCCCGATAGGGCATGAAGGATTTCTTCATAATCATTCCGAAAGTCTCTTCGGCGGAACCGTAGGAAGGACCGTAATTGTTGGCGAGGTCGAAATGTGTGATTCCACGGTCGAAGGCATAGTGCGCCATGGCCTGGGAATTGGCAAATGTGTTCACGTCGCCGAAGTTGTGCCACAATCCGAGTGATATTTCCGGCAGCAGGATGCCGCTTTGCCCGCAACGGCGGAATTTCATGCCGTTGTCATAGCGTTCGGGCGCTGGAGAATAAATAGGGTTTATCATGATATTGTATTTTGTGGGTTATCCCATTATTACTTCTACTGTATGCGTGCCCGGCAGATGGTTCACCACATTGCCTTCTATCGGCTGACCGTCTACTGTGACGGACTTGATGCCTTTGCACACACCATCGGGACTCTTCACGGTAATATGATATTCTGCCCCGCGGAACCTACGCTTCACGTTGAAGCCTTTCCAGCCTGCCGGGATACAAGGATTGATTTCCAGACCTTCATACGAAGGCTTGATGCCGAGTATGAATTGCGTGATGGCATACCACATCCAGGCAGCCGTTCCAGTCAGCCAGCTGTTCTTGCCTTCACCAGGGCGGGCGGCGTCCTTGCCGGCCACCATCTGGCAGCATACGTAAGGTTCTACTTTATGCAGGGCACTGTGCTCTTCGGTGTACGACGGGCATATCTTGCGGAAATACTCCCAGGAACGGTCACCACGTCCCAGTACGGTTTCTCCGATGATGACCCACGGGTTGTTGTGGCAGAAGATACCTGCATTTTCCTTGTAGCCGGCGGGATAGGTGGAGATTTCTCCATACTCCACAACATAGCGGGTGAAGGGTGGATTGTTGAGTACAATACCGTGTTCGCAGTCCAGGCGTTCCTTTACGGAGTCCAGTGCTTTTTCTACCATGCCTTCTTCCAGTCCGATGCCTGCCATGGTACACCAGCCTTGCGATTCGATGAAGATTTGTCCTTCTTCGTTCTCTTTGGAACCTACCTTGTGGCCGAAGTAATCGTAGGCGCGCAAGTACCAGTCACCGTCCCAGCCATGTTTTTTCACGGCTTCCACCATGTTCTCTATATAGGTTTGCGCTCTGTTTGCTTCGTCGTCTTTACCCAGGTGGCGGCATAGTTCCACATAGTCGCGTCCGCATACCACGAACAAGCCGGCAATCATCAGCGATTCTGCTTGGCTGCCTTCCGTCTGGTTTTCCGTGGTCTGGAAGGATTCATTCGGGTCCCAGGAGAAGCAGTTCAGGTTCAGGCAGTCGTTCCAGTCGGCACGGCCGATGAGGGGCAGCATGTGAGGGCCGAGGTTCTCGATGACATGGTTGAAGGAGACGCGCAGGTGCTCGAACAGAGACACTTCCGAACCTTCTTTGTTGTCGAAGGGGACGGGCTCATCCAGGATACTGAAGTCTCCCGATTCCTTGATGTATGCCACCGTACCGAAGATAAGCCACATGGGGTCATCGTTGAAGCCGCCGCCGATGTCGTTGTTGCCGCGTTTGGTCAGCGGTTGGTATTGGTGGTAGCATCCTCCGTCGGGGAATTGGGTAGAAGCTATGTCGATGATTCGTTCGCGGGCTCGTTCCGGTATCTGATGCACGAAGCCCACGAGGTCCTGGTTGGAGTCGCGGAAACCCATTCCACGACCGATGCCGCTCTCGAAGAAAGAGGCGGAACGGGACATGTTGAAGGTAATCATGCACTGATACTGGTTCCAGATGTTCACCATGCGGTCCAGTTTTTCTTCGTCGGTCTTCACGACGTAGATGTCCAGCAGGCGGTCCCAGTAGGCTTTCAGTTCGGCAAAGGCAGCATCTACTTTGGCGGTAGTGTCGAAGGCCGAAATCATCGCCTTAGCCTTTACCTTATTTATAATAGGTGAAGAGGGTACACTCTGCTTGAACGCTTCATGCAGAGATTCTTCACGTTCCTCGAACTTTGCCTCCTGCTTGTTTTCCACATAGCCCAGCAGGAAGATGAAGTCGCGGCTTTCGCCGGGTTGCAGTTCTACTTCCAGATAGTGCGAGGCGATGGGACTCCAACCGTGGGCAATGCTGTTGCCCGGTCTGCCTTCTACTACCCGTTCCGGGTCGGCAAACTCGTTGTAGAGTCCCACGAATGTTTCGCGGTCGGTATCGAAACCGTCTACGGGTGTATTGACACTGTAGAAGGCGTAGTGATTGCGGCGTTCCTTGTATTCCGTCTTGTGGTAGATGACAGACCCGTCCACTTCCACCTCTCCCGTGGAGAAGTTACGCTGGAAGTTCTCCATGTCCGTAGCGGCATTCCACAAGCACCATTCGGCAAAGGAGAATAGTTTGAGTTTTCTCACTTTGGCAGAAGTATTCCGCAAGGTCAGCTTCTGCACCTCTCCCCAGGTCTTCAGTGGGACGAAGAAGAGCAGGCTGGCTTCGATGCCGTCTTTGGATCCGGTGATACGGGTATAGCTCATGCCGTGGCGACACTCGTAACTGTCGAGTGCAGTCTTGCAGGGCTTCCAGGTGGGAGACCATACGTTGCCGCCTTCATTGATGTAGAAGTAGCGTCCCCCGTTGTCCATCGGCACGTTGTTGTAGCGGTAGCGGGTGATGCGGCGGAACTTGGCGTCCTTGTAGAAGGAATAGCCTCCGGCAGTATTGGAGATGAGTGAGAAGAAATCTTCATTGCCCAGGTAGTTAATCCATGGCCAAGGTGTCTTGGGGTCGGTAATGACGTATTCGCGGTTGTCGTCATCGAAATATCCGAATCTTTTGTCTTGCATATTATTTCTTGTATTTAGTTTGATACATTCTTCATTAGTTGTGCCATCCGGCCATTTTCCCGGAAGCACGCTTCAAATTTAAAAACTTTTCTCCTATCACCCTTGTTTGCCCGGCGTGTTTTTTCCCCTCGGAAACATGAAGTACCGGAAAATGATACAAAAGTATCACCGCACGAATCTTTTTCGCTCTATCTTTGTAAACACATTTTATGATTAACCGATATGAAACACTTATTCGCATTTCTGTTCCTTCTTGGAATTACCTTTTCTCTTTCTGCCCAATCCGTCCGCGAACGTATTTTGCTGGACGACGGCTGGCAGTTTGCTTTTGGCAATGCTTCCTCACCGGAGAAAGACTTCGGCTGCGGAACGGAGTACTTCAACTATCTGACCAAGGCAGCCTCTATCCATAATGAGGGCCCTTACTCTCCCAAGTTCAATCCGGAGAAGTGGGGTGTGGACTGGAAGACGGTCAATCTTCCGCATGACTGGGTGGTTGATTTGCCTTATGCCAAAGAGGCGAGCCACAGTCATGGCTATAAAGCCGTCGGCTATAAATTCCCCGAAAACTCTGTGGGATGGTATCGGAAAAGTATCACTGTTCCGCAAGAGGACCTCGGCAAGCATCTTTATCTTCAGTTCGACGGTATCTTCCGTGATGCCCGTATCTGGATAAACGGTTTCTACCTGGGACACGAACCCAGCGGCTATGCCACGCAGGTATACGACATTACGGAATACCTGAATTACGGAGAAGAGAATCTTATCTGCGTCCGTGCGGATGCCACGCTCGAGGAGGGCTGGTTTTACGAGGGTGCGGGCATCTACCGCCATGTATGGCTGAACAAGACGGCGCCGTTGCATGTAGCTCCTTTCGGCGTATTTGTATCTTCCACGCTGGAAGCTCCTTTCGACAAGGCTGTGCTGGTGACCGAAGTGCAGATGAAGAATTCGGGAAAAGACCCCGTCTCCGGCAAAGTATGGTGCCGTCTGCTTGATGCCGACGGACAAGTGCAGATGGAGGACGAGGCGGAAGAGATAACCCTGCTGCCGCAAGAAACGCGTAGCGTAAAGGTGCGTACCAAAGTGCTGAATCCCCAGCTATGGAGTACAGAACATCCTTACCTTTATAAAATGGAAACCAGCGTCTGGCAAAACGGTAGGCAGGTGGACGTGGTGGCCACCCCGATTGGTATTCGCGACATCCGCTTCGATGCCGACAAGGGCTTCCTCCTGAACGGACAGCCTCTGAAACTGAAAGGTGTGAACATGCACCAAGACCACTCCGGAGTAGGTGCCGGCATTCCCGATGCCCTGCAAGTGTACCGACTGAAGGAACTGAAGAAGTTCGGCTGCAATGCCTACCGTTCTTCCCATAACCCGATGACTCCCGAAATGCTCGATGCCTGCGACAGCCTCGGCATTCTTGTAATAGAGGAAAACCGTCTGACGGGCGTCAACGAGGAACATACCCGCCTGCTGAAACGTATGATAGACCGCGACCGCAACCATCCGTGCATCATCCTTTGGAGCGTAGGCAACGAGGAGTGGGGCATCGAGTGGAAAGAAAGCGGTACACGCATTGCTGCCACGATGCGCGAATATTGCCACCGTTTCGACCCTACGCGCCTCATGACCGTTGCTTCGAGCAGTGGCCCTGCCATTTTGATTCCCGCAGACGTGGCCGGTTATAACTACATCCTTCAGAACCCTGTGGAGCAGCACCGCAAGGATTATCCCGGTCGCCGGGCGCTCGGTTCGGAAGAGACCACGGGCTGTGGTACGCGCGGCATCTACTTTGATGCCCACGGCAAAGGCCACATGGTGGCGCACAACCGTAAACCGAACGGGCCTGACAGCCTGCTGAACTGCATCGAGCGTGGCTGGAAATTCTATGACGAACGCCCCTATCTGGCAGGTCTTTTCTATTGGACGGGTTTCGACTACCGCGGTGAACCCAACCCCATGAAGTTCCCGGCTACGGGCTCACAATTCGGCATTCTGGACTACTGTGGCTTTCCCAAGGACGAAGCCTGGTATCTGAAGTCCTGGTGGACGGATGAGCCGGTGCTGCACATCCTTCCCCACTGGAATCTGCAAGGTCACGAAGGTGATAGCATCGACATTTGGGTATACAGTAATTGCGATGAAGTGGAACTGACTGTGAACGGCAAGAAACTGGAGCGCAAACCGATGCCCCGAAACGGCCATCTTTCCTGGAAAGCCGTTTTCCAGCCCGGTGCAGTGAAGGCTGTAGGCTATAAGAACGGCAAAAAAATATTGGCCCGTACTGTGGAGACTACCGGTGCTCCTGCCCGTATCTCCCTGACGGCAGACCGTTCCGTCATTCAGGCAGACAATCGGGATGTGGCAGTGTGTAACATTGAGTTGCAGGACAAGAAGAAACGTTTTGTCCCCACTGCCTGCAACGACTTGACAATAACCGTCTCCGGTCCGGTACGCATCCTTGGGGTGGGGAATGGAGACCCCGCTTATCGGGCTACGGAACGTCCGGCCGACGCTGATGCACGCACCTATCAGGTAAAGGCATTCAATGGACTTGCACAGGTGCTGTTGCAAAGTACCGGCGAAGTGGGAGAAGCCACAATGACGGTCGTTTCGGAAAACCTGCCGGAAACTTCCTGCGTCTTGAAGCTGCAGAAGTAAGCGACTTATCATTCATATCATCCGGCGAAGCGGAGACCTTTCTTTTGTTTATGGGGCAGGAGAGGGATCTCCGCTTCTTTCTTCCTCAAACTATAGTGTGTAAGTGTACGAGATGCGCATCTCATACATCCTTACATTAGAGCCTGAGGGGGAGAAGAACGGAAGTTTTGCTTTTCCGGGCGGGACTTTCCCGGGTATCTGCTCATATATAACAATTATTACCTCTAAATGTAACAAATGGTACTGTTGTGGGATTAAAAAGAATGAGTATATTTGTGGCATGATATTTTTTTAACCAATGCCTATGGAAAACCAGAACTATATCATGAGGGAGATAACCCCTCTGTCGGAACGTGACTGTTTCTATATTGCCGATCGTCGCAAAACAGAATTTACCTACCCCATCCATTGTCACGCAGAGTATGAACTGAACTTCACGGAACATGCTTCCGGCGTACGCCGTGTGGTGGGCGATTCTGCCGAGATTATCGGTGATTATGACCTGGTGCTGATAACCGGTAAGGAGTTGGAGCATGTATGGGAGCAACATGAATGTACCTCCGGGGATATTCGGGAGATTACCATTCAGTTCTCTCCCGACTTGTTCTTCGGGAACGTTGTCAACAAGAACCAGTTCGACAGTATCCGCCGGATGCTGGAGCGTGCACAGTGCGGACTTAGTTTCCCCATGCAGGCCATCATGAAGGTGTACAACTGGCTGGATAAGCTGGCTTCCGAGGAGCAGGGCTTTTATGCCGTGATGAACTTTCTCCGTATCCTTTACGAACTTTCCCTCTATGACAATGCCCGGGTGCTGTCCAGTTCTTCGTTTGCCAAGATAGAGACTTTCTCTGACAGCCGCCGGGTACAGAAGGTGCAGAAATACATTTCCACCCATTATCAGGAGGAGATCCGGTTGGCTTCATTGGCCGATATGGTGGGCATGACACCGGTCTCTTTCAGCCGTTTCTTTCGCCTGCGCACCGGCAAGACGCTTTCCGACTACATTATTGATATCCGTCTGGGCTTTGCCACGCGTATGTTGGTAGATTCCACGCGTACCATTGCAGAGGTGTGCTATGACTGCGGCTTCAACAATCTGTCCAATTTCAATCGTATGTTCAAGCGGAAGAAGGGATGCTCGCCGAAGGAATTCCGTGAGAATTATCGGAAAAAGAAGCTGGTGATATGATAAGAAAGTATTGGTATTCTTCATTGGAAGTGCCTATTTTTGCACCAATGATTAATACTAATATCTGATATCATGAAAAGAGTTTTTTCCTTATTCTTATGTCTGCTGTGTGTATGTGCTGTGACGGCGCAGATACGTGGCAATGAAATCCGTGTAGTCGTTTCACCCGACCATAGCGATTGGGTGTATCGTCTGAATGAGAAGTGTACGTTTACCGTCCGGGTGCTGAAGGCACAGAACCTCTTGCCCGATGTCAAGATTGACTATGAACTGGGGCCCGAGATGTATCCTACTGAAGTAAAGAAAGACATGGTGCTGAAAGATGGTACCTTGAAGTTGCAAGGCACGATGAAGACTGCAGGCTTCTTGCGTTGCAAGGTCAAGGCGTATGTGGACGGCCGGACTTATGAAGGGCTGGCTACATCGGCCTATGCTCCCGAGCAGCTGCAACCAGTGGCGAAACTTCCTGCCGATTTTCGGGATTATTGGGCCAAGACCTTGGAAGAGGCGCGCAAGACTCCGTTGAATCCCCTTATGACACTGCTTCCCGAACGCTGTACGGAAACGGATAATGTATATCAGGTCAGCTTCCAGACAAAAGCTTGGGGAGGACGTTTTTACGGTATTCTCAGTATTCCCAAGAAAGAAGGGAAGTATCCGGCTTTGCTGCGTGTGCCCGGTGCGGGTGTCCGCCCTTATGCGGGAGATACGTATACGGCTCCTGGAAAGGTGATTACATTGGAGGTGGGTATCCACGGCATTCCCGTCACGATGCAGCAGTCTGTATATGATGCGCTGGCAGGTGGGGCGCTGAGCAATTACTGGACGTTCGGCCGCGACAGCCGGGATGCTTCTTACTATAACCGTGTGGTGGTAGGCGCTTTGCGTGCTGTGGATTTTATCTGTTCGCTGCCGCAGTACAACGGGAAAGCGCTGGGTGTTACGGGCTCCAGCCAGGGCGGTGCCTTGTCTGTGATTACGGCGGCTCTTGATTC
>CEAH01070009.1_pt1 | contig 17972 bp, 21 predicted proteins | sample 557571 | NCBI WGS metagenome assembly CEAH01 (sample SAMEA3182092, study PRJEB8094) | gut metagenome | biome: human; feature: gut; material: Stool; isolation source: human stools | place: Canada | collected 2013-11-25
TACCGCATGAAGTACATCATGCCCAAGGGCTTCCACGACGGCTTCTCCGGCAACACCAACTACTACGACTCCTTCCGCGACTGTCTGGAAAAGGGCAAGGAATACATAGAGTACGACAAAAAGAAGGCCGAGTATGCCAAGGATACCGGCAACATCCGCCGGGGTATCGGCGTGGCGGCGTTCTGGTACAACACCGCCGTCTATCCCATCTCGCTGGAGACCTCCAGCAACCGTATGCTGCTGAATTTGGACGGCACCGTCACCATGCAGTGCGGCGAGACGGAGATCGGCCAGGGCGCTGATACCGCTTACGCCCAGATGACCGCCGAGGCCGTGGGCCTGAAGAGCTACCGGGACGTCCGCGTGGTCTCCTGCCAGGATACGGATATCACGCCCACCGGCCTGGGCGCCTACGCCAGCCGCCAGACCTATGTGGCCGGCTTCTCCATCCGCCAGACCGCCACCCTGCTGCGGCAGAAGATCCTGGCCTACGCCACCAAGCTGACCCGCCAGGCCGTAGACAATATGGACATCGTGGACGGCAATATCGTCCGCAAGCAGGATGGCGCGGTGCTCATGAGCCTGAGTGAGCTGGCCATGACCGCCCAGTACAACGCGGCGGACAGCGAGCACATCACCGCCGAATCCACCTACACCATCCGCAACAACGCCTACTCCTTCGGCTGTACCTTCGCCGATGTGGAGGTAGACATCGCCCTGTGCAAGGTCAAGCTGAACAAGATCATCAACGTTCACGACTGCGGCAGTCTTATCAATCCCGCCCTGGCGGAGGCCCAGGTCCACGGCGGTATGTCCATGGCCATCGGCTACGGTATGAGCGAGCAGCTGCTGTTCGATGAAAAGACCGGCAAGCCCCTGAACAACAATCTGCTGGACTACAAGCTGTCCACCTTTATGGATCACCCCCATCTGGAGGCGCAGTTCGTGGAGAATCCCGAGCCCACCTCCCCCTTCGGCACCAAGGCTCTGGGTGAGCCGCCGGCCTGCTCCGGCGCGCCGGCCATCCGCAACGCCATTCTCAACGCCACCGGCGTGGCCATCGACTGCACACCCATCACGCCCCACGTGCTGTTCGCCGAGTTCAGCAAGGCGGGCCTGATCCACTACAGCTGGAATGAAAAGGAGGGCAACTAAGCCATGTATGATATGAAAGCCTTATACGAGGCCTCCAGCGTGGAAAACGCGGTGGCCCTCCGTCTGGAGCATCCGGAAGCCCAGATCATCGCCGGCGGCAGCGACGTACTGGTGCAGATGCGCGAGGGCAAGCGCGCCGGTGCGGAGCTGATCTCCATCTACGGGCTGGACGAGCTGCGCGGCATCACCATTGACGCCGACGAGAACATCCGCATCGGCTCCCTGACCAGCTTTTCCCACATTACCCGCGACCCCATCATCCAGCAGTACATCAACGTGCTGGGTGAGGCCGTGGATATGGTGGGCGGCCCCCAGATTCGCAACATCGGCACCATCGGCGGCAACACCTGCAACGGCGTGACCTCCGCCGACTCCTCCTCCACCCTCCACGCATGGGATGCCATCGTGGAGCTGACCGGTAAAAACGGCGTCCGCCGCCTGCCCATTCATGAGTTCTATATCAAGGCCGGCAAGGTGGACATCCGCGCAGAGGACGGCGAAATTCAGACCGCCATCCTTATCCCCAAGGAGAGCTATGACCGCTGCTATGGCCACTACATCAAGTACGCCATGCGGAACGCCATGGACATCGCCACCCTGGGGTGCAGCGTCAACGTCCGGCTCAGCGAGGACAAGAAGACCATTGAGCGTGCCCGCATCGCCTACGGCGTAGCCGGCCCCGTGCCCCTGCGGTGTGCCAGCGCTGAGGCGGCAGCACAGGGCAAGCCCCTGACCGAGGAGACGGTGGAGACTTTTGCCCACGCCATCCTGGACGATATCAACCCCCGTGACAGCTGGCGCGCCAGCAAGGCCTTCCGGCAGCACATCGCCGTGGAGATCGCCAAGCGCTGTCTCGTAAAATCCATTGAGCTGGCAGGAGGTGAGCTGGCATGAGCAAGCAGTATAAGCTGATCCGCTGCAATATCAACGGCAAGGACGTAGAGAAGATGGTGGACGTTCGCGCCAGCCTGACCGATATGCTCCGCAATGACTATCACCTGACCTCCGTGAAAAAGGGCTGCGAGGTAGGCGAGTGCGGTGCCTGCACCGTCCTCATCGACGGCGAGACGTTCAACTCCTGCATCTATCTGGCCGTGTGGGCCGACGGCAAGCACATCCGCACACTGGAGGGCTTGCTCAGCCCCGACGGTGAACCCAGCGACATCCAGCAGGCCTTTATGGAGGAGTCCGCCATCCAGTGCGGTTTCTGCACCCCCGGCTTCCTGATGACTGCCGTGGAGATCCTGGACAGCGGCAAGCTCTACTCCGATGCGGAGCTCCGCAAGCTGCTCTCCGGTCACCTGTGCCGCTGCACCGGATATGAGAACATTCTCAAAGCGGTGAAAAAGACCATGTACCGCCGCCTGGGCATGGAGATGCCCACCATTTGATGCCCGCAAAAAGGCCGCCCCGATGGGCGGCCTTTTTTATTTCTCTGTGCAGAAGTCGAACAATTCCCGAAACAGCTCCTGTCCGTAGGCATCCAGCTTTCGGCAGTACGCGTCATAGGCCTCCATGATCTGCCGGGCCTCGTCGGTAAGCTGCGCGCCGCCGCCGCCGGAGCCACCGATGGTGGACCGGAGCAGTTTGCAGCCGAAGCCCTGCTCCGCCGCCCGAACGATGCTCCACGCCTTGGAATACGCCATGTTCATGGAGGCCGCGGCCGCGCGCAGGGAATGGTTCTGCGCCACCTCGCCCAACAGCCGGTGAACCCCGGGACCGTAGCACTTTTCCTCCGCGAACAGGCGGGCGGTGATATGGACGATGATGTTGTCGTTCACTGAAGCACCTTCTTTCCTTTCGTGGGTCCATTTTACCAGACCTGCGTCCCCCCGTCAACGGGGCTTTGTTGACAACCCTCTCTCGTTGTGTTATTGTACGGATAACGAAAGGATGGTTAGCTATGCTTGTTTTGATACGCGGCGCAGGCGACATTGCCACCGGCATCGCTTTGCGGCTGTACCGCGCCGGGATACAGGTGGTCATGACCGACCTGCCCCGCCCCACCGCCATACGGCGGACGGTGTGCTTCTCCCCCGCCATCACCGACGGCGAAACGGTGGTAGAGGATGTGCGGGCCGTCCGCGCCGACAGCCCGGCGCAGGCACTGTCCCTGCTGGCGCAGGGTGCGGTACCCGTCCTCCCCGACCCGGAGTGCCTGTGCCGTGAGCAGCTGCACCCGGATGCCCTGGTGGACGCCATACTGGCCAAGCGCAATCTGGGCACCCGCATCACCGACGCCCCCGTGGTGGTAGGCATCGGGCCCGGCTTCACCGCCGGAGAGGACTGCCACGCGGTAGTGGAGACCATGCGCGGCCACACCCTGGGGCGCGCCATCTATCAGGGCAGCGCCCTGCCCAACACCAACATCCCCGGCCTGGTCGGCGGCTACGCCGGTGAGCGCGTGCTTCGCGCCCCGGCGGACGGTGTCTTCACCCGGATACTGGACATCGGTGACGAGGTCCAGCCCGGTGACATCGCCGGGACCGTAAACGGCCAGCCCATGAAATGCACCATCGGCGGCGTGGTACGGGGTATTCTGCCCAGCGGCACATCGGTACACCGGGGGATGAAATCCGGCGACGTGGACCCACGGTGCCAACCGGAATACTGCACCACCGCCTCGGACAAGGCGCTGGCCGTTGGCGGCGGCGCGCTGGAGGCCATACTGCACCTGACCGGTGCACTGCGATAGGAGACAAATCATGGAAGAACAGAACATCAAGCTGACTAAGCTGACCAAGTGCGCCGGCTGCGGCGCCAAGGTGGGCGCGGGCGTACTGGCCCAACTGCTGGAGGGCATCCGCGTGCACCACGACCCCAACCTGCTGGTGGGCTTCGACAAGAGCGACGACGCATCGGTATATAAGATCAGCGACGAGTTGGCGCTGGTGCAGACGGTAGACTTTTTCCCACCCATTGCCGACGACCCCTATCTCTTCGGGCAGATCGCCGCCACCAACGCCCTCAGCGACGTGTACGCCATGGGCGGCGAACCGAAGCTGTGTCTGAACATCATGGCCGTGCCGGAGGATATGCCGAAGGAGGCCGTGCATGACATCCTTCGGGGCGGCTATGACAAGGTCTACGAGGCCGGGGCCCTGATCACCGGCGGTCACAGCATCCTGGACGATGAGCCGAAATACGGCCTGGCCGTGACCGGCTTTGTTCACCCGGACAAAATGCTCACCAATTCCGCCGCACGGCCCGGCGACGTGCTGGTACTGACCAAGCCCATCGGCATCGGCGTGCTGACCAGCGCCGGGAAGGCCGACCTGCTGACGAAAGAGACGGTGGACTTCATGAACCGGATGATGACCACCCTGAACAAGGCCGCCCGGGACGTGATGGTCCGCTATCGGGTCCACGCCTGCACCGACGTGACCGGCTTCGGTCTGATGGGCCACGGCTTCGAGATGGCCCAGGGCAGCGACGTGGCACTGCATATCGACGTGTCCGCCATCGACCTGATCCCGGAGGCGCTGGAATTCGCCCGGATGGGCGTGCTGCCCGCCGGTATGTACCGCAACCGCAGCTTCGCCGAAGCCGGTGTGGACGTGGGCACCACCGAGCTGGCCGTACAGGACCTGCTGTTTGACCCCCAGACCTCCGGCGGCCTGCTGATGGCCGTAGACCCTGCGGACGCGGACGCACTGCTGGCGGAGCTGACGCCGGTGGTCCCCAGCGCCCAGCGTATCGGCACCGTGGGCGAATATCACGGCGGCAAGCGTATTCTTCTGCGATAACCAAAAACCGGGCGGCAGTGCCGCCCGGTTTAATTTATGCCAAGGCCCGTATGGCCGCCAGTGCCGCGTCCACGTCCGCTTCCGCGCTGGCCCAGCTCAGCGAAAACCGCACAGTGCCCTGGGGAAACGTCCCCAGTGTTTTGTGGGCCGAGGGCGCACAGTGCAGGCCGCAGCGGGTCAGGATGCCGTACTGCGCTTCCAGCGCATAGGCCATCTCGGCGTTGTCGCGGCGCAGGAAGTCCACGGAGATAACGCCCACCCGACGGTCCATATTCCGGGGGCCCACCAGTCGGACCCTGGAAATATCCGCAAGACCGTCCAGAAACCGGGCGCACAGCGCCCTCTCGTGCTGCCGCAGGGCATCCACGCCCGTCTCCTCAATAAAACGCAGAGCCGCCTCCCAGCCGTAGCAGCCGGGGAGATTGGCCGTACCGGACTCAAACCGGTCCGGCAGATAGGGCGGCAGGTACTCGCTGTCCGAGGCACTGCCGGTGCCGCCGGCGATCAGAGGCGTCAGCTTTTTGGCGAAATCGTCCCGCAGCAGCAGCGCGCCCACGCCGCCGGGGCCCAGCAGCCCCTTGTGGCCCGGTACCGCCATGGCACTGAGGCTGAAAGCCTGAAAGTCCACGGAGAGGTGTCCCGCCGTCTGGGCGGCGTCCAGCGCAAAGGGCACACCCTTCTCCGCGCAGATGCGGCCGATAGCCGCCGCGTCCTGTACCGCGCCGCAGACATTGGAGCTGTGGGCCATGATGACCAGTCTCGTATCCTCCCGGAACAGCCCCGGCAGGGCGTCCAGATCTGCAAAGCCCTCGGCGTTACAGGGAATGCGGCTGACCGCCACCCCCGGCAGGCGCAGCAGCGGCCGCATGACCGCGTTGTGCTCCATGCTGCTGACGATGCAGTGGTCGCCGGGGCGCAGAAGGCCGGAAATGATCATATTCAGCCCCGCCGTAGCACCCGACGTCAGGATAACGTGGGTAGGCGGCTCCGGAAAATCGAACAGCCGGGCCAGCCGCTGCCGCAGCGTCAGCGTCACCAGCCCCGCCTCCTGGGCGGCGGTATACACGGACCGGTTCACGTTGGCTCCCACGCAGTCCAGATAGTATTTCATCCGGTCGCTGACCCCCGCCGGCTTGGGGAACGACGTGGCGGCGTTGTCAAGATAAATGGCCTCCATACAGGCACCTCCTCACAGCTCGTGACCCATCATACCACAGAAAGTGAAGTTTGTCACGGTCTTGACTTTTCCGGTACAGTGTCGTATAATGGCATCGCTATTCTTTAAAAGAAATAACGCAAAGGAGAGACACATCACATGAAAAAAGTAAGTTGGATCGTGGTCATCGCCGGCGCGGTGGTCGGTCTGGCCGCCGTGGTGCTGACCCATCTGGGCAACCCGGCCAACATGGGCTTCTGCATCGCCTGCTTCCTGCGGGACATCACCGGCGCGGTGGGTATGCACAGCGCAGCCAAGGTGCAGTACGTCCGGCCGGAGATCATCGGTCTGGTGCTGGGCGCCTTCGTCATGTCCGTGGCCACTAAGGAATTCCGGGCCAAGGCAGGCTCCTCCCCCGCCACACGCTTCGTGCTGGGTGCCTTCGTCATGATCGGCGCGCTGGCCTTCCTGGGCTGCCCCCTGCGGATGGTCCTGCGTATCGGCGGCGGTGACCTGAACGCCATGGTGGGCCTGGTGGGCTTCACCCTGGGCATCTTCATCGGCATTCAGTTCCTCAAGCGCGGCTTTTCCCTGAAGCGTGCCTATCCCGTTGGGAAGGGCGAGGGCGGTGTGCTGCCCATCGTCATGACCGGCCTGCTGATCCTGGTCATCGCCGTGCCCAGCCTGTTCAAGTTCAGTGAGGATGGCCCCGGCTCCAAGCACGCGCCCATGCTGGCCGCACTGCTGATCGCCGTGGTGGTGGGCGCTCTGGCCCAGCGCGCCCGCCTGTGCATGGTGGGCGGCATCCGCGACGCCATGCTGTTCAAGGATTTCAAGCTGCTGTACGGCTTCGTGGCCATCTTCGTGGTCGTCCTGGCGGGCAGCCTGATCACCGGCAGCTTCAAGCTGGGCTTTGAACTACAGCCCATCGCCCACAGCAGCCAGCTGTGGAACCTGCTGGGCATGGTCCTGGTGGGCTGGGGCAGCGTGCTGCTGGGCGGCTGCCCGCTGCGTCAGCTGATCCTGGCCGGCGAGGGCAACGGCGACAGCGCCGTGACCGTGTTCGGCATGATCGTGGGCGCGGCCTTTGCCCACAACTTTGGTCTGGCCGGCAACGCCGATGCCCTGAACGAGGCCAAGGAGATCGTGGTGGGCGGTCTGTCCAACAACGGCAAAGCAGCCGTGTGCCTGGGTATCCTCATCATGCTGGGTGTGTCCCTGTGGAATATGCCCAAGGCTGTCAGCGCGCCTGTTGAGGCCGCCAAGTAAAGGAGGAACATCGCAATGACTGTTGACGCAAGAGGTTATTCCTGCCCCATGCCCGTGGTGATGGTGCAGAAGGCCGTAAAGGCCGATTCCCCCGCCGCCCTGGAGGTGCTGGTGGACAACCAGTGCTCTGTGGAGAATGTCACCCGCTTCGCCGAAAACAGCGGCTACAAGGTCGCCGTGGCGCCGGAGGGTCAGGACTTCCGTCTGTCCCTGTCCAAATGAGCCGCTACATCGCCACGTTCCACACCCATCTGTCCGCTCTGCTGACCTGCCAGTGCCTGACGGCGGCGGCGGTCCGGGCCCGGATGATGCCGGTACCGCGGAAGCTCAGCGCCTCCTGCGGCACCTGCGTGGACTACGAGGCATCGGGGCCGCTGCTGGAGCAGATGGACACCGATGTGGAGCGCGTGTTCGCCGTGGAGGGCGAGACATACACTCTGCTGCTGGAAAACGAATGAAAAGAAGTGACCGCCTCCGCGGTCACTTCTTTTCATTCCCGGCCCTCGGGCCGTGGCGCCTATTTCTTGTTTTTACGGGCCAGACGGGCGATGTCGCCCACACCGTCCAGAATGACGTTGGGCTGATAGGCATACGTCTCCACCGTTTGACGGGTGGACACACCGGAGAGCACCAGCACCGTGGACATACCGCTTTCCAGGCCGGAGATAACATCGGTGTCCATGCGGTCGCCCACCATCACCGCGTCGGCGGAGTGGCAATGCAGCAGCCGCAGACCGGTCCGCATCATCAGGGGGTTGGGCTTGCCGCAGAAATAGGCCTGCTTGCCGGTGGCCATTTCAATGGGGGCCACCAGAGCGCGGCAGGCCGGAGCAATGCCGCTTTCGATGGGGCCGGACACGTCTGAGTTGGCGCCGATGAGCTTGGCACCGGCCATGACCAGGTTCACCGCCTTGGTCAGCGTATCCAGAGAGTAGGTGCGGCCCTCGCCCACCACCACGTAGTCCGGGTTCACGTCGTTCATGGTGAGGCCCGCGTCGTACAGGGCGTTCAGCAGCCCCGCCTCGCCGATGGCGAACACGGAGCAGCCGGGAGCCTGGTCCTTCAGGAAGGCCGCCGTGGCCAGGGCACTGGTATAGAAATGCTCCTCCGGCACGTCCAGTCCCATCCGGGCCAGCTTCTGCTGCAGCTCACGGGGCGTGTAGCCGCTGTTGTTGGTCAGGAACAGATACTCCTTGTTCTCCTCATGCAGCCACTGGATGAAGTCCGCCACGCCGGGCAGGATCCGGTTCCCGTGGTAGATGACGCCGTCCATGTCGCAGATAAAGCCTGTTTTCTGGTTGAAGTCGATAAAGTCTTTCGGCATAATGGCCCCTCCCGTCTGTTGCTGCTCCCAGTATACCACAGCGCGGCGGCGCTTTCCATAAGGAGAACGTAAAATTTTACCGCTTTCCGGCATAAAAAGGCCCGCCTTGCAGCGGGCCTTTTCGATGTACTTACTTGCTCAGGTACTCGTCGATGGACTTGGCGCCCAGCTTGCCGGCGCCCATGGCCAGAATGACGGTGGCCGCGCCGGTCACGGCGTCGCCGCCGGCATACACCGCCTGACGGGAGGTCAGGCCCTCCTCGTTGACGATGATGCCGCCCTTCTTGTTGACCTCCAGACCCTTGGTGGTGGACTTGATCAGCGGGTTGGGGCTGGTGCCCAGGGACATGATGACGGCGTCCACGCTCAGGTCGAACTCGCTGCCCTTCTTCTCCACGGGACGGCGGCGGCCGGAGGCATCCGGCTCACCCAGCTCCATCTCGATGCAGGTCATGGACTTGACGCAGTCCTGCTCGTCGCCGTTGATCTGGACGGGGTTGTTCAGCGTCTTGAAGATGACGCCCTCCTCGATGGCGTGCTCCACCTCCTCGTGACGGGCGGGCAGCTCCTCCATGCCGCGGCGGTACACCACGTACACCTCGGCGCCCAGGCGCTTGGAGCAGCGGGCGGCGTCCATGGCCACGTTGCCGCCGCCCACCACGGCCACGGTCTTGCCCTTCAGGTCCATGATGGGGGTGTCGCTGTCCTCGCGGTAGGCCTTCATCAGGTTGATACGGGTCAGGAACTCGTTGGCGGAATAGACGCCCTTCAGGTTCTCGCCGGGGATGTTCATAAACATGGGCAGACCCGCGCCGGAACCGATGAACACGGCCTCAAAGCCGTACTCCTCCATCAGCTCGTCGATGGTGATGGTGCGGCCAACCACGGTGTTGGTCTCCACCTTGACGCCCATGGCCTTCAGGCCGTCCACTTCCTTCTGGACGATGGCCTTGGGCAGACGGAACTCGGGGATACCGTACACCAGCACGCCGCCGGCCAGGTGCAGCGCCTCGAACACCGTGACCTCATAGCCCTTCTTGGCCAGGTCGCCGGCGCAGGTCAGACCCGCGGGACCGGAGCCGATCACAGCCACCTTATGGCCGTTGGGGGCGGGGACCGCCGCGGCCTCGGTGCTGTGGGCGTTGTGCCAGTCAGCCACAAAGCGCTCCAGCCGGCCGATGCCCACAGGGTCGCCCTTCTTGCCGCGGACGCAGTGCATCTCGCACTGGCTCTCCTGGGGGCAGACGCGGCCGCACACGGCGGGCAGGGAGCTGGTCTGATGGATGACCTGATAGGCGCCCTCATAGTCCTTCTCCACGATCTTCTGAATAAACTCAGGAATGCGCACGTTGACGGGACAGCCGTCCACGCAGGGGTGGTTTTTGCAGTTCAGGCAGCGGGCCGCCTCGTCCAGCGCCTGCTCCTCGGTGTAGCCCAGGGCCACCTCCAGGAAGTTTTTGTTGCGGACATTGGGGTCCTGGGAGGGCATTTCGTTCTTGTCCAAACGCATATTGATCTTAGCAGCCATCTTACTTTACCTCCTGCTTGAACAGATTGCAGACTTCCTCGTGCTTATGCACCTCGAAGTCGTGGTACATCTGGTTGCGCTTCACCGCCAGATCCCAGTCCACCTTCTGGCCGTCGAAGTCAGGGCCGTCCACGCAGGCGAACTTCGTCTCGCCGCCCACGGTCAGGCGGCAGCCGCCGCACATACCGGTGCCGTCGATCATGATGGGGCTCATGGAGACGGTGGTGGGCATATTGTAGGGCGCGGTGGTCTTACAGACGAACTTCATCATCACCATGGGGCCGATGGCGAAGATCTCGTCGTACACATTGCCCTCGTCCAGCAGCTCCTTCAGCGCCTCGGTGACCAGACCCTTGCGGCCGTAGGAGCCATCGTCGGTGCAGACCTTCAGCACGGAGGAGACCGCCTTGAACTTATCCTCCAGAATGACCACGTCCTTGCTCTTGAAGCCGACCACCGCGTGGACCTCGGCGCCGCAGTCGTGAAATTTCTTCAGCACAGGATACGCGATGGCGCAGCCCACGCCGCCGCCGACCACGCAGACCTTCTTCTTGCCCTCGGTCTCGGTGGGCTTGCCCAGGGGACCCACAAAGTCGTGCAGGCACTCGCCCTGCTGCTTGTGGCTCAGCTTCTCGGTGGTGGCGCCCACGGTCTGGACGATGATGGTCACGGTGCCCTTCTCGCGGTCATAATCATGGATAGTGATGGGGATACGCTCGCCGTTCTCATCCACACGCAGAATGATGAACTGGCCCGGCTCTGCCTTTTTAGCCACCATGGGTGCCTCGATCTCATAGAGGATCACAGTGGGCTTGAGCGCTTCTTTCTTGACGATACGGTACATACATCACGGCTCCTTCACTTTGTATTTTGCGGCGGAACAGCCGCCGTCGGTTTCCGTTCTTTCTATTGTATCATTCCACAGAGAAACCGTCAATTATCAGATATTCTAAATCCCGGGAACAAATGGAAAAAACCGCCGCTCTTTCGGGCGGCGGTTTCGTGTATCATTTGGTCACGCGCAGCAAACACTTGACTTCCGTGCTGCCGATCTTAATGGTCAGTGTAGTCTCGCCGCGGCTGACGGTCTTTACCGTGCCGTCGGCGGAAACGGTGGCGATGGAGCTGTCGGCGCTGCTCCACGCGGCGGTCATGTCGGTGCCCTTCACCGTGAAGGAGCAGCTCAGGCCCACCGGCAGGGATATGTCGAACGTGCCGTCGTTGGGCTTGATGGTCGTGCCGTATTCGCTCTCCAGCGTCAGCTTGCTGACGTCCACGCTGCCGGTGCTGGGCTTGTTGCTGTTATTGGGCTTGGTGGTGGTACTGCCATCGTCGGGCTTTGTCGTGGTGCTGCCGTCGTCCGGCGCATCGCTCTCATCCCTGACGGTGACGGTGCAGGTGACGGACTCGCCGTTCACCTCGGCGGTAATGACCGCGTTGCCCTTGGTCAGAGCCGTCACCTCACCGGCGGAGTTGACGCTGGCCACGGTGGGTGCGCTGCTGCTCCACTCTACGGTGTCCTCCGTGCCGTTGACCTTCAGCTCGTCCTTCTCGCCCACATTCAGCACCAGAACGGTGCGGTTCAGGGAGATAGTCGGCGTGACGGGCGTGTCGTCAGGCTTGTCGATGGTGTCGTCGGGCTTGTCCACATCGGTAATGGGGGGCTTCTCGCCAGTGATGGCCTCCTTGATCTGGTCGCCGAAGATCAGCCACACCACCAGCGCCGCCAGCAGGATCAGAACAATAACGGCCACCGGCCCCAGTACGCTGGGCGTTTTGCGGCGGCGGCTCTCGGCGGCGCGGCGGCCACGGCTCTTCCGCAGCTTACCGCTGTAATAGGCCTCGTCTTCCTCACAGAAGGGGCAGGACTTATAGCTATCGGAGAACATCTCTCCGCACTTGGGGCATTTGATCAGACTCATTATGAAAAACCTCCATACCGGGCATTGGATTTACATAATACATATCATACTCATTTTTGTGCCGCCCGTCAACTGCATTTCGAGGAAATTCATCCTTTTTTTACAACACTTCACGCCGGCACTTGCTTTTCCCGGCCGCGCTTCTTATAATAGAGCCAGAGAAATGCGGGGAGGCGCAACTATGAACACCATTTTCATCGGCATCGCCGGCGGCACCGGCAGCGGCAAGACCACGCTCACCGAGCACCTGGCTGCACGCTTCGGCAGCGACATCAGTGTGGTACACCACGACAACTACTACAAGCGGCAGGACAGGCCCTTCGCCGAGCGCTGCCTGCAAAACTACGACCATCCCGACGCCTTCGACACCGACCTGATGATCGAGGACCTGAAGGCGCTGAAGCGGGGCGAGACCATCCACTGCCCCGTGTACGACTACGCCATCCCCAACCGTACCGATGAAACGGTGGAGATCAAGCCCACCAAGGTGGTCATTGTGGAGGGCATCCTGATCTTCCAGAACAAGGCGCTGCGTGACCTGTTGGACATCAAGATCTTTGTGGAAACAGACGCCGACGTGCGTATCCTGCGCCGCGCCCTGCGGGACGTGGAGGAACGCGGACGGTCGCTGGAGTCCGTGGTAAATCAGTACCTGACCACCGTGAAGCCCATGCACGAGCAGTTCGTAGAGCCCACGCGGAAGTTTGCGGACATCATCGTGCTGGAGGGCGGACACAACCTGGTGGCGCTGGATATGATCATGCAGCGCATCGCCGGACATATCAAGGAGAACTGACATGGCAAAGGTCCTACGGCGTATATTGGCTGTCCTCTGCCTGCTGGCGGCAGTGTTCTTCCTGCTGCCGCTGGGCATAGGTATCCTGCACTTCGGCATGGTCTGGCCGGCGGCGCTGCTATTGCTGTGCGCCGCGTGGCTCATATGGCCGGGCTTCTTCCGCCGCTTGCTGCGGCCAAAATGGCTTCGCGCGCTGGTGGGCTGTGTGATCGCCGTGTGTATGACGGCCATTCTGGTAACGCTGGGTAAAATGGCCATAGCCGCCGCGGACCGGCCCGCCGACGGGCAGGACTGCACCGTGGTGGTGCTGGGCTGCCAGGTGTTCCCGGACGGACACCCCAGCCTGATGCTGCGTGGCCGCATCAACGCGGCCTATGACTATCTGACCGCGCACCCGGACGCCCTGTGCGTCGCCTCCGGCGGGCAGAACGGCAGCGAACCCATCAGCGAGGCCCAATGTATCCGTGACACGCTGGTGTCCATGGGCATCGCGCCGGAGCGTATCCTGCTGGAAGACCAGTCCGCCTCCACCGAAGAGAACCTGGCCTTCTCCGCCGCGCTGCTGCGGGAGAAGGGCCTGTCCACGGATGTAGCCATCGCCTCGGACAACTTCCACCAGCTCCGCGCCGCCATCTGGGCGCAGCGCAGCGGCCTGACACCGTATTCCGACGGCTGCGCCAGCCCCTGGTTCCTGACCGCCGGCTACTGGGCGAGGGAGACAGCGGCACTGCTGTACATGGTAGTCACCGGCAGCTGACCGGACGTTTCCCGGGATTTCGCGAGTTAGTGTATGCTAACTAAAAACCTTGAATTTCCACGGAAAATGGGGTTGATTTTTTCATTTTTCATGGTACAATGTGTTTACAATCTTAATGGAGGTACTTACTATGGCTTATCAGATCGGTTCTGCTTGCGTGAGCTGCGGCGCTTGCGCTGATGCTTGCCCCGTGGGCGCTATCTCTCAGGGTGATGATCGTTACGTCATCGATGCCGGCGCTTGCCTGGACTGCGGTTCCTGCGCTGACACCTGTCCCAACGGCGCTATCAGCCCCGCTGAGTAATTGAACCAAGCACAACGATGAGGAAAAGTGACCGGCACCGCCGGTCACTTTTTTGTTGTATCCCCCCGGGTTTTGTATTACAATGGTGTCATCATGGTATCAACATGGTATCAACGCAGTGTCACCATGATATCATCCGCCGATAAGGGCAGACACCCCTTTGTCAACGGATAGTACAGCTATGTGCAGAGGAGGAAGCGGCATGGAGCACTGGGATGAGCTGTGGCCGGGCGGTTTTCGCTTCCGCTTTGACGACAACGTGTTCAAGCCCTCCACCGACACGTTCCTGCTGGGAGACTTTGCCGAAGTGCGGCGTGGTGAGCGCGTCTGTGACTTGGGCGCCGGGATCGGCCTGCTGGGCCTCCTGCTGCTGGCGCGGCAGCAGGAACTGCACATCACCAACATTGATATCGACAGTGCTGCCTGTGCGCTGGCGGAAGAAAACGCCGCCGTCAATGGTCTGGAGGACCGCGTTGCCGTGCTGCGGGCCGACCTGCGGGATCGGACGGCTCTGCCAAAAGCCGGGAGTTTCGACCTGTGCGTGGCCAATCCGCCCTATTTCCCGCCCCACACAGGACGGGTGGCGGAGGGAAGCCGGGGCACGGCCCGGTCCGAAACCGCCTGCGCCTTTGACCAGTTGTGTGCTGCGGCAGCGTATCTGCTCCGCAGCGGCGGACGGTTCTGCCTGGTCCACCGGGCGGAACGGACGGCGGAGCTGATGGACGTCCTGCGCCGCCACCGGCTGGAGCCGAAGGTGCTGCGCTTCGTGCAGAAGGACGCACAGACGCCGCCGCGGCTGGTGCTGCTGTCCTGCCGCCGTCACGGCGGGGCCGGACTGGCGGTGCACACGCCGCTGCTGCTGCAAGCAGACGGCGGCGAAAGCGGCGAGCTGCGCCGCATCTATTTCAAGGACAGGGGGTAATTCCCAATGGCAGGTATTCTGTATCTGGTGGCCACGCCCATCGGCAATCTGGGCGACTTCTCGCCCCGCGCCGCAGAAACGCTGGCCCAGGCAGACTTCATCGCGGCGGAGGACACCCGCGTCAGCGTGAAGCTGCTGAACCATTTTGACATCAAAAAGCCGCTTGTCAGCTACCACGAGCACAACCGCGCTGCGGCGGGTCAGGCCATTTTGGAACGTCTGCTCTCCGGCGAAACGTGCGCGCTGGTCACCGATGCCGGCACCCCGGCCATCAGCGATCCGGGGCAGGAGCTGGTGGCCCTGTGCGCCGAAAACGGCGTGACGGTACAGGCCATTCCCGGCTGCTGCGCCGCCATCGCCGCCCTGGCCGTGTCCGGGCTGGACACCCGGCGCTTCACCTTCGAGGGCTTTCTGCCCTCCGGTAAAAAAGAGCGCCGCGCTGCCCTGGAGGAGCTGACCGGTGAGGCGCGCACCATGGTGTTTCACGAGGCACCCCACCGCCTGCGTCAAACCCTCGCCGACATGGTGGAGCTGCTGGGAGACAGGCCCGCCGCCCTGTGCCGTGAGCTGACAAAGCTCCATGAAGACACTGTCCGCACCACACTGGCCCAGGCCGCGGACTTCTACCGGGACAACGAGCCACGGGGGGAGTACGTTCTGGTGGTAGCGGGCCGGGAGAAGCAGAACCTGCCGGCCCTGACGCTGGAAGAGGGCGCAGCACGGGTGCTGGCCCTGCGGGACGGCGGTATGAAGCTGAAAGAGGCCGTACGTCGGGTAGCGGACGACACCGGCCTGCCCCGCAACGCCCTGTACGATACCGCGCTGAAAGCATAAGACGGAAAAAACAGTGCCGCCCACTGGGGCGGCACTGTTTTTTCTTGTTTTCAGGTCTTTTGCAGCTCGCGCCTGCACTTGGCGCAGATATTCTTGCCGCGGAACGCGGATATATCCTTGTTGCCGTCGCAGAACACGCATCCCACATGGGCGCGGCGCAGCACGATGCCGTCGCCCTCCACGCTGATCTCCATTGTCTCACGCTCGCCGATATCCAGCGCGCGGCGCATTTCGATCGGGACCACGATCCGGCCAAGCTCGTCGATGCGGCGGACAATACCGGTAGATTTCATGTCCTCCCCCCTCTATGCAGTAATAACAAAATCCCCGCAAATTTTATACCTGTATTTTAACATATTCAACGAAGCATGTCAACAACAATTCGAAACGTGTCGAGAATTTTTGCAAATAACCGCACAGACAGCCGCGTAGACTTCTCCCGTAAGGAGGTGCGCGGTGTGGTGATGGGGATATTCTGGACGCTGATGGTAACGGTGTCCCTGGTGTACGGTGCAGTCAGCGGCCGCCTGTCGGCGGTGACAGCGGCGGCACTGGAGGGTGCCGCTGCTGCGGTGGAGCTGGTACTGGTCATGGCTGGGGCACTGTGCCTGTGGTCCGGTGTACTGGAGCTGATGCGGCGCAGCGGCATGGCGGCGGGACTGAGCCGCCTGCTGCGCCCGGTCCTGCGGCGTCTGCTGCCCCAGGCAGGGCGGGACGAGGAGACGCTGGCTGCCCTCAGTGCTAACGTCAGCGCCAATCTGCTGGGGCTGGGCAACGCCGCCACGCCGGCGGGTATACAGGCCGCCAGGCGTATGGCGGTGGGCTGCGGCGGCACCGCAAGCGACGAACTGTGCCGGCTGGTGGTGCTGAACACCGCGTCGGTGCAGCTGCTGCCCTCCACCGTGGCCGCCCTGCGGGGCGGACTGGGCAGCGCCGCACCGCTGGATATCCTGCCGGCGGTATGGCTGTCCTCGGCGCTGTCGGTGACAGCGGGCCTGGCCTGCGCCCGGGTGCTGGGCCGGGTGTGGAGGACATGAGATGGAGCCCTTTTCCGCCTGGATACTGCCGCTGCTGCTGTCCGGCGCCGCTCTGTGGGGCGCCCGGCGGCGCGTGGATGTCTATGACGCCCTTGTCACTGGAGGAAAAAGCGGCCTGCAGGTAGCGGTATCCATTCTGCCGGCGCTGGCCGCCCTGCTGACGGCGGTGTATATGCTGCGGGCCTCCGGCGCGCTGGACGCCCTGACGGCTCTGCTCGCCCCGGCGCTCACCGCCCTGGGCGTACCGCCGGAGACGGCCCCGCTGCTGGTGATACGCCCGCTGTCCGGCTCCGGCGCGCTGGCTGCCGGCGGCGATATCATGCGCCAATACGGGCCGGACAGCTACATCGGGCGCTGCGCCGCCGTGATGCTGGGCTGCACCGAGACGACGTTCTACACCGTCGCCGTCTATTTCGGCGCGGCGGGGATCAAGCGGACACGCTACACCATTCCCGCCGCCCTGACGGCGGACCTGGCTGCCTACCTGGCCGCGGCCTGGTCCGTCCGGCTGTTCTTCGGCACGTGAAAAAGCCACCCCGCACGGGGTGGCTTTTCATAATTTACATCTTCTCTGGTGCGGAGCAGCCAATGAGCGTCATGCCGTTTTTCAGCACGGCGCGGGCGGTGTCTGCCAGCTTCAGCCGTGCACGGAGCACAGCCTCGGCCTCGCCCTTGATGCGGCAGGCGTTGTAGAATTTGTGGAACGCGGCAGCCAGCTCCACCAGATAGCGGTTGATGAAGCTGGGATCGTAGTCCCGGGCGGCCAACTGCACCACGGCAGGGTATTGGGCCAGCTGCTTGATGAGGGCCTTCTCCTCGTCGGCGGTCAGGACGGACAGATCGGCCTCCGCCGCGGCGGGAACGGTATATCCCTCCGCCGCCAGCGCCTTCACCAGCGTGCAGATACGGGCGTAGGCATACTGGACATAGTAGACCGGGTTCTCGCTGTCCTCCCGGACGGCCAGGCCCAGGTCGAACTCCATCTGCGTCTCCGGCTTGGCGTTGAAAAACCAGCGGCAGGCATCCACAGGGATCTCGTCCAGCAGGTCGGTGAGACTGATGGCCTTGCCGGTGCGCTTGGACATGCGGACGGTCTCGCCGTCGCGGACCAGCTTCACCAGCTGCATCAGCACGATGTCCAACCGGTGCTGGCCATCCAGGCCCAGAGCGTCCATAGCACCCTTCAGCCGGGCCACATGGCCGTGGTGGTCGGCGCCCCAGA
>CEAH01027459.1_pt1 | contig 17868 bp, 9 predicted proteins | sample 557571 | NCBI WGS metagenome assembly CEAH01 (sample SAMEA3182092, study PRJEB8094) | gut metagenome | biome: human; feature: gut; material: Stool; isolation source: human stools | place: Canada | collected 2013-11-25
GGCGGAGACTCGTATGAATATGTCAAACCTCCTTATTTAATGATTGTGCCGACCGAGTTTTCTGTCGACTTTGAAACCGAGAATTATAGCATCGATATGGCTGGTTCCCAAAATGCATCTTCTACGATCGAAGTGGTAGATAATCCTAAAAAAGATGCGGTCAATGGTAGCGACAAGGTGTTGAAAATTGTACAAGACCCGACCGACCCGAATTGGGGGTGGGACAACGCCGATTGGTTTGGCGTAGCCATCGGTTTGTTGTCTGGCGAAGAAGAGCAATTGACCGAGATTACCGAGACCGACGGTCGTTATTTGCATTTCAGTATTTTGAGAAATGAGAATTCTGTATTCGGAATGGAAACTTGGGGTGGTACATGTTCATATAAGAATCAAGAAATTCCATTTACCGGATCGGAAAATTGGCAGGAAGTAGTGATCGATTTAGAAGAATATATTGGGTCTACTTTCAAGCAATTCTATTTCTCTCCGAATGAAAAATTCGGAACCGACAATGTTTCGGTAGCAGAAACTACATACCTCGATAATATCTATATCTCCGATGTCGCTACATCTTCTGGCATAGCCGACAATGTCGTTTCGACGTCGAAAGTCTGGGGTGGTAAAGGTGCGCTCTATGTAGAAGGTGAAGCCGGTGAAATGAGTGTATATTCGGTTTCTGGAATGGAAATAGGAAAATATGCGTTGAATGGGTTTTTGCAAATAGATATCGAACGGGGTATTTATTTGGTAAAGATCGGCGATACTATGTCTAAAATTGTAGTCTATTGATGAATTTTGAAAGGTGTACCAAAAAATTCTTTTTGGTACACCTTTCCTTTAAGATAATATAAAAATCGGCGGTAGTTTTTGGCTTGGAGGGAGTTATAGGCTATTTTATTTTTATGGAATGAGAATAAATGGTACTATGTGATAGATACTGTTTGTTTGGATAATATCTGTATATTCGACATTACTTGTAGTCGATGTTTTAAAACCATGAAAATTAGAGGATAATGTCGATGAATTTTCTTGGAGAGGCTGGCAGATATACTGTTTTGTAGCTTGTAAAGTCGGTGATACAGTCTTGAAGAATTTGGCATATTAAAGTTATTATATTGTTTTCGGGTGTGGGATATTAAAGAATTCAAGATGCCTTTATCCCCATATAAATTTAAAATCAAGGAATGATGAAATTATGGCAATTTTTATCTGTTATTTTGATATTGTCGATATCTCCTTTGGAAATATCGGGTCAAAATAACAGTGGTATTGTTTCCGGTAGTGTTTTTAATTCGGGACAAGAACCACTCGTGGGAGTGAGCGTCTTTGTCAAAGGAACAAATATAGGAACGATGACCGATGCAGATGGACGTTTTTCTGTAAAGGCAGAGGACGGACAAAGTCTGGAATTTCGTTATATCGGTTATGACACCAAAGTGGTGACCGTGAATGGTAAAACGATGTCGGTTACGATGTCGGAAAATCAAGTTATCTTAGATGATGTTGTAGTTATCGGGTACGGAACACAGAAAAAAAGCGATTTAACCGGTTCTCTCTCTTCTGTAAAGGGAGAAGATATCGTAAAAACAGGCGACACGAATATTACCCAGTCTCTACAAGGTAAAGCTCCGGGAGTTTATGTCACGTCCAATTCTGGAACTCCGGGGGCAGGAGCTACGATTCGTATTCGTGGCTATGGTTCTATTTCAACCGATTTAACCCCGTTGTATGTCGTGGACGGGCAACCTATGGAAGAGAGCAGTGTGAATACTATTAATCCTATCGATATTGAAAATATTGAGGTATTGAAAGATGCTTCGGCCACTGCCATTTACGGTTCTCGTGGAGCCAATGGCGTTATTTTAATTACTACGAAGAAAGGTAAATCCGGTAAAACCAGTATCACGTTTGATGCGTCATTCGGTTGGTCAAATGCAATTAATCGAGTGCATATGATGAATAGCGATCAGTTGTATGGCTTTTTGGAAGAGGCGTATGAAAATGACGGAATGCGGATGCCTAGAAATATTACCCGACTTTATCATCTCGATGGAGAAGGCTTGGGCCCTGTTGACGAATATGGCGAACCGACGGATATAAATGTCTATGATACCGATTGGTGGAATGAAACCACTCAAACAGCGTTTAAATACAGCTATAACTTATCGGTCAGTGGCGGTACGGATAAATTGACCAGCCATTTCAGCATAGGTTATTTGAATCAAGAGGGTATTGTAATGACATCGGATTATGAGCGTATTACATTGCGTGTGAACAACGAATATAAGTTTAATAAATGGATAACGATCGGTCAGACCTTAGGTGCAGCCTATGTCAAAAGTCATGATTTGAACACTCCGATTAATGAAATATTGTTACCGGATCCGTTTTCACCGATTTATGCCAAAAATGCAGATAAGCAGGATCCTAATTATGAATTTAATAAATATATGGGATCTCAATACAGCTATTATTCGAATCCTGTTGCAAAATTGAACCGACAGAAAAAGGAACATTTGAATCGTAATATCGACGGTACGGCCTACTTAAATATCAATTTGGGATTAAAGGGTCTGGACTTTAAGACTATGTTGGGTTTTGAGTTACCGGAATATACCTATACCGAGTTTAACCCGTTTTTTGATTTGAGGCCGAATGATACTCCATATAATATGTGTACGAACGTGGAGAGTAAATTTTTGTTGGAAAACAGTGTCGCCAATACGAGTTCTACGGAACTGAATTATACATTTCAAAATACGTTGAGTTATAATAATCAATTTGGGAAACATTCTATTTCGGCGGTGGCAGGTTTCACGTGGGAAGCCTATACCGGTCGTTCTTTTACGGCAGAACGGTTGAATACGCCGAGCAATTCCGATGCTTTCCAAATCGTGGGAGCCGGGACGAAAGAGGGAACTTCTACGGGTAGTCGTTATGAAAACTATTTGATTTCTTATCTTGGGCGTATAAATTACAACTATGCAGACCGTTATTTGGCGACTGTCAGTGTCAGAGCCGACGGTTCCTCGAAATTTGCACCGGGTAACCGTTGGGGGACATTTCCATCTTTTTCTTTGGGTTGGCGTATAGATCAGGAGGAGTTTTATAAAGATTGGAATCAGAATGTATTGAGTGCGGTTAAGCTGCGTGGTGGTTGGGGCCAAATCGGGAATCAAAACATTCCTTCGTTCGCTTATGCCGATGTCGTTTCTACTTATGATACATGGGTGTATGGGTTTAACAGCGGTTTGAATCTGTTGAAGGCTTATGCCTCTACATCTAAGGGAAATAAAGATATTAAGTGGGAAACAGTGGAGCAAGGCAATATAGGAGTCGACTTGGGCTTCTTTAAGAACTCATTGACATTGTCGGCAGATGCTTACATTAAGACGACACGGGATATGTTAATGCAGAATCCGTTACCGGGAATGGCCGGTTATCCTACAACCCCGTGGGTGAATGCCGGTTCCGTAGAAAACCGGGGTTTGGAATTTTTGATCGGGTATCAAGGGAAGGTTGGCGACTTCCGTTATTCTGTGAGCGCAAACTTTACTTTCCAAAAAAATAAATTGGTAGAAACCGGAACGAACGATCCGATTTGGGGTACTGTCTCGAAGAACGAAATCGGAGAAGAGTTCGGACGCTTTTATGGATATGTTTATGATGGCATTTTCCAGTCGAAAGAAGAGGTTCTCGCCCATGTAGGAGCCGATGGGAAGACTTTGCTTCAACCTCTTGCAGAACCCGGCGATGCTCGTTTCAGGAATCTTAATGGCGATAATACGCTGGATAGCAATGACCGGGATTATATAGGAAACCCCAACCCCGATGTGATTTATGGAGGAAATATCGAATTGGGATATAAAGGAATCGATTTTGCTCTTTATTTTCAAGGTGTTGCCGGTAATGATATTTGGGTAGGGACAAAAGCTCTTCTCAGGCAGACGAGTATAACGAATTTATTAGCCGAAACTTACACAGATGCGTGGCGGAATCCCGGTGATAAAACCGATGTATTCGGAATTACCAGAAAAGATGATAATGATAATTATAGAAATTCGTCATGGTATGTGCAGAACGGTAGCTTCTGTAAAATAAAAACTGTACAGATTGGCTATACATTCCCGAAGAAAATAGTCGAAGCTACGAAGGTGTTTAGTTCTTTGCGATTATATGTGAGCGGAGAGAATCTGTTTACATTTACAAAATTCAAATATATGGACCCGGAAGTTCCAAATGGCAATGCTTTGAATATGGGTATAGAGAATTTGGGGTATCCTAATCCTCGCACATTTACAGTAGGGGTCAATGTTCAATTTTAAACGATTACAGTTATGAAACTAAGGTGGAGAATACTATATATATTGTTAGGCTCGTTGTTCCTTCTTCCTTCATGTACAGATGAGGATTTGGATACGACTATGTACGGAGGTCGAGAAGACACGGAATTTTACAATAATCTCGAAGAGATAAATCAAGCATTGACGGCCTGCTATTTCTATATGAAGGATAGTTGGAACGATATGAGCTTGGAGTTGATGTTTATCAACGATTGTGCATCCGACGATTGCGAGAAGGGTGGCAGTGGCCTTACCAATGAGGGGGATATTTATCAGTTGGAAACATTCAATATATTTACGACGAACAGTAAAGTGAGCCAGTTTTGGAACATGGCGTATAGAGCTATTTACCAAATAAATACACTATTGGACAAAAGCGAAATATTTCGTTCTGCGAATACGGATTTAACGGAAGAAGATAAGACGTTGCTTACGCGCTATGAAAATGAGGCGCGTTGGTTACGAGGCGTTTGGTATTTTAATCTGGCTTATTTGTGGGGTGATGTTCCTTTGTTTTTGCATGCCGAACAGCCTGCGGATATATATAAACCCCGGACACCGGTAGCCCAGATTTGGGAACAGGTTATAGCCGATTTTACTGTGGCTACGGCTTTGCCGAAACGGAGCGAGTATTCCGAGGAAGACACCGGGCGCGTTACGAGCGGCGCGGCTTATGCCATGTTGGGTAGGACATACTGGTATAATCGTGATTTTGAGAATGCTTATAAAATGCTCTATGTTCTGGTTGAAGGCGAGCAAAAAGGAGAGTATGAATTGGATCCAGATTTTGCGACTCAATGGTTGAACCCAAATTCCAATTTGAGAGAGTCGATTTTTGAGATACAATATGTCACCAATGGAAAGAATTGGGATGAATCGACGGGGTGGAACGGAGTTTGGTTTATTTCCAGTAGCGATGGCGGCTATGGATTTCATTTACCGACTCAACATTTGTTGGATGCTTTTGACCCGGAGGATCCGCGAATTACTTGGACATTTGTTCGTCAAGGCGACCAATTCGTCGGGAATGATTTTGTGACAGGAGATGCGAATTATCCCAGTCGTTTTTTTGACCGCAAGCATTTTGTCCCCATGAGCGAGACTTTAAATGCGGTGTCTCCGGTCTATCCACAAGATGTAGAAATGACAGTTTATGTCATTCGTTATGCCGATGTTTTGTTGATGTATGCCGAGGCTTGTTTGGAAAAAGGCAATATCGTGGGTGCGAGAAAGTATTTGAATCAAGTGAGAAAACGAGCTCGCGAATCCAGTCCGTTGGATGCGAAACGAGTCATTCAAAAGTATGTGCCCGACACAAAGCCGACATCGTTACCGGACATAACTTCCGATAATGTGGCGGAAGTGCGATTGGCTATTTGGAACGAGCGTCGCTTTGAGTTCGCTTGTGAGGGAATCCGCCGTATGGATTTGATGCAACAGGAACGTTATGGAGAAATTATGACGGCTGTATATAGTAACGGCTATGCGACAGAAGATGTCGATAAGGGACGTTATTATACAAAGGAAAGAGAACTTTTCCCCATTCCTCAAAATGATATAGATTTAAGCCGAGGTGCATTGGTTCAAAATCCCGGATATTAGATCGTCTTTTTTAGGGAGGGTAAATATTTGATAATTAAGAAAGTAGATAATTATATATGAAAAGATTGATATATTTGATTTTACTCTTGTTCGGATTGTCCGGTTGCAAGACAGAACAACAGGAGGTTCAGAATCCGATAGTTGTGGATACCGATTTCGTGTTGCAGGAAAACTATTATGGAGGGGCGATGCAATGGGAACCCAATGACCGGGATTCGATGACGGAGGAGCAATGGGATCGTTTGTTTAGACGAGTCGAATTTATGAAACTTGGGTATATTCGTTGTTGCATAATGCCCTATTTCTACTGTTTCGGTTATGACGGGAACGACCCTATATTGCTTTGGGACATGGATTCGACGAAAGTCGATGCCCGTTGGTATGCTAATTCTCGTCGATTCATGAACGACTTGTATCGTCAGCTTCAATTTTGTAAGGATAACGACATCGATGTGTTGCTTGGAGAGTGGTGGAAGCCGATGAATCCGAATTGGAAACAGGCTGTCCCCGTCGATATGCCTAAGTATACGATAGAATTGGACGATTCCCGATATGCCGTTCAAGTAACTGAATTGGTTGAATATTTGGTTAAAGAGAAGGGTATGACTTGTATCAAGCAATTTAACTTGGGGAATGAAGTAAATTTGGTGGCCAATGATCCTCGAAACGGTTATTCATGGGAAAAATGGAAGAAATCCATTCTTAATCTACGCTCGGAACTGGATAAACGGGGATTGAATGATATTGAGATTGTGGGACCGGACGGAGGTTATTGGGGGACTGATGTTTGGTTCAATAAGACATTGACCGAATTGGATAGTGTGGTTCCTGTCATCGATTATCATTGGTATATCAATAAAGATTGGACTTTTACGAATCGTGTGGAAGATGAGACACGAATGTTTCGTTTCTTTACACAAATGCAGGACAGCAGCAAAGTGAATATTTGGGGCGAAATGGGTATTCGTGACGGACATAATGAGGTGCTTGACCAGCATACGTTGATTCACCAGTGGTGGTATGGAACGTTCGTTGCCGATGCCTTGATTCAGACTTTGCGCTCCGGTTGGTCGGCTGCTGCGGCGTGGGGTATGGATGATGCCATGCATTATAAGGACGACCTCGATGAACAGAAACGTTGGGGATTTTGGAATTCAATCGCAGAACAGAAAAATAAACCGGAAGAAGCGAATATACGTCCGTGGTTTTATACGTGGTCGTTGATGTCGCGTAATATCCCGAAAGGGTCGAAAATTTTGTATTCCAATTCTTATAGAACTCAGAATTTGAATGGTGTAGCCGCATTGACTCCGACAGGAGATTTGACATTTGCGATTACAAATACAGCCGATTTTGCGCAGCGTGTAACCGTACAGATTCCTACCGTCGTAAACGATCCGATAATCAATAAATATGTGTATTTCGAGGACGATTATCCGGTCGATACAGCAGGCTTTCCGGTTGTGAAAGAAGTTCTGAAAGATGTCGATCTTCAAAAGGGGATAGTTATCGATTTTCCCGCGAAAGGTTTTGTTCTGTTGACTACGATTGGAGGTAGCAAACCGGAGATTGTAAAAAATGATAAATATATGATGGATCCGATGGAGGGTGTCCAACGTATGTATGATCATTCCGACAATTTGGGATTAAACGGGTTCCCTAAATTCTATGACGAATGTAACACTGCTGCTCCCGATTTCCAGTTCTTCAAAGTTTTGGAAGATTGCGGTACTATTCACCCTTCGACCAATGAAGAACATGCTTATATAACTTATAAGTTCGACGGATTTAATCATTTTGAAATCAAAGTGTCGGGAGTGGAGACCATAACCGACCGTTTCAAAGTGTACGTCTCGCCGGATAATTGCGAGTGGAGAGAGGTCGAATTGTCGTTTACCGGACCCGAAATGTCTGTTTGGCGTTTTGTTCATTCGACCATAACACCGAAAACAGAACTCGATAATTGCAATTATTTAAAGATTGAAATGCTGCCGAACGGTTATTTCTCCAATACTCGTATTCGTGAAGTGAAAATAGAAAAACGGTGAAATGTTAGTACGGGGAATATAAAGAGGGCATACTCATTGTGAGTATGCCCTCTTTCTGTTATTACAATCGCTTTGTTATAATGAAAAGGTTCGGTCTTTCATCGGATACAAAGTAAAAAGTGCAGATGTTTACTTTTAATGTCGGTTACGAAAAATCTCGACAGCTCGATAAAATGCATTTATGTTTTCGAGGGAGACACCCGGAGGAACATCGCAACCCGTTGAGATAATAAAGTTGTCGAAATCGGTAGTAACATGCAGCAGTCTCTCCGTTTCGTCGTAGACTTGTTTCGGAGATGACGATTTGAAAATACCGACCGGATCAAGATTCCCCATAACAATGCGATCGGACGGTACTTGTTGAAGGGCGGAGACGATGTCGCATTGATTACCGAAGTGGAGAGCCCTTGCTCCTGAGTCGATCATGGATTGCGTACAGTGCCCTGTGTTTCCGCAGTTGTGCAATACGAAAAGGAAGTTTTCATTTTGTACGGTCTCGACGATCGGTTTTATATAATTAGTCGAGAATATTGTGGCATCGTCGTTGCTGAGTAACCCGGCGGCAGGCTCGGCCATGATGATACCATCGACTCCTGTTTCTTTCAGAGACCGAATGTATTTGAGAATAAACTCTGAACATTTTGAGAGTAGTATTTTTGCTAAATCGGGTTCGACGTAAATAGCCATCATCATTTCTGACATATCGTAAAGTTGACCTGCCAAAGAATAAGGTCCGATACAACCTGCAAAGACCGGGCGGTCATTGATTCGTTCTGCCGCAAGTCTGTTTGCTTTCAGATATTCGGGAATACGGGCGGTATCGGTATCGGGAATGCGGAAATTTTCCACTTCGTTCCTGTCGTGAAGCAACCTTTCGGCAACACTGGGTACGTCGTTTTCGGAGAAATGAAGTTTTGCCCCGAAAGCTTCTGCTTCGACGGTAAGGTCCATGATGACTGTCGCCGCATCGGAAGGAGTATTTTCTGACAAGGCGATAATGGCATCGGCATGTGTCTGGCCGTCGGTAACGGCGGCTTTTACAGTTTTCTCGATGAGCTCGATTCCCGGGTGTGTCATAATGGGAATAGCATATCGTTTATTCCGATTGAGATTGAGTTTCATGATTAAATGATTTTTTAATTCGTTTCTTATAACAGTTGTCCAGTTCGCAGAATTGACAACCGTATTTGCGGGTATCGACATGAAGTCCAGAGCCTATCACTCCGCTGATAGATTTTATAGGATACATCAGGGCACTGCTATTGAGAGTGATTCCGCATACATTATCGGGTAAGAGTGAGAAGAGTAATTTCTGTTCATTCACATGCCACCCGCAATAACCCGGACTAAAACGGTTAGTATGGGGTATTCCCGGCAATTCTGTTTCCACGAACTTTTCCATAATGTCTCCTGTCGCTTCGGCAATACAACTACCGAGGGTATCCCAGATGAATAGTAGCAATGCATCGTCTGCATTCGATAGTTTATTGTGAAAATCTTGATATTCCATACCGGCAGTCGCAGCGAAAAAAACGAATCTTTCGGAGTTTTTCAACAGTGTGGCGATAGTCTGGTTAACGTGAAATATTTTTTGATTACAGCATATACAATCCTTGTTTACATACCCGTCGAACATTCGAAAGTAAAAACGAGGTCTTACTATGTTGTTTGCAACGAGGAACAGGTTGTCGACTAAATCCCGAACATTTTTGTCGGGAGATACTGCTCCATACCCCATTTCTATATATACGGTTTCTTTTGTCAAGTTTAGTTCTTCGAACCGCAGTGAATGTTCCATTTCTCTTATTTGTTCAATAATTTTCGGGCGAGAGTTACAGCGGCATTGGCATTGTCGCTATATCCGTCGGCTCCGATTTCTTTGGCAAATTTCTCACTGAGTGGAGCGCCTCCAATCATGATTTTGACATCGTTTCTGATTCCGGCTTTTTCAAAAGCTTTGATAACTTCTTTCATATAAACCATTGTGGTAGTCAGAAGTGCCGACATACAGACAATGTTCGCTTTGTGTTCTTTGGCGGCTTCGACGAATTTTTCATCGGAAACATCGACACCGAGATTAATTACTTCGAACCCACAGCCTTCCAACATAGAGCTTACGAGGTTTTTCCCGATGTCGTGCAGATCGCCTTTAACCGTTCCAATGACAACTTTCCCGAGAGAGATTGTATTTTTGTCATTTTCCATGTAAGGTTTAAGAAGTTCCAAAGCTCCTTTCATAGCCCGGGCACTCATCAACAGGTTGGGAACATAGGCTTTTCCGGCTTCGAATTGAGTCCCGATTTCTTCCATTCCTTTAATCAAATAATCGCTGATCAATGTTTGCGGGTCGATATTTTCTTGAAGCGCTTCTTGGGTTGTACTGACTGCCAGTTCGAGATTCCCTTTTACGATTGCATTATGTAAATCTGAAAGTTTTGCCATTTTCGCTGGATTATTAGAAGTTGATTATTTTATAAGAAGTATTGCCTATTTTAATGAGATGTACTCCATTCTCTGCCGGAATGGAGTAACTCCCGTTTACGTTTTCTGCAAAGTGCAGTAATTTACCGTCGACAGAGAAAAGATAGACAGGCATGTTTTTAACGCCTTCAATATAAATATATCCGTTTTCGGCGGTTACCGAGATGTCGTTGTTTGTTACATATTCGATTCCCGAAACTTCTTCGGCGCTAAATATAAAATTGTCGAAGAAAGAAGTGTCGAGAACGTTCAGCCGGTCTGAATAATTTAGATTGGGATAGATGTCGATGCTTGTAATGATTTGACCGACATGATTCGACAAGTTCAGGCCGTACCTAAACCATTCTCTTTTCTCGTTACAGGAAAAGTGTCCGACAGCTTTTTCTCCCGAAAGGAAATTGACGACTATCTTGATTTCGGATTGTCCTGTCGGGCGGTAATATGAGAAGAACAGGTTGTGGTTACTTTCGGGAACTTGTACAAATGGATATAAATTTAATTGTGCGGACAAGTCTTGATCGGCATCGCTTGTTAATATATTTATTTGGCAGGCTTTATCGCTGGGATTGTTTTCTTGTATTTTGGGATTCGAAGCAATGGAAGACATTATGGAGGAATTGGCCGGAATAACTTTTACAAAAGAATTCAAATATTCGAAGTCGATGTCCAGAATTTGTCGGTATTGTTGGTCGTTGTTTGTTGTAATTTCTTGTAAATCGATAGGGGAATTTTCTGTATTGGATAGAAAGATGTTGTCAAAAATCAAAGATTCGGTGTCGAGAGTGGAAGTCGTCGCTGAATCTCTATAAGGATATATGATGATGTAATCCAGTGTTTTACCGATTAGAGGCGTTAGGTTCAGTTGTAATTCCCTCCATTCTCTGTGAGGAATTTCGAATTCGTAACCCAATAGCCTGTCTTCATTTTGAACATGTAAGGCAATGGCGATTTTTGCCGGTCTACTTCTGTACAACTGAATATTGAGCAGTGGAAAATCTTCACTGATTAGGATTTTATTGAGCGGAAATATAGTACTGAAACAATCTCGGGGATTGTATTCGTCGTTAATTAGAATTTCGGAGTATCCGGCATTGTCGCTGGTATTAGGGTCTCGTTTGCGGGGATTAGAACCTATGTAGGTTCTAATCCCTTTGTTATAGTCGCCGAGAAGCATATACCCGTCTTGCGATTCAAAGTCGATGGTTAGAGTAGACTGTGTGTCGGACGTATTTGTCTCCAACGGTTCCAAGGTAGTGATGAATATACCTTCTTCCATAGGAACTTCCACCGTGATTCCGGTAGAAAGATTTTGATCGGTTATTTTTTCATACGGAAGAGACAACGCAGCGCCATCTCCGTAACTGTTGCGGTTGAACCGATAAATGTAAAGAGGTTTGGTACAATCGACCTTAAAGGTAATGGATTGTGTTTTGCTTTGAGCATCCATACGTCGATTGACTACGACAAACGAGTAATCTTCGGAGCCGATACGGGCTCCGAGTATACGAATATCTTTGCGCCCTTCCAGTTCGGTCATTTTGAGAATTTTTGCTCCACGGGGAAAGTAACGGCACATCAGTTGCCATGTGTAGTACCAGGGACGTAAAGTCATACCGCCATAAGTTCCGGCATTGTTCCACATGCCGGCATTTTTATTCTGTTCCAGCCCGTCGAGAGCCCAAGCCAATCCCGATGCCATGCCCGAACGGGCAAGTTGTATGCCGTAGTCCCAAAAACCTAATGCATATTCGTAGGTGTCGATTCGACAATGAGCCGGAGCGTCGGCAACAGGCCAGTCGATAAAAGGGACTCCGATGGGAGCCATTTCCGACACATGGACGGGTTTGTTGGAATTGTCGTATTTATAGACATTTGCGAGATAGTTTGCAAAAGTCGTTTCAATGGTGCGATTATATAATTGATTGTAAGTATCGTCGGGTGTATCGTTCAGGTAGTTATGGAAATCATAGGCTGACAGTTGATCTGCGTTGTATTGTGCAGGTTTCCATATCCAGTCGCTCCATGAATCGGCTCCTGACAGAAAATTTGTGGGTAAGCCGCGTTTCTCCAATTCGGCGTAAAGTTTTTTTATCATGATACTCCAATCTTCGTAAGAGATACCTACTCCCAAAGGCTCGTTCGAGGGCGCATAACTGGTAATGATTTTATCGTAACCTTTTGTTCTAAAAAGATACTCGATGAGGTCGGCTTGCAGTTGGGCACATTCGTCGGTTGTGTAAAATTGTTTATAATCCTCTCCGTTATATCCGACCCCCCAGAAACCACTCATAACTTTAATATCGTGTTCCTTATAAAGGTCCATAATTTTGAAATAGGCCTGCATGTATTTGCTATCCCAATTATAAGTTCCGATGGGCAGATTATTCCCATCATCATCTTTGTTGAACCAATCGCGGATTACCGGTAAGCGGACTAACGAAGGTTTGATGGCAAGGATCCGTTCTGTCGTGGTTTTCCATAAATCATCGGACCACGGCTTAAAGGTGTTACCGTCGCTTTCGCGGGCGAATCCCCATTGATTGTACCCGAAGCCTTCCCACGGTGTTTGTAATTCTTCCTCAACAGTCGATTCGAATGCTTGTAAATTCGCAGGGACAATCAATGTTGCAATTACAAGGGTGAGTAAAATAAATTTTCGTTTCATGTTATCAAAAGTGTTATAATTTAGAAAACGTGTGCTTCAAATATTTGCGTGACTTATCTTGTTGTGATGAATTCAAATTTTGAGTCGGAGGAACTGGGATAATGGCTCCCAACCGCAATATAGATAAATCCTTTTTGTTATTTTTCTTTTCTTCGAATTTGTTTGACGGCATCGATCATTCCTCTGAATCCATCGACAGAGACATAAGAAGCGATGGAATTACCCGAACCTAATCCGTAACCCTTGCAAATGCGCCGGTATTCTGTGCCTTTTTTCAATACTTCGTCATATACGGATTGATAGGTTCCCAACGAAAGCAGATTTACATCGAAGCCTCCAAAAAGTCCTATTTGACCGTTATATCGTTTTATCCATTCGTCGAAAGGAGCGATCTGGTCTTCGTTGCTATGCTTTGCGTCGATTCCCAAAGTTATGATGTCGGGCATTATTTCGAATATGTTACCGCAACTGTGCAGAAGAAATTTTTTTTCTGCATGATGTACCAAGTCTATTATACGCTTGGTTTGAGGAAGTATGTGGTTAATGATGGTTGTCGGTTCGAGCATAGTCGATGTGCGGTGTCCCAAGTCGTCGCCCATACGGAAAAAAATGAAGATGTCGCTGTATTCTTGTATCATTTTGGACCATAATTCGACGTATAAGTCACCGATACGAATAAAAAGGTCGCGGAACAAATCGGGGTCTATGTATTGCATGATACACAGATTCTCGTAACCTACCAAATCTTGGGCGGATTCGAAAATGCCATACCCGCATCCTCCATATGCTTTCATTCCTGTTGGCAAGACTTTTCTGATAGCGTCGAGTTTGGGTTTGTTCGCTTCCCAAAACAAATGGGGTATTTCGTCGAAGGGATAGCGCTCAAAATCGGATCGGGTTTGAATGGGGCCTAATTTCCCTCCCATAATTGCACCGTGCTCCGGGAAAACGTCGCAGATTGGAGCTTCGAAGTCAAAAGCATCGTAGGTATTGTTTTTCCAAAACTCCGTTACTTTTTTGAAAAAGTATTCTGGTTCTGTTTCTTGGTAACCGATAAGTTCTTCTCCTGTAAATTTCTCTATAAATTCGATATCGATGTGATGTTCATATAGAGGGAGATACTTTGGCTTTTTGTTATAAAGGACATCGAGAATGTTGTTTGCATTCGGCTGAAACTGTTCCATGTTTTGAGAGAATTTTTAGTCGTTCCAATGGATTAAACCGGCTTTGATATTTTCCAGTGGCATATCGGGCCCGGCTTCGAATTGCCCGATGAGGCCACCATTTACCCATAGAGCTTCTTTCATTTTGTGTACGGCGTCGATTACATCTTCGACACTTCCTTCGGGGAGTATGTGCTGACGACATATTTCGCCCCAGTTTGTAATACGTCCGTTGCATTTTTCGGAGACTTTGTCTAATCCCATGCACCACACTTGACTATTGATGGCATCTACTCCTATCTCGATCAAGTCGTCGTATAGTTCCAAAATGTAGCCGTCGCTATGCATAAAAACGAATTTACCGGCAGTATGGACTTTGTCAAAAAAACGTTTGTATAAAGGTTTATATTGTTTCCTCCATGTTTCAGGCGAGATTAGTAAAGAGCGTTGTGAGCCCCAGTCGTCTCCGAAAATTATTCCGTCGACTTCTAATTTGAGCCATTCGTCTAAATAGGTGTTATAAAAATCTTCGACAATTTCCATTAGTTTGAAATATTCCGGAGACTCAATCAACGTATCCATGAAAAGGTTTTCTGTACCACGAAGGTATTGCATACGTTCGAACAAGCTAATCCAACCGCCTAAGATAAATTTGTCTTTATGAGTGTCGATGAACGCTTTTGTCTTTTCAAATCCAGAGATGCCTGATAAAAATAACTTTTTGGGACTTTCATAGTTCCAAACTTTATTGAAATCGGCAAAAGGATATTCTTTTACTTCTCCGATAATACCTGCTTGGTGATTTACCCAAGTCGATCCCCAACAATCGGTATAGCTGCCGATTTGGTAGTGACGTGCGTCTTCGGTGGGGTCGTCGAACGGGGCGGAGAGAATATCGATTTCGCAGCGATTGATGATGTCGTCAAGCGCTTGTCCGTATTTTAGTTTTGCGGCGGGCAGTTGCCACAGGTTTACCGGAATCCATTCCGGATTGTCATGTCGAAGGGTTCGTATTACATTTTCTTTGGCTGTCATCATAGCGGAATGGGTAGTTATATATTACATTTAAATGTCTTGTCGCCGATTTGTATTAAATAATTGCCATTGTTGAAATAGATATTTTCATTATCGGTCGAGATGTTTTGTCGATATAGTAGTTTACCGGATAGATCGAAAATATTGACTTGCTCTCCGATTGCATTTTTGATTATGATTTGATTGGATACAACGGAACAGTCGATTTCGTTGTTCCTTAATTCGTTAATAGTTGTGGGATCGCCTTCGTTTTTGAATAGAAAATATTCGTTGTCGGCTATATCGGAGGTAGAGGCCGTTATAATGTTGTCTTTTTGAGACAAATATTTTCCGTTAGCCAAAGCCCGTATTGCAGCTTTTTCACCTTTGTCTATGTAGAGGAATTTTGAGGCGGTGTCGAGATTCGATGAAAGTTCCAAAGCGCCGGTAGCAGCATTGACCGATAGATATGAATTGTTTTCGTTGAAGGCGATATATCCGTCGTCGGTATGAGAAACATTAAAACCTGTACCGTTCGGATTCATCGTAATGTCATTGTCGCTGATCGTTAACCTAAGATTGTTGGCAACGTTTTCCAAATAGTATCGTCCGTTCCAATAGCTTCTTTCCCCCGAAACGGCAATACATACAATTTCGAATTTTTTGTTTTCCAACAGTTTGATGTGGAGTATATGTTCTCCGATTCCCAAATCGGTCAATACGATTTGGTCGATGTGTTCTCCGTTAGAGCCGTCAATGACTACGGCCGGATTGTCGTCTACCCAAATTTGGGCCGTTCCGAAATTTTCGTTTGCCGGGCGTTTCCAATATGTGACGGCAGCAACGTCTCCGTTAATTTTAAATTGAAGTTCACTGTTTGCAATTTCGCTTCTCCAACCTTTTCCTGTGCCGAAATCCCAAATAGAACCTCCCGCCGACCAGACACCTGTTTGGACCGGGGTTATATCGGTTTCGTTCAAATAAAATGCATCTTCTAAAATGTTACTATATAGCGGAGCTGGTAGTGATGCCATTCGATCGATGTTCGATGCTTTTTTCCCTTCAAGAAGTTCGGTCGCTATTAGGTCGGCGATTTTTTGATGTGCGGTTGTATTGGGGTGTATGCCATCACCGCCGATGAGTGTAGAGGTTTGGTAATAGTCCAGCCATGTTTTTTCTCCTTTGATTATTTCGTCTTTTATGGCATCGTTGTAACTGACGATCGGAATTTGACAATGTTGAGCGATGGGATATTGACGTTCGATTTTTGAAATCCCAGCTTGCGTGCATAGCATTAGCGATATAACGGCTGGCTCACCCGGGTTTTTCCAGCATTTCCGTATCAGGCTTTCGTAAGAATCCAGATAAATATCTTCGAGTTGGTCGTTGCAAGCATATTCGATTATAATTAAATCGGGGTTGAATCGTAATAGTTTCTCTTCGGCACGGATACACCCGAAATAGGAATTCGTAGAACCGATACCGATATTGATGAAATTGACATTGATTCCAAAAGTCGATTCGAACCAAGCCTTTAATCGGGCTCCGTAACAATTGGTCTCCATCGGTTCGGCGTTGGCTCCGGCAGTCATCGAACCACCTATGACACCGATGGTAATGTCATTGCCGCTTTCAGCTTTTTCCAATAGCTTTTGAACCCGGTAATAGTTCGTTTTTTCGTTGTAATTCTTCGCTTGATAGCCGTCTCCATAATATACTATATTTCTTAATAATTCTATGTCGGATTGGGCATCTAAATAGATAACGACCTGAGTCGCATCTTCCGGTATCAAGTTGTCTTTTAAAGTGCATCGATATAGTCCATGCCCTTTATCCGTTATTTCTGGATAACCGTTGTCCCAACCTTCCACATATTTGGTTTCTTCTCCGGCCGAATTTTTTACGGCCAAAGTGGGACGTAGTCCGGTCGGAGAATAGTAATCGACAATTACTTCATGAGCAATTTCATTTTCGGGCAATTCATAAACTAAGAATGAGTAGTTTGATGGATCGTCGATTTTCAATCGATAGATGTCTCCGGCTCGTTGTGCCCAATCGTCGGTCGTTCCAGAAATTAATTTTGAGTTACCGATCCAAGTTATTTTATAGGTATCTTCGAATTCGTCATATATGCGTCCTGCGTATAGTAATTGGATACTGCATAGTAATAGAGATAATGTTAGGCATTTAAATATGTTCACTTTCATGATAGGTAGTATTAAGTTTTTGTTTTATCGTTTGTATGTTTTTTATGCAAAATTAGAATGGGTATTTGAAATATTATGATATAATTGAGTTAAAGGGTGATATTTTTTTGAACAGTTTATTGCTTAATGATGAAGTAATATTTGATTTTCAAAATAGTATTGTATATGTTCTAAATAGAATCAATGGGTATAGATGGAAGATATGAAGTGTTTTTTCGTTTATTATTTTTATGATTGATGGCCGATTTACAATGAAATTTTTTATAATTTAAAATATTTGTGTTGCTTTATTTTGTAAAATTATATTACATAATACCTAAATATGGGTATTATATAGTATATATA
>CEAH01072175.1_pt1 | contig 17822 bp, 13 predicted proteins | sample 557571 | NCBI WGS metagenome assembly CEAH01 (sample SAMEA3182092, study PRJEB8094) | gut metagenome | biome: human; feature: gut; material: Stool; isolation source: human stools | place: Canada | collected 2013-11-25
ACATAACTAAGGGGATAAATTAGTGGAACAATACATAGACAGATACGTTGAATATTTAAGAAATGTAAAAAAATCAAGTGAGAATACCATAGCGTCATATAGAAGGGATCTTATGAAGTTTGTTGCTTATTTTTGCGACAAACATCTTGACAGGCTGGAGGATATAACTGAGACATATATAACCTCGTATGTTCTTGATATGGAGAAGAATGGAATGTCAATGGCTACGGTGTCGCGTAATATAGCGTCCATAAAGTCGTTTTACGCATTTTTGCTCAGAGAGCGGATTGTTGATGATGATCCCGCTGAGAATATAAAGCCACCGAAGATCGTTAAGAAAGTGCCTGAGATACTTACGATCAGTGAGGTAAATAAACTTCTTTCACAGCCTACGAACAAGACTCCAAAGGAGATCAGAGATAAGGCTATGTTGGAGCTCCTTTATGCAACAGGCATCAGGGTGACAGAACTGGTTACACTCAAGCTCACGGATGTTAACATGAAGCTTGGGTTTATAGAATGCCATGATGGAGACCGGGTGAGGACGGTTCCTGTTGCGGAAGTTGCACAGAGAGCACTGAGCAGATATATAACAGAGGTGCGTGATGATATGAGTGGTGGAAGCGATTACCTGTTTTTCAACTGTAAGGGTGCACCTATGTCCAGACAGGGATTTTGGAAGATAATAAAATATTATGCAGCGAAGGCTGGAATAGATAAAGATATAACGCCGCATATGATAAGACATTCATTTGCATCGCATATGCTGAATAATGGGGCAGATATCAAGTCTGTTCAGGAGATGCTGGGACATGTGGATATAGCCACTACTCAGATATATCTGACTAATAAGCAGAGTAAGCTCAAAGAAGAATATGCGAAAGCGTATCCAAGGGCTTAAAATAAAATAACTTATAGACTAAGGAGAGAATCAAATCATGGAAAACAATTATTTTGCTCCGGCACAGATCATTGAGAACAATCTGAAAGGTGCAGTTGGAAAAGCAAACCTGAAACTGCACAAAATGATCATGATGGGCTTTTTCGCAGGTATGTTTATTGCAATCGGTGCTGAGGGATCAAATCTTGCAGTACATACGATTGACAATTTTGGATTAGCAAAGACACTTGCGGGCTGTATTTTCCCGGTAGGACTGATGATGCTTTCTATTATAGGTGCTGAGCTTTTTACTGGAAACTGTATGATGATAGCAGCTGTAGTGGATAGAAGGATAAAACTTGTTCAGATGTTAAAGAACTGGATAGTAGTATATCTCAGCAATCTGCTTGGATCGGTGGTTACAGCTTCTCTGATATATGGAAGCGGACAGTTTGACAATTCAGCCGGCGGCCTCGGTGCCTACACTATCAAGGTTGCCATGGGCAAGACTGGGCTTGATTTTGGAAATGCCTTTGTATCAGGAATAATGTGCAATATCCTTGTGTGTGTTGCTGTCCTTATGGCATCATCAGCAAAGGATATAATAGGTAAGATATTTGCGTGTTTTTTCCCGATCATGGTATTTGTTATATCAGGCTTCGAGCATTGCGTTGCCAATATGTATTATATTCCGGCTGGAATCATGGCTGCATCAAACAGCAAATATGTCGACAAAGCATGTGAGCTTTATGGCTATACGGCCCAGCAGATAAGCGACCAGTTGACTATAGGTAATTTTTTTGGAAAGAACCTTCTTCCGGTTACCCTCGGAAATATCATTGGTGGCGGTGTGATAGTTGGACTTGGACTTTATGTGATTAACAAGCCTAAGAAAAAAGATGAATAGTTGTAAGCTGTATTTTATATAGTCTTTGAATAATATATGGAGATGAAAAAAAGATATGTCCGTGTACCTGCAAACAGGTGGTTGGACATATCTTTTTTTGATGTTGAATGCCAAGCATAATTTTATTTCTTAATTCTTCAGTCGTTATAAAATTCCACAATCTTGTCAATTCTCGATGACATGTTCTCAAATAACAGATCCAGAATAGTGAGGGCGGTCATCGATTCGACAACAACAACGGCTCTTGGACCGATAATCGGATCGTGGCGGCCTCTTATGGACACCTCGATGTCTTCCCCGGATTTGTTGACGGTATTTTGTGTGGAGGCAATTGACGGAGTAGGCTTGAAATGAGCCTTCAGCACGATGTCTGAGCCATCACTCATGCCGCCCAGAATTCCACCGGCATGGTTTGTACTTTTTGAGACTTTGCCGTCTTTCATGGTGAATTCGTCGTTATTGTATGATCCTCTGCTCTCAGAAACCTCTGTGCCCTCGCCAATTTCCACTGCCTTGACAGCTCCGATGGACATGATGGCCTTCGCCAGACATGCGTCTAGTTTGTCAAATACTGGTTCTCCGATTCCTGCAGGCATTCCGTGGACGATACATTCAACACTTGAGCCTATGGAGTCGTTTCCAGCCATGCAATCCTCAAGAAGAGAAGATGCCCTGGTATAAGCAGCTGGATCAGGTATGTTAAGATCGTTTTTGAGAATATAGTCTGCATCAAAATTGTTTTTGTCTATATGTACATCACCGATGGAAGATACATATGTAGTTATGTTGATTCCCAGTTCCTTAAGTATCTTAGATGCGATCGCACCTGCGGCAACCCTGCCTATGGTCTCTCTTCCTGATGATCGTCCGCCGCCTCTATAGTCTCTGAAACCATACTTCTGATCAAAAGTGTAGTCTGCATGCCCTGGTCTATAATATGTGGCGATATCTCCGTAATCCCCGGAGCGCTGTGAAGTGTTCCTCACCATCATTGATATAGGTGTTCCTGTTGTCTTTCCCTCGAAAATTCCTGATAATATCTCAACGGTGTCAGATTCTTTTCTTGGAGTTGAGAACTGCGAAAATCCCGGCTTTCTCCTGTCGAGAAATATCTGGATATCCTCCTCGCAAAGCGGAAGTCCTGCCGGACATCCGTCAACAACAACTCCCAGAGCCTTTCCATGAGATTCTCCCCATGTTGTGATAGTGAATTTATTTCCTATGGTAGAACCTGCCATAATATGTCTCCTTTAAAACGTGGTATAGTTACCACTTCATTTCAGACAAATGCACTGCCGGATATGTATGTGCAAAGCCTGCGCGAATTATTATAGCATACATAAGTTTATGATAACAAGGAATAAGTTGAGATGGTGAACCTTGTAATGTCGAATAGTATGTATTAGAATATACAAATAATGCTGAACGGCAGGCGTCAAAATATACAAGTAATGTCAGGTGTTGATCAATAGATAGTGGAAGGGCACGGCGAAATATATAGCTGATATAAGGTGAAGAAGATGGAAAAATATTACATAGTAAAATCTATAGATGGAGATTACGCTAATCTGGTTGATGAGAATGAGCCGGATGGTGAGACTAAGCTCGTTGCAAGAGCATTACTTCCAGAAAATATATCGGAGGGAACAAGACTTCATTATGCGTTCTTGCAATATGAAATAGCAGAGTAGTTCTGCAATATGAAACAATAATAGTAGAGGATAATAATATGTAGAATAATTCTCCCTTTACAAACAAACACACATATGTTATTCTACACAAGGTCAGCTGACACTTAGTTTGAGGATACCTCTAGACCTTTTGCCCGGTGTCAGCCATGTATATTTATTTTATAGGAGGATTGTTATTATGATAACAAAAGAGCAGAAGCAGGAAATCGTAGCTAAGTACGGCAAGGATGCAAACGACACAGGTTCAACAGAGGTTCAGATCGCACTTCTTACAGCAAGAATCAATGACCTCAACGGACATTTCAAGGCTAATCCAAAGGATCATCACTCAAACCGTGGTCTTCTTAAGATGGTTGGTCAGAGAAGAAACCTTCTTGCATACCTCAAGAGCAAGGATATCGAGGCATACAGAAAGCTTATCGAGAGCCTTGGACTCAGAAAGTAATTCTAGTTTAAGAATTTCTATTCGGGCTTTAATAAAATAACAATTATGAGAACCATGTGGCAGCACATGGTTCTTTTTTATAAGCCTTTTTTTATAAGTACACACCTTTGGATATTGTATTTTTTATATTCGTATGCTAAAATTTAAAAGATTGTGGAATGACATATCGAGACTTCTATAAAGAATATCGTGGGTGATTGAATCAGAGTGCTGAAAAGAAGTTGAGACATGGTGTTTTTTATAGTTGTTTCGACGTCTTCCACAATACAAATAATATAATCAAGGAGATTTTGAGATGAGTAAGGAATTCAAGAGATACCAGAAAGAGATCGCAGGCAGAATGCTCACAGTCGATATAGGCAGAGTAGCTGCACAGGCAAATGGCGCTGCATTTATCAAGTACGGTGACACAACAGTGCTTTCAACATGTACAGCTTCAGAGAAGCCAAGAGACGGAATCGATTTCTTCCCGCTTTCCGTAGAGTATGAGGAGAAGTTATATTCAGTTGGAAAGATACCTGGAGGATTCAACAAGAGAGAGGGAAAGGCATCAGAGAACGCTGTCCTCACATCACGAGTAATCGATAGACCTATGAGACCACTTTTCCCTAAGGACTATAGAAATGACGTAACACTTAACAACCTTGTTATGTCAGTAGATCCAGAGTGCAGACCAGAGCTGGTGGCAATGCTCGGATCATCTATCGCAACATGTATATCAGACGTTCCATTTGACGGACCATGTGCCATGACACAGGTAGGTCTTATTGATGGAGAGTTCATCATCAACCCAACACAGAAGCAGTGGGATGAGGGCGATCTGAAGCTCACAGTTGCATCTACATCACAGAAGGTTATCATGATCGAGGCTGGTGCAAACATAGTACCAGAAGCTAAGATGATCGAGGCTATTTACATGGCTCATGATATCAACCAGGACATCATCGCATTTATCAATGAGATAGTAGCTGAGGTTGGAAAGCCAAAGCATTCATATGTAAGCTGTGCAGTTCCAGAGGAGCTCTTTGCAGCAATCAAGGAGATCGTTCCACCAGCAGCTATGGAGGATGCTGTATTCTCAGATGAGAAGCAGGTTCGTGAGGAGAATATCAGACAGATAACAGAGAAGCTTGAGGAGGCATTTGCAGACAACGAGGAGTGGCTTGCAGTACTTCCTGATGCTATATACCAGTATCAGAAGAAGACGGTGAGAAAGATGATCCTCAAGGATCACAAGAGACCTGATGGACGAGCTATCAACCAGATCAGACCGCTTGCTGCTGAGGTTGACATCATTCCTAGAGTTCACGGTTCAGCTATGTTCACGAGAGGACAGACACAGATATGTAACGTATGTACACTTGCTCCACTTTCTGAGATCCAGAGAGTTGATGGACTTGATGAGAATGTTACAACAAAGAGATATATGCACCACTATAACTTCCCTGCTTACTCAGTAGGAGAGACAAAGGTTTCAAGAGGACCAGGACGTAGAGAGATCGGACACGGTGCACTTGCTGAGAGAGCACTTCTTCCAGTGCTTCCAAGCGAGGAGGAGTTCCCATATGCTATCAGAACAGTATCAGAGACATTTGAGTCAAACGGTTCAACATCAATGGCATCAACATGTTCATCATGTATGTCACTTATGGCTGCCGGTGTCCCTATCAAGGCTATGGTTGCAGGTATCTCATGCGGACTTGTAACAGGTGATACAGATGACGATTATATCGTTCTCACAGATATCCAGGGACTTGAGGATTTCTTTGGAGATATGGACTTTAAGGTAACAGGTACTACAGAAGGTATCACAGCTATCCAGATGGATATCAAGATCCACGGACTTACAAGACCAATCGTTGAGGAGGCCATCGCAAGAACACGTGAGGCAAGACTCTTTATCATGGAGACATGTATGAAGCCGGCTATCGCAGCTCCAAGACCAACAGTCAATGAGTTCGCACCAAAGATCAAGCAGATCAAGATCGATCCAGAGAAGATCGGTGAGGTTATCGGACAGAGAGGTAAGACTATCAACACTATCATCGAGGAGACAGGTGTCAAGATCGATATCGATGATGAGGGAAGAATCTCTATCTGCGGCGTAGAGCAGGCGGGTATGGACAAGGCCATAGAGATGATCAACATGATCGTAGAGCCTCTTGAGGTTGGCAAGAACTACCATGGCAAGGTCGTTAAGGTTATCGACTGCGGAGCTATCGTATCACTTGCACCGAACAAGGACGGACTCATCCACATCTCAAAGCTTTCAGATAAGAGAGTTGCAAAGGTTGAGGATGTTGTAAATGTTGGCGATGAGGTTGACGTAAAGGTCATCAAGATCGATGAGAGAGCAGGAAGAATAAGCCTGAGCCTCAAGGATGTACAGTAAATAATTACTAACTATAAGGGTATTTGATATTATTTTATAAGGGTAAATCTGATGTCTCGAAGCCGGTCGGTCATATGACCGGTTCCGGGGCATTCTAATAACTGCAATAAATGCAGTAAATAAAGGCAGACAGAAAGAAAACAAACTAAAATAAATGTTAAAACAGATTTAAGGGGGAACATATGAAATACGGTTATTTTGACGAACAGCACAAAGAGTATGTAATTGACAGACCAGACACACCGGCACCTTGGGCAAACTACCTCGGTTCACCGGAATATGGAGCTATAATCTCCAACAATGCAGGTGGCTACAGCTTTGAAAAGTCAGGAGCAAACGGAAGAATACTTAGATACATATTTAACAGCTTTGACCAGCCTGGAAGATATATATATATTCGTGATGATGATACAAAGGATTATTGGTCAGCATCATGGCAGCCGGTTGGCAAGAGTCTTGATGTATACAAGAGCGAGTGTCACCATGGAACGGCATATACAAAGATGTATGCAGAGTATTCTGATATCAAGTCAGAGGTACTGTATTATGTTCCACTTAACAAGACTCATGAAGTATGGAAGGTAAGAGTTACCAACAATTCGGACAGACCACGTAATCTGTCAGCAATCGGATACTGCGAGTTTACAAATGACTGTAACTATGAACAGGATCAGGTAAATCTTCAGTACACACTCTTTATAACAAGAACATATTTCATGGATAACAACAAGATCCTTCAGGTCATCAACGAGAATGTTGAGAAGGCAGAGATCAACGGAAGCAAGGCCAACAGAAGATTCTTTGCAATTGCTGGAAGTGATGTCGCATCATACTGCGGTGACAAGGAGGAATTCCTTGGAAGATATCACGGTTATGGTGATCCTGTTGGAGTTATAAATGGTGATCTTGGCAACAAGCTTAACTACAACAGCAATGCCTGCGGAGGACTTCAGACAAAGTTCACACTTGCTCCGGGCGAGTCGAAGGATTTTGCATTTATAGTTGGAATGAAGGACAATGATGCTGCAAATGCTGTCATAGCCGGATATTCAGATCCTGCTGCAGCATGTAAGGAGGAACTTGATGAGCTGATAGAGTACTGGCATTCAAAGCTCAACAACTTCCAGGTACATACACCAAGTGATTCATTCAACAATATGGTAAATACATGGAATGCATACCAGTGTTTCATGACATTCATATGGTCAAGAGCTGCATCATTCTCATATTGCGGTCTGAGGAACGGATATGGATACAGAGATACAGTTCAAGATATCCAGGGCGTTATTCACCTTGCTCCTGAGATGGCTCTTGAGAAGATCAGATTTATGTTGTCAGCACAGGTAGACAACGGCGGCGGACTTCCACTTGTAAAGTTCACACACAATGCAGGACATGAGGACACACCAGATGATCCTTCATATGTACAGGAGACCGGACATCCTGCATATCGTGCAGATGACGCGCTGTGGTTGTTCCCAACTGTATACAAGTATATTGCGGAGTCAGGTAATCTTGACTTCATAGATGAGGTTATTCCATTTGCCAACAAGGATGAAGGTACTGTATATGAGCACCTTAAGAGAGCGATCGATTTCTCTATGAACAGACTTGGAGACAACGGTATGCCGGCAGGACTCTGGGCAGACTGGAATGACTGTCTGAGACTTGGAAAGAGAGGAGAGTCAACATTTGTTGCCATGCAGCTCTACTATGCGATGACGGTTATCAAGTATTTTGCAGAGATGAAGAATGACGCAGAGTACATAGATTACGTCAATAGCATTCAGTATAAGATGGGGGAGACCATCCAGAAGAAGTGCTGGGAGGACGACAGATTTATCCGTGGATACAAAGAGGGCGGACAGGTCATCGGTTCAAAGAATGATCCAGAGGCAAGCATGTGGCTGAATCCTCAGTCATGGGCAGTTATAAGCGGACTTGCAACAAGAGAGCAGTCCGAGCTTGCACTTGAGTCCGTTCATAGAGAACTCAACACAGAGTATGGTGTAAGACTTATGTTCCCTCCATACAGAGAGCACGCATTTGATGGAGCACTAATGCTTCTGTTCAATGCAGGAACAAAGGAGAATGCAGGTATATTCTCACAGCCACAGGGCTGGATCATACTTGCCGAGGCACTAATGGGACATGGAAACAGAGCGTTCGAATATTTCAATGAGAGCTCACCTGCATCCATGAATGATAAGGCAGAGATCAGAAAGCTTGAGCCATATTGCCATGGACAGTTTACAGAATCTGTGGGAAGTCCATTTGAGGGACGTGCTCATGTACATTGGCTCACAGGTACAGCATCAACCTGTATGGTTGGCTGCGTTGAGGGTATCATGGGTATGAGACCTGACTTTGGCGGAATCAAGATCGCACCTTCAGTTCCATCAGACTGGAAGGAGTTTGAGATTGAGAAGGTGTTCAGAGGCAAGAAACTTTCCATCAAGGTACAGAATCCGGATGGACATGAGAGCGGTTTCCAGAGTATGACAGTGAACGGAGAGACATTTAAGTCGAACTACATTCCAGCAAGCGCACTCAAGGACGAAAATGATATCGTGCTTGTCATGTAATATATTATAGAAATATTTCGACAGCCTGGCGCTGAATAAAAAAACAAATATTTTCATATTACTATATGAGAAGGGGGGCGATCCCCCTTCTTAATTTTTGAGTGGAAAGCTGGTATGGTTATATGAATGATAGTTCCGAGAACATGGCGGCAGGAGCGAATCTAAGAAAAATAGAGGACAGAATAAAGGCAGGGAAGAATTGCCACATTATGGAGTGCGGAGATGATGGCTATATTCTGTTGTGTGGAATATATGGAGAGATAGAAGGACATGAAAAACTGCCCGTGGGTGTGAAGAGTACGAGCTATGAGGATCTTCTTCCAGCGGTTGCACAGGCGGAGAACTGCCGTGAGATAAAAGGCGTGTTGGTGCTTATAAATACAGTTGGCGGTGATGTTGAGTCGGGACTTGCGATTTCGGAAATGTTTGCAAGTCTGTCAAAGCCGGTTGTGACACTGGTGCTTGGCGGGGGGCATTCTATAGGAGTCCCTCTGGCAACTTCCGGAGATGCCTCATTTATAGTTCCGACCGCGACTATGGTGGTTCATCCTATACGGACGAGCACTGCTGTGCTTGGCGTGAAGCAGAATTTTGAATATATTGAGAAAATGCAGGATCGTATAATAGATTTTACGGTTGTACATTCAGATATTTCTCATGATGATTTCAAGAAATACATGTTCAATACTGCTGAACTTACAAAGGATGTTGGATCAGTACTGGTAGGAAATGAAGCTGTTCGCGCGGGAATAATAACTGCATCAGGAGGAATGGCTGACGCTTTAAAAAAACTCTATGACTTGATTAATTGTATAAATGATAGTAAAATTCCATAGGATATTGTTTAGAATAATGGAAGAAGAGGTAAGAGATGGCTTCTGGTAATAAAAAGTCAGGAACAAAAACTTCATCAAATAAAAAGATATCTGGAAATTTAAATTCCAGGAGCAGGACAAAACAGACAAGAGCAAATGTTAAAAAGACGGGTACCCCCCGCATGACAAAGAAGCAGCTTGCGGCAGAACAGGCAAGACAGAGGCGTATGAGAAATGAGATAATCCTTATAGTGATATTTGCGTTCTCAATCTTCCTTTTGATAGCAAACTTCCGCATCTGTGGAATAGTCGGAGACGTTGTTTCAGGATTCTTCTTTGGAATCCTTGGATTCAGTGAATATTTCTTCCCGATATACCTGTTTGTATCGGCTGCATTCCTGATATCGAATGATTTCAACAGGAAACTGGTCAAGAAAGTTGTGTGCTTTGGAGTTGTTCTGCTGCTTGTATCAATGATATTTCAGGTGTTTTATTCAACAGATTACATATCGATCAAAAACTGCTATCTGGACGGATATCAGCATCATGCCGGCGGCGGAATTATAGGAGGAGGGATATTCTTTGCCATAAGAAAGCTTCTTGGTGTTCCCGGTGCCTGCATAGTGATGCTTATTCTTGCAGTTGTCATGTTTATTCTGATAACAGAGATATCGGTTATAGACAACATAAAATTGCTGTGGGAAAGAATCAGATCAGATAAGGACTACGATGATGAGCATGCTGGTGATTATGGATACGATACTGACGACGGCTGGAATGGTGAGGATAATAATCGTGTAAAAAATCCTATGATGGAGGATGATGACAGGGTTCTAGTATCTTCGGACAGACGGGTAAAGCCTTCCATGGCAAACCTCAATGTATATGGTCCAAAGGATTCAAATGGCACAGATCAGAAGAAGAATAGATCATCAGGTAATAAGCAAAAGGATTCTGATAAGCCGAAGGATTTCTTCTATAGGGAAGAAGTCCATGAACTTCAGTCGGATAATCTGATTGACGACCATACCGCGGTTCCATATGATGAATTCAGTAATGGTGTTGAAAAGATCGTAATGTCTGATGAGGATGATGAGTTTATCAATCCTGTACAGGTGGATACAACTGATACTGAACCTGTGGATACCGCGCTTGACGGATTCAGAAACAGGCAGATTAAGAGGCAGACGGAGAGTGCCGCAGCCAGCATGGCTATGCCTGATAAGACAGATATGGCGGATGACATTGTGAACAGTGATGCTGAAGATGTGCTTGCAGGTGCGATCAATGGCAATATGCATCCAGAGAGCGTGTCGGATTACAATCCTCTTATGGATTCCGCTTTTGCAGATGAGACGGTTATACAGAAAAAGCCTGTAAGGAAGACTAAGCAGAGCGATAAGGAGTCGAAGACATATCAGGAGGGGCGCAGGTACAGATTCCCAACGGCGAGCCTGCTAAACGAGCCTCCTAAGAATAATAATTCAAATAGGGATGCGCACGTCAGGGAGACGGCAATAAAGCTTAAAAATACACTTGAGACATTTGGTGTAAATGTGACAATAACCAACTACAGCTGTGGTCCTGCGGTTACAAGGTTTGAGATGCAGCCGGAGCAGGGAGTGAAGGTTAGCAAGATACTGAATCTTGCCGATGACATCAAGCTAAACCTTGCTGCAGCAGACATTCGTATTGAGGCTCCGATACCTGGAAAGGCAGCTATAGGAATAGAGGTTCCAAACAAAGAGAATTCCATTGTAGCATTCAGGGAACTTATAGAATCGGACAACTTTAAAAATCTCAAATCAAAAGTTGCATTTGCAGTAGGAAAGGACATAAGCGGACAGGTAATAGCAACGGATATTGCCAAGATGCCACATCTTCTCATTGCCGGAGCAACAGGGTCAGGTAAGTCGGTATGTATCAATACTCTAATAATGAGTATTCTGTACAAGGCAACACCGGAGGAGGTCAAGCTTATAATGATCGATCCGAAGATGGTAGAACTCGCATGTTACAACGGCATACCACATCTTCTTATTCCGGTAGTAACCGATCCGAAGAAGGCAGCCGGAGCACTCAACTGGGCTGTGATGGAGATGACAAGGAGATATCAGCTTTTTGCAGAACACAGTGTCCGTAATATACAGGGCTACAATGACAAGGTTGAGAGTGCGGTTATCGCCGGCGCTGACGGCGAGAAGCTTCCAAAGATGCCGCAGATCGTTGTTATAGTGGACGAGCTTGCAGATCTTATGATGGTTGCCCATGGCGAGGTCGAGGATGCGATAGTAAGACTTTCACAGCTTGCCAGAGCTGCCGGAATACATCTTGTCATAGCGACACAGAGACCTTCTGTAGATGTAATAACAGGACTTATAAAGGCAAATGTGCCATCCAGAATAGCATTTGCGGTATCATCAGGAGTGGATTCCAGAACCATACTTGACATGGTTGGAGCGGAGAAGCTTCTCGGAAAGGGTGATATGCTGTTTTATCCGACCGGTTATCCGAAGCCTGTCAGGGTTCAGGGTGCATTTGTTTCTGATGATGAGGTTACAGCAGTCGTTGACTTTCTTAAGAAGAACAACGGAGTCGGTACATACGATGATGATATTGCCAAGTCGATATCAGGAAATGGCGGATCAGGAGCCACTGCAATAGGCGGGGCTTCTGCAAACGATAAGGATGAATACTTCGTGGAAGCAGGAAGATTCATTATAGAGAAGGAAAAGGCTTCAATAGGTATGCTTCAGAGAACGTTCAAGATAGGCTTTAACAGAGCAGCCAGGATCATGGATCAGCTGATGGCCGCGGGAGTAGTTGGCCCTGAGGAGGGGACAAAGGCCAGAAAGATTCTGATGAGCCAGGAACAGTTCGATGAATACATAGACACTAATTTATAGAAAAGCGGAGGATAAGAGCTATGATGACAGACATTGAAATTGCACAGAATGCCGAGATGAAGCACATAAAGGAGGTTGCTGCGAAGCTTGGTATATCAGAGGACGACCTCGACATGTATGGAAAGTATAAGGCAAAGCTTTCAGATGAGCTTATAAAGAAAGTCGAGGGCAACGAGAATGGAAAGCTCATCCTCGTCACAGCCATCAATCCAACACCTGCAGGTGAGGGAAAGACGACTATCACCGTAGGACTTGGTGAGGCTATGGGACAGCTTGGAAAGAAGGCGGTCATAGCACTTCGTGAGCCTTCACTTGGACCGTGTTTTGGCATCAAGGGCGGTGCAGCCGGTGGTGGATATGCACAGGTAGTACCTATGGAGGATCTGAATCTCCACTTTACAGGAGATTTTCATGCCATAACATCTGCAAACAATCTCCTTGCAGCCATGATGGATAACCATATCCAGCAGGGAAATGCGCTAAGGATAGATGTGAATAGGATAGTGTTTAAGAGATGTATGGATATGAATGACAGAGTGCTCAGACACACTGTTGTAGGACTTGGAAAGCGTGTGGACGGAGTACCTAGAGAGGATGGATTTGTCATCACAGTTGCTTCAGAGATCATGGCCATCCTATGCCTTGCAAGTGATATGAAGGATCTTCAGGAGAGGCTGGGAAGAATAATCGTTGCATACAACATGGATAATGAGCCTGTTACAGCGGCTGATCTCAAGGCTGTGGGAGCTATGGCTGCACTCCTCAAGGATGCTATCAAGCCAAATCTTATTCAGACACTTGAGCATACACCAGCGATCGTACATGGTGGTCCTTTTGCAAATATAGCGCACGGATGCAACAGTGTAATGGCGACAAAGACAGCTTTAAAGCTTGCTGACTATGTCATTACAGAAGCTGGCTTTGGCGCAGATCTCGGAGCTGAGAAGTTCTTTGATATCAAGTGCCGTATGAACGGATTTGAGCCTGATGCAGTTGTCCTCGTAGCGACAGTAAGAGCACTCAAGTACAACGGTGGTGTGGCAAAGGCTGATCTTGGTGAGGAGAATCTCGATGCACTTAAGGCAGGTATAGTAAACCTTGAGAAACATATAGAGAACCTTCAGAAGTACGGCGTACCTGTAGTTGTTACACTTAATAGATTTGTCACAGACAGCCAGGCAGAACTCGATTTTGTGAAGAAGTTCTGTGAAGACAGAAACTGTGATTTCGCACTTGCTAACGTATGGGAGCAGGGCGGCAAGGGCGGTATAGACCTTGCAAATGCAGTGCTTAACACACTGGAGAACAAGAAGAGCAACTTCAAGGTGCTCTACGATGACAGCCTTTCAATAAAGGATAAGATAAATTGTATCGCTACAGAGATATATGGCGCAGACGGCGTTACATACAGTGCAGAGGCCAGCAAGGCTATCGCCAAGATAGAGGAGATGGGCTTCGGCAATTTCCCTGTATGTATGGCAAAGAACCAGTATTCTCTGTCAGATGATCCAAAGAAGCTTGGAAGACCTACAGGATTCGATATAAATATCCGCGAGGTATATGTAAGTGCAGGAGCAGGATTTGTGGTTGCCATAACAGGAACTATCATGACTATGCCAGGTCTTCCAAAGTCTCCTGCAGCAGAGAGAATATATGTGGATGATGATGGCAAGATCGTCGGACTGTTCTAATATTGTGGACAGTATTGATCTGCATAGATTATAAGCAGATATTTATAGCGTATTGATGCTTAATGTTACAGGAGGTCAGATATATGTATAAACTTATAGATGGTAAGGTTATATCAAAGCAGATAAAGGATGAGCTGAAGGAGAAGGTGGCAGCAATTAAAGCCGAGGGCACTGAGATATGTCTTGCGGTTATACAGGTTGGCAATGATCCAGCTTCGTCAGTATATGTGGGCAATAAGAAGAAAGCTTGTGAGTATATAGGAATAGGCTCACTGTCATATGAGCTTCCGGAGAATACAACAGAGGAGGAGCTTCTTACACTTATCGAGAAGCTCAACGCCGATGACAAGGTGAACGGAATACTTGTACAGCTTCCTCTTCCAAAGCATATAGATGAGGATAAGGTTATAAAGACCATCTCGCCAAAGAAAGATGTGGATGGATTTCACCCTATGAGTGTTGGTGCACTTAGTATAGGACAGCCGGGATTCGTGTCATGTACACCGGCTGGTGTTATCCAGCTCATCAAGAGATCAGGAATAGAGATAGAGGGCAAGGAGTGCGTTGTCCTTGGAAGAAGCAACATAGTCGGAAAGCCTATGAGCATGCTTCTGCTCCGCGAGAACGGTACAGTAACCGTATGCCATTCTAGAACAAAGGATCTCAAGGAAGTATGTAAGCGCGCTGATATACTTGTAGTGGCTATAGGAAAGCCAAAGATGATAGATGCTTCATACATAAAGGATGGAGCAACTGTCATAGATGTTGGAATCCACAGAGATGAGAACAATAAGCTCTGCGGAGATGTCGATTTTGATTCAGCAAAGGAAGTTGCCGGAGCCATAACTCCTGTGCCGGGCGGCGTTGGACCTATGACTATAGCGATGCTCATGGCGAACTGTGTCGAGTCGATCAATATAAATTAAAACAAACGATTATAAATTATTGGAGAGCACATGAAAGTATTACTCATATCACTTGGCTGTGATAAGAATCTGGTTGACAGTGAGGTTATGCTGGGACTTCTGAATAAGGCCGGTCATGAACTTACAAATGATGAGACTGAGGCAGAGGCTGTGGTCATAAATACCTGCGCATTTATCAGTGATGCGAAGGAGGAAAGTATCAATACCATCATAGAGATGGGACGTCTTAAGAAGACCGGTAGACTTAAAAAACTCATTGTGGCTGGGTGTCTGTCACAGAGATATAAGGACGAGATAATGAAAGAGCTTCCAGAGATCGATGTCATAATCGGTGCGACAAATTATGACAAGATAGTGGAGGCGATAGGAACTGATGAGGATGCCATAGTAGATGATATAAATTATACACCAAAGCCTGTATCTGAGAGAATAGTCACAACAAATGCGTCTATGGCATATTTTAAGATAGCAGAAGGTTGTAATAAACTGTGCACTTATTGTATAATACCTCACATAAGAGGCCGATACAGAAGTATTCCTATGGATAGACTTCTGGAATCTGCTGAGAAACTTGCAGCGGACGGAATAAAGGAGCTGGTTCTTGTTGCACAGGAGACGACTCTTTACGGAGTTGATCTGTATGGGGGCAAGAAACTTCCGGAACTTCTCACAAAACTCAGTGATATAGAGGGTATAGAGTGGATTAGACTTTTGTACTGTTATCCGGAGGAGATCACAGATGAACTTATATCTGTGATGGCGGAGAATCCAAAGATATGTCATTATATAGACATACCTATACAACATTCTGAAAATGAGATACTCAGAAGGATGGGCAGAAAGACAAGCAGAGAAGACATAGTATCACTTGTATCAAAGCTCAGGACAGCCATGCCGGATATAGCCATCAGGACCACTCTTATATCAGGCTTCCCTGGGGAGACTCAGGAACTTCACGATGGCCTTGTGGATTTTGTTGACGAGTGCGAGTTTGACAGACTCGGTGTGTTCACGTACTCACCGGAGGAGGGAACACCTGCAGCCGGTTATGAGGATCAGGTGGATGGAGAGCTTGCGGCAAAGTGGCGCGACGAGATCATGGAGCTTCAGCAGGAGATCTCATATGAGAAGAATCAGGAACTGATCGGTTCCATTCAGAGAGTACTCATAGAGGGATATCTTGTGGAAGACGATGTCTATGTTGGAAGAACATACAGAGATGCTCCGGGAGTTGACGGTATAGTTTTTGTCAGTGCACCATGTGAATTGATGTCCGGTTCATTTGTGGATGTGAAGATAACCGAGGCAAATGAATATGATTTGACGGGAGTGATAGTAGAATGAATTTACCAAACAAATTGACAATACTGAGAGCAGTGATGATTCCTTTCTTTTTGGTATTTCTGTATATACCGGGAGGATGGTCAAAATGGGTTGCGCTTGCAATATTCATAGCTGCTTCACTTACAGATATGCTTGATGGAAAGATTGCGAGAAAGTACAATCTTGTTACTAATTTTGGGAAATTCATGGATCCGCTTGCGGACAAGCTTTTGGTCTGCTCTGCGCTGATTGCACTTTCAGATCTTGACCGTATACCGGCATGGATAGTTATAGTGATAATCGCCAGGGATTTTATAATAAGTGGATTCAGACTCATTGCAGCGGAAAAAGGGGTTGTCATAGCCGCTGGATGGTGGGGCAAGATCAAGACTACAGTACAGATGATCATGGTTGGGTTCCTTATCGCCAATCTGAAGGTATTCTATATTTTTGATCAGGTACTCATATACCTTGCGCTTGCACTTACCATCATATCTCTGATAGACTACCTTTACCACAACAGGGATGTGTTAAAGGATTAATATGTTAAAAATCAGGATGTTAAGGCATCAGGATCAATAAATAAATAATAATTTATAATTCAACGGGGAATTTGGGGTATACTCTATCATGAGTGGAGTTACACGGGTTCCCCATTTTGTGTTCTGCCTGGTGAGCAGAGCAGATAAAAATCCTAAAACAGAAAAAACACCGGGCGTCTTTTGTCGGTTTTTTCGATTTTACTTGAAATATGGCGGCAAAGGCTTTACAATTATACTCGGCGAAAATTGGACTATATTATATTTTGGTAGTCCTAAAATAAATTAAACGGAGGGCTAAAAATGAGCAACACACCAAGCTTGTCAGCAAGTGACAGAATATCAATGTTACTTGATGACTCAAGTTTTGTTGAAATCGGCGCATATGTAACTGCTAGAAATACAGATTTCAACATTCAGGACAAGGATACTCCAAAAGACGGTGTTATAACCGGATACGGAGTCATCGATGGCAATTTAGTTTATGTTTACAGCCAGGACGCAAAGGTGCTCGGCGGTTCTATCGGCGAGATGCATGCAAAGAAGATAGCAAACCTTTACGATATGGCTATGAAGATGGGGGCACCAGTGATCGGGCTGATCGACTGTGCAGGACTCAGACTTCAGGAGGCAACAGACGCTCTCAATGCATTTGGTGAGGTTTATCTCAAGCAGACACTTGCATCAGGTGTGATTCCACAGATCACAGCAGTATTTGGTAC
>CEAH01041374.1_pt1 | contig 17798 bp, 18 predicted proteins | sample 557571 | NCBI WGS metagenome assembly CEAH01 (sample SAMEA3182092, study PRJEB8094) | gut metagenome | biome: human; feature: gut; material: Stool; isolation source: human stools | place: Canada | collected 2013-11-25
GCTGCTATTGAACGTGAAAAACAGGAAAAGCTGAGAAAGATTGCCGAGCAGGAAGCAAAGAAAAAGGTCGCAAAGGCAAAAAAGCTCACGATCATCTGTGCTGCAGCAGCTGCTGCTGTCATTGCGGTGGTGTTAATCGTCACTCAAGTCATCATTCCATCTTCAAACTATTCCAAGGCCGAAGAAATGCTGGCAGCAGGAGAGTACGACGGCGCAATCGAAGCGTTTACAGCGTTAGGCGATTACAAGGACGCGGCAGAGAGAATCACGCAAATCGAAGAACAGCAGGAAAACGAGCGTCTTGCCAGAGAAGCAGCCGAAGAAGAGGCCAGAAACGCACAGGCATATGTTGATGCGGAAGCGTTGCTGGCAAGTGGGGATTACGACGGCGCCGCAGAGGCGTTCGAAGCGCTTGACGGATATAAAGACGCGGCAGAGCGTGCGCGGGATTGCCCGTACATGGAAGCCGAGCAGCTTCAGGCACAGGGAAATACCGCAGAAGCCGCCATTGCGTTTGAAAAAATTGCCGGATATAAGGATGCGCGGGAACGCAGTCTTGCGTTGTGGGACACCATAGCTGTACGGGTACCACTGGCAGCAGGGTGGTCACACACTGCTGCGCTAAAAACGGACGGAACCGTAATTGCCGTAGGTGGTAACGACGACGGCCAATGCGATGTTTCCGATTGGACAGATATTGTGGCGATCAGCGCGAGAAGCTCTCAAACAGTCGGCCTGAAAGCAGACGGAACTGTGGTCGCGGTTGGCGAAGGAAGCTATGGAACTTATGATAAATGTGCTATTTTTGATTGGACGGATATTGTGGCCATCAGTGCCGGAAACGATCATATAGTCGGACTAAAAGCGGACGGGACGGTAGTTGCTACAGGCAGGAACTCGAGCGGTCAATGCAATGTCTCCGACTGGACGGATATTGTGGCAATCAGCGCGGGAGGTTGGTATACGGTCGGCTTAAAGGCAGATGGAACCGTGCTTGCTGTGGGGGATAACTCATATGGTCAATGCGGCGTCACAGACTGGACAGGTATTGTAGCTATCTGTACTGGAGTTGCCGAGACAGTCGGCCTGAAGGCAGACGGAACTGTGGTCGCTGCGGATGATTATGGTGATCTAGGGCGGGATCTATCCGGCTGGACGAGCGTTGCGGCAATCAGCGCTGGACTCCGTTACATGGTCGGCCTGAAAGCAGATGGGACCGTGGTTGCGGCTGGGCTGAATGATCATGGTCAATGCGACGTTTCCGACTGGATGAATATTATAGCGATTAGTGCTGGGTACGATTATACGATCGGTCTGAAAACGGATGGCACTGTGGTTGCGGTAGGCGATAACGAATACGGTCAATGCAACGTTTCTGACTGGACGGATATCAAACTCCCCAACTGACGAAGAAAGAAGGACGAGAAGATGGCGATCATTAAATGTAAAATGTGCGGCGGGGATATTGAGATCTCTGCGGACAAGACCTTTGGGACGTGCGAATACTGCGGCAGCACGATGACTCTGCCGAAGGTAGACGATGAGCAGCGGGCGGCGGCGTTCAACCGCGGCAATCACTTCCGGCGCAGCGGCGAGTTTGACAAGGCGCTGGCCGTGTATGAGCGCATCGTGGCCGAGGACGACAACGACGCTGAGGCGCACTGGTGCTGTGCGCTGTGTCGGTTCGGCATTGAATATGTGGAGGACCCGGCGACGTATGAGTGGCTACCGACGTGCCACCGCGCGAGCTTCGACAGCTTTCTGGAGGATGTGGACTATCTGGCTGCGGTCGAGCATTCCGACGGCATTACCCGCCGCCAGTACCAGAAAGACGCAGCGAAAATCGCCGAGGTGCAGCGCGGCATTCTTGCCACGTCGCAGAATGAACAGCCGTTCGACGTCTTCCTCTGCTACAAGGAAACCGGCGAGGACGGCCAGCGTACGCGCGACAGCCTGATGGCGCAGGAGGTCTACTACGAGTTGACCGAGCAGGGCTATCGCGTGTTCTTCGCGCGTATCACGCTGGAAGATAAAGCAGGCACGGAATATGAGCCGTATATTTTCGCGGCGCTGAACTCTGCCAAAGTCATGGTCGTGATTGGCACGAAGCCGGAGCATTTTAACGCCGTCTGGGTCAAAAACGAATGGAGCCGCTTCCTGTCCATGATGAAAAAGGACAGAAGCAAGCTGCTTCTGCCGTGCTACCGCGATATGGATCCGTATGATCTGCCGGAGGCACTGTCTGTGCTGCAAAGCTATGATATGAGCAAGATCGGCTTCATGCAGGATCTGATCCGTGGCGTCAAAAAAGTGATCGACGCGGGCAAGCCGCAGGAGACTGCGAAAGAAACGGTCAAGGAGACCGTCGTGGTACATAACGAGGGCGGCAGCAACGTACAGGCGCTGCTCGACCGTGGGCAGATGGCGCTGGAAGACGGCGAGTGGGAAAAAGCCGATGAATTTTTCGAGCAGGTGCTCAACCAAGACGCAAAATGCGGCGCAGCGTATCTGGGGAAGTTCTTAGCCAGAGTGCAGTGTCGTTCGGCAAAGGTCTACGCAGACGCATATATCGAAGACGTGAAGGCCGAAGCTCCCAACGAAAAAAACGCGGATGCGTGTGGACCGGATGAGGCCTTTATCACGTCGTGCGTGGAAAAATATACAGTGCCCGGGATCCTGAGTGGGAATCAGATCCGTCAGATGCTGGAGTTTGATCTGGAATATTGTGAGGCATCGAGCCTTTACGCGCTGCGTGCAGAGGAAGCACGGGAGGAGTTTGCCGCCGACAAAGACCTGATGCGCGCGGTAAAATATGCTTCCAGCGAGGCCAAGACGATCACGGAGGATATTCCGCAGACGCTGGAGACGCTGCGGCGGGATGCGCAAAAGCGCGAGGACACGGAAAAAGCCAGAATCACAGCGGAGTACCGTAAATTCCTGACGGAAACTGAAGCAAGACTGGAAAAAGAGCACCCGCAGCGACTGAAAGAGGCGCAGGAGCAGAAAAAAGCGGCTGCAAAGACTAAAAGAACTACAACAATCGCACTCGGCGCGGCTACGGTTGTTATTGCAGTGGTGCTGCTCATCACTAAGGTCATCATTCCATCTTCAAACTATTCCAAGGCCGAAGAAATGCTAGCAGTAGGAGAGTACGACGGCGCAATCGAAGCGTTTACAGCGTTAGGCGATTACAAGGACGCGGCAGAGAGAATCACGCAAATCGAAGAACAGCAGGAAAACGAGCGTCTTGCCAGAGAAGCAGCCGAAGAGGAGGCCAGAAACGCACAGGCATATGCTGATGCGGAAGCGTTGCTTGCAAACGGAGATTACGACGGTGCTGCGGAGGCGTTCGAAGCGCTGGGCGGCTACCAGGACGCGGCAGCGCGTGCGCAAGACTGCCCGTACATAGAAGCCGAGCGGCTTCTGGCGCAGGGAAAAACCGCAGAAGCCTCCATTGCGTTTGGAAGAATTGCCGGATATAAGGATGCGCTGGAGCGGAGCTTTGCGCTGAGAGCTTCCAACGATCCTACAATTATTGCGGAAAGCGATCATATCGTTGCGCTGAAAGAGGACGGTACTGCAGTCGCCATCGGCAATAATGAGTATGGGCAATGCGATGTTGCCGACTGGACGAATCTTGTGGCAATCGATGCAGGATTCCTCTATACGGTCGGCCTGAAAGCGGATGGGACTGTGCTTGCTGCGGGCTATAACGATGATGGCCGATGCAATGTTTCTGATTGGACGGACATTACAGCGATTCGCGCTGGCAGCTATCACACGGTCGGCCTGAAAACAAATGGAACCGTCGTTGCTGTAGGAGACAACGACCTGGGCCAATGCGATGTTGCCGACTGGACGGATATTACTGCAATCAGTGCAGGAGAGAATCACACGGTCGGTCTCAAGGCAGATGGCACGGTAGTCGCCGTGGGCTATAACGATGATGGCCGATGCAATGTTTCTGATTGGACGGACATTACAGCGATTCGCGCTGGCAGCTATCACACGGTCGGCCTGAAAGCAGACGGAACGGTGGTCGCCGCGGGCAATAACAAGGATGGACAATGTGATGTTTCTGATTGGACAGATATTGTAGCAATCAAGGCAACATACAAACACACAGTCGGTCTGAAAGCGGATGGAACCGTGGTTGCTGTTGGTTTTAATGAATATGGTCAGTGCGACGTTTCAGATTGGACAGATATAATAGCAATTGATGCAGCGACTTTTCACACGGTCGGTCTGAAAGCGGATGGAACCGTCGTTGCCATAGGAAATAATGGCGATGGGCAATGCAATGTCTCCGATTGGAAAGATATCGTTGCGGTGAACGCTGGCGGGTGGGATACCGTCGGCCTGAAAGCAGACGGCACCGTGGTCGTTGTTGGCGGTAACGTCGATGACAAGTGTAATGCTTCCAGCTGGACGAACATCAAACTCCCAAACAAATAAGAGGGGGATATATATGGCTTGGTGGGATAAACATTCTGAGATTCCATATCAAAGCAAAAATTTTCAGAAAATAATTAACTTCTATCTATTTAACTGCCCTGTGATTTTTCCACAAAAGAAAAGTAGCAAACGAGTGTCTCAACGAGGGTTATCTTTTGAAGAAAGAGGTATTACGGACAGCCGTTTGAGGAAACTGCTATCTGAAATGAAGAACGCAAGTGCCTCTGGAGCGCTAATGTACCGAGCAGTAGATGTAGCTCAAAGTGATAATTTCACACAAATAGAGCAAAGCTACAACGCGGATGATTTGAATTTTGAAATGGTATTATTCATTGAGAATTCAGGCCTCAAAAAGACAAAGACTATTTTTTATGCTATTCGCAATGCTCTCGCGCATGGTTCTTTTTCGGTTTCAGGAACTGGGCAAAAAAGAATATATTGTCTTGAGAATAGAAAGGACAATATGCTAAAGGCGAGAATCAGGCTCCGCGAAAAAACACTATTAAAATGGATTGAATTGGTTGAAAAACCTGAGTCGTGAAAAAAGCAGAAAAGCAAGAAAAAATCCAAAGAAAAAATACTTGCACTTGCTTGAAAAGAGGTACATATATGTCCAAATTTGTGATTGAATGTCCCAACTGTGGGAAATTTGCGGAGGCCAAGACAGGCTTTTTTGCGCGGAAGAAGATCGACTGCGCGTGCGGCTATACGATCAACGTGCGCACGGACAAACTGGCAGGGCGGGAGTGTCCACACTGTGGGAACATGGTCGTGTTCGACCAGTCCAAGGGCGAAAAGGCACTTTGCCCGGTCTGCCATGAGCCGATCAACACGCTGGCGGAGCAGTCCAACACTGTGGAGTTTTCCTGCGCGCAGTGCGGTATTCGCCTGCGTACCAGCAAGGCTGCCGCGACCTACACCTGCCCGGTCTGCGACTGTGTCAATGACGTTGCCGAGCGGGTCGCGACCGAGAAGATCAAAAAGGACGGCCTTGCCAGCATCATCAAATATGAGGGTGACAACGAAACGCTTGTCTGGAAGCACCCGATCGAGGACTTCAACTTCGGTTCGCAGCTGATCGTCCACGAAAGCCAGGAGGCCATTTTCTTCCGCGACGGACAGGCGCTCGACCTCTTTGGCGCGGGGCGCTACACGCTGCAAACACAGCAGCTGCCGCTGCTGGAGAAGATCTACAAGCTCCCGACCGACACCGAGGGCACGTTCCATTCCGAGGTCTACTTTGTCAACCTCGCCACGCAGATGGGCGTCAAGTGGGGCACGGACAGCAAGGTGCGTCTGTTTGACCCTGCCTCCGGCTTACATATCGAGATCGGCGCGTCGGGCGAATTTAATATTCGCGTGACCGATTCGCGCAAGCTGTTACTCAAGGTTGTCGGCACGACGGGCGGGCTTGGGCAGGAGCAGCTGCTCGGCATCGGAAACGGCAAGGGCTTCTTCCGTTCGATGGTCATGACGCAGGTCAAGAGCTACCTCGCGCAGACGATCAAGGAAAATGCGATCAACATTCTGGAGATCGACGAGCACCTCATGGCACTCTCTGGTGCGCTGCGCGAGCGGATCAATGCCGCGCTGGACGAGTACGGTCTCACGATGCCGGAGTTCTACGTCAGCCGCATCGTAACGCCGGACGACGACCCCAATTTCCGCCGCATGAAGGAGCAGTACGCCGAGCAGTATCTGCTCGTCCGGCAGGAGAACATCCGCAAGGCTGAGGCGGAAGCTGCCGCAGACCGCAAGGCAGTCGAGGCGCAGACAGCGGCGCGAATGAAGATCATCGGCGCGCAGGGTGAGGCCGAAGCCCTCAAAATCCAGAAGCAGGCGGAAGCAGAGGCCTACCGGATGCAGGCCGAGGCGGAAGCCGCCGAAATGCGTATGAAGGGCTATACCTATCAGCAGGAAACGTCGCGGCAGGTCGGGCTGGAAGCAATGAAAAACGGACTTGGCGGTGGTACGAACGCCGCGGGTGCGCTGGGCGATCTCGCCGGGCTTGGTGTGAGCCTCGGTGCGATGGGCAGCGTCATCGGCATGACAAAAGATGCTTTGAGCCCCATGACGCAGGACGCCGCGCAGATGGGCGCGGCAGTCGGCACAGCCGTCGCGGGCGGCTGGGATTGCCCGGCGTGCGGTCACAAGAATATCACTACGAACTTCTGCCCCGACTGCGGCGGCAGAAAGCCTGAAGTGAAAATCGGTTGGGACTGCGCGCAGTGCGGCACGAAGAACATCCAGAGCAGATTCTGCCCGAATTGCGGTGCAAAAAAGCCGGAGGGATCCAACGGCTGGATCTGCCCGGAATGCGGCACAAAAGATATTCTGAGCAAGTTCTGCCCCAACTGCGGTGCGCGGAAGCCGGAAGAAAAACACGGCTGGAGCTGCCCCGAGTGCGGTACAAAGGATATTATGACGAATTTCTGCCCGAACTGCGGACGGAAGAGAGATGAATCCTGCTGATTGGAGGGATGGATGATGAAACTGAGCAAAGGGAAATTTCAGACGATTCTGATTCTTGCCATTGTGCTGGCCGCATATCTGTTGCTGGCATTCGTGATCCCGTTTGCAAAGACCGCTGTGTTCTGGCTGGCGCTGGTGTTTACACTGGCAGCGTTCGGCGTGCAGCTGTATGTGCTGAAGCTGTCGTTTACAAAGGGCAAGGACGCGCGCAGTAAATTTTACGGTTTCCCGATCGCGCGCATCGGCGTTGTGTATTTGATCGTGCAGATCGTGCTGAGTTTTTTGTTCATGGCGATCGCAAAATTCTGCGCAGCATGGATCGCAGGCATTATTTTTGTATTGCTGCTGGCTGCCGCTGCCGTTGGCGTCATTGCTGCGGATGCAATGCGCGACGAGGTCGAGCGGCAGGATGCGCAGCTCAAAACCGACGTGGCCGCTATGCGCGCGCTGCAATCCCGTGCAGCCGCGCTGGTTTCTCGCTGTGAGGATGCAGCGCTGAAGGCAGACGCGCAGAAGCTTTCCGATGCGTTCCGCTACAGCGACCCCGTGACAAATGCCGCAACGAAGGACATCGAGCACGAGCTGTCCGCCTGCATGGACGAGCTGGAGCGGGCTGTTCTCGACAATGACACCGAAAGTGCGAAGGTGCTGATCAAACGCGCAGCAGCGCAGCTGGCAGAGCGGAACCGGCTGTGCAAGCTGAACAAGTGACGTTCCTTACCAGCCCTGATACCAATCATTCTAATAAAAGCAGGAGGCAACCATAAGTTATAGGCTGCCTCCTGCTTTTCGCACATAGAGAATCCATTATTTATCCTCCTCGCTTTCGCAAGAAAGCTTTCCGGACTGTGCAGCCAGTTCCTTTTCCTGCGATTTTACGCGCCGCTCCAGTTTTTTGATGTCTTCTGCGGCAGGTAAATTCTCCGGCTGAATGCCGCGCTGCCCAAGCATATCTCGTACAGACCGATTATTCTGCACATGTTCTCCGGTAATGGCGGATTCGCCTTGAAGGTCCTTCTCCTCGACATTATAGTTGGTCATTTCCGCTGCAAGGTTCTTTGCGGCAATGGAGAGTGTCGGCAGGAAATCAGCCAGCTGGCGATTATCTTTTACACCAAGTCGTTCCTTCATTTCTTGTGTCGTGTAACCACCAAACAGCGCCCGATCACCCTTCGAGCGAATGTGACCAAACCCAGCGTCATCCACGCCGCGCTCATAAATGTTCTGGGAAAGCCGTTTTTCGGATTCTCGCAACCTGCCGCTGGCTTCTGTTCGCTCAATAAGAGAAATGCGTTCTTCAATCAGTTCCTGCTTCCGAGTCTAACCGGCAAAGTAGCTTTGCGCAAATGCAATTTCTTCTTTTTTCGGATCTCCATTCTAGGCAATCAAATAGCAGGCATAACGAGTAAGCATATAATCCTTGATTTCCCGCTGAGAGCCGCTTCCTAACCGGACCATTTTCGTGACCTCACGAAAATGGTCTGAAACCTCTATTCCACTGGTTCTGCAGGATTCGATGGCTCGCCCGATTGCCTTATCAAAGTTCTCCCATCGTTCATAGCCGAGAAGAGGCATGAGGTCCCGCGCATACCAGAATTCAATATGCGCCTCTTGGTCACTATGTATTACAAGATCAAATTGTTCTTTAATTTGACCGACTCTCTTTTTATCCACTATTTGACCTCTGTTACATTCGCCGTAAGCACTTCGTCCAGCAAATTTCTCACTTTTACAGAAACGGGCATGCTTTTTCCTGCTTTCGACAGCAAGCAACCTCCATGCGTAGAATGGCTGCTATCGTTTTCTGACCGAAATCGTCGAGTAACGTCTTTCAGTCGCTCAGGGATGGTTCTCACACCTCGTTTTGGATTTCTCTTACATTGTATTGCTGAGAGCGAATTTCGTCAAAGTATTACCAAGAATCAGTTCTATAAAATATTACAACTGTGTAAATCCCCATAAAAATCCTTTCACTTTGCTATTGACGCAGACAATGAAGCGTGATATGTGGTATTCTACGCTCAAATCTATAGGAACGGAGGTTGGGTATATGAAGGAAAAGACCTTGAGCATGCAGAAACTGTCCTCCCAGTTGAGCATAGAGGGGGACATTTTCCTTTCACCAAGGTGACATACCCCTTAGGTTCCATTGCGTAAGCGTGCAGGTTCAAGTCCTGTCGGGCGCACCAGATAAGGATGATCCGGACCAGGCTTTCCGTATAGGAGCCTGGGGCGGATCATCTGTTTCTTCGAAGAATTTATGACTTGCGGCGGCATATACACCCGCTGTTCTCCTGTATTTGCGGTCTCCCGCTCTGGGGTGGAGCGGGAGACGGTCATTTTTATTTCTTTTCGTAGGTGCCGCAGAGGCCCGCGCCGGAGTTCTCGTTCATGGTCAGGCTGTTGCCGCCCACGGAGAACGTGAACGTCTGTGCGTCGTCCCAGAGCTCGAGCTGGATGGTGACCTGATCGCCGCTGATGGTATAGGTGCCGTCCTGCTTGGAAAAGCCGTTGTCGAATTTGACTTTGCCGCTGCCGTCGAACGTCCAGGTGACGACGCCGTCCGGACCAAGGTCGCCCGTCCAGGTCCCGGCGAGGGTGTCCTTGCTGCCGCAGGCGGTGAGCACGAGGAGCAGCATGGAGACAACGAGGAGCAGAGATACAAATTTTTTCATGATAAAGTTCCTTTCTTATTTTGAAAATAAATGTTTTTATGGACGCGGTGTGCCGCGATATTCGCAGAATTTTCCGGTGTTCGAGCCGCAGGCCGGGCAAGTCCACGGGCCGGAAACGGGGGCTGTCTGCGGCTGTGTAGGCTGTTCAGGCTGCGCGGCAGGTGCTGCATGACCCTTGCCGCGGGCTTTTTCAATGGCTTCGCAGATCTCGTCCGCCTGCTGCTTGTAGCGGCGGTATTCAATATTGTAGGTCGGGTCGATGGGGCGGGTGAGGGAGAAGCCGCGCGGCACTTCGGATTCCAGCGTGACCGGGCGCGGATTGACGCGGAAGGCCATGCTATTCCCACAGGAACCACTCGCCGGTCGAGCCTTTCTGCCGCAGTTTCATGGGGCGGGGCGAATCCGCGCCTGCCGTTTTGAGAAAGACGCGCAGATAACCGGGTTCGAGATCCTGCGGTCTGGGGTCTGCCAGCACGTTGAGCTGGCATGGCGTGCGCGGCTGGTAGCCATTTTCCGGCGTTGCGCCCTCAAAATACACCAGCGGCAGATAGGCCTTGCCGCGCAGCCGGTCGCGCAGGAACTGCGCGTCATACGGCGTCATGGGCCGTGGGCCGCGTAGAAGGTTCATGGCCGCCGTTCCGGCGTCCTTGTCCTTGTCAAACAGCGCCAGCGCGCAGAGAAACAGGGCGCAGAGCTGCTCCGGCCGTTTTCCGGCTGCCGCGAGGGCTTCAAATTCCGAAAGACTTGCGGGAATGCCTGGGATCGTGACTTACATGATGGCTCCTCCTTATCCGTAGGTTTCCGTCAGATACAGCGTCTCGCCCGCAGAGAGCCCGAAGGGGCTGCCGCCTGCGAGCTGCGTGAGTGCCAGCATCCCGTTTCCGGGGAGCAGCGCACAGATGGAAAGCGTTTCACCGCCCGCGTCATCCCAGAAGTCGAGCGCATAGATCATGCCGTCCTCGCTCAGGCCGAGCCGCAGCGGGAAGCCGGTGTAGGACGTGTCGCCGCTCTGTGCATAGATCCCGTCCATCGCGTCAAGGGAGAGACTGCACCATGCACCGTCCGCGCCCTCGCAGCCGAAATCCGTCTGCATCTCATAGGGCAGTCCGTCGGAGAGATAGACGGTCTCCAGCAGGTCGTGCGTCTTACCGCTGCGATCGAGGGCGTAGACCGTGGCGTAGCTGTAATCGGTCTTTTGCTCGATCCCGGCGGAAAGCGCCGTCCCACCGGAAATGCCGTAGAGCAGTCCACCGCAGACATAGGTTTCATATCTGACGCAGCGGAACAGATCGACATATTCCAGCGTCCCGTCCTCCGTCCTCAAGAACAGATACGGTTCAAAGCTCGAGCCGACGTTGCCGATGAAAAGGCCGGTGTAGCAGCCGAAGCAGCCGCGGATGGTGTACGGTGTGTCGAACGCAAAGCCGTAGATGTTCTGATAATCCACACCGGAAAACTCCTCGCCGCGCGCATGGAATTCCACCGTGACCACGCCGTCCGCGTCAACGGCAGCAGTGACAAATTCATAACTTGCAGACAGTGAGACGGCTTTTTCATTCGGGTCAATGACGCACGCCTTCTACATCCAGCCTGCGCCTGCGTAAGTCGCAAGGTTGAGATACACCGTCAGCGTGCCGTCTGTGTTGGGATAGAGCGGCAGCACCGCATCCTGCGCGGCGAGGACAGACTGCGCCCGCAGCGCCAGCGTATCCGCAATGAGATCGTTTGTAAATTCCACATCCTGCGCCTGCATCATCCGGTCATGCTCCCGCGCCGCTGCGCGGACGAGCGCCGGTTTGATTGTCTGCCACGAAAGGCCCATACGGGTCAGAACATCATCCGCCGTCAGGCGTGTTTGGGTTTCAAAATCGAAATAATAGATGTCGTGATAAACTTCGCCGTCCGGCTGGCCTGTCGTCAGCTCCAAGCTCAGAAGACTTCCATCCCAGTGGCTCTCCCAGCCAATGGTGTATTTGATCGTGTCAGCCTCGGGCGCGCGCTTGGCTTCCTCCCCGTAGATGTCCATGATCTCCGCATTCAGCGCCGCTGCGTCGCGGCTGTCGCAGAGCAGCTCCGGGATGCGCACCTCGTAGGAATACGAGCCGCCCCATTCTGTCGCGGCCTCGCCCGCAGCAGCATAGGCGTCTGTGATCAGACTGTCATTGTATTGCGTTTGATCCGGCCCGGCAGCCGGTTTTTGTTTCCCGGGCCGTGCGGGCAGGGCGGGGGAAGCGGCTTCGGCTGTTTTGTCGGTCTTTTCCTGCGCGGCGGTCAGGTTCGCGGCGTGATCGCCCTTGAATTTCTCGCTCGCGCCGCTTTCCGGCTTGCCCGCGCAGGCCGTTGTGCCCAAAATGAGGACCGCGGCCAGAAGCCCGCAGGCCAGCCGGGATACCTTGTGTTTCATGTCACACTCCTCTCGAAGCTCTTGCAGGGCAGGCTTGCGCCTGCCCTGATGTGCTTGCTTTTAATCCAGTCCGGTGACGGAGAAGGCGTTGAGTTCTTCATTGCCGTCGTCCAGCACCTTGAAGGTCACGGTGAGGATCGCGTTTCCTGCCTGCCAGCAGTAGGAGTTTTTCGTGCCGTCGATTTTGTAAGCCTCGCCGTCACAGCCCAGAAGATCGCGGACATCCTCATAGTGCAGGTCGTATTTGTTTTCGTCGCCGCGGATCGTCTCCCAGCCGTTCTTGAGCGTATCGAGCGTCACTTCGCCCGTTGCTGCAGCGTTGGATTTGCCGTAGCCGGCGGTGGAAACGCCGGTTTCAGAGCCGGAAACGTCCTCGGTCTGCGGCTCCTGATCTTCGGTCTGCGGCTCGAGGTCTTCATAGACGCTGGGGTCGGGGTCGCCAAAGCGGACAGACATTTTCGTCACGCCGTCCTCGATCATCGGCTTATACCAGTCTTCGTAGCTCCACGGGCGGCTGCTCTCGTCGATGTCCTCCCAGAGCTCGCCCCACTTGCGCATCATCATCTTGAAGTAATAGACATTTCCGTTGTTGTCATCATAGGAGTCGGTGATGATGAGGAAGTTGTCGGATTCGTCCAGACCCGGATCCATGATCCAGTCGGCATGGGAAAGGGTCTTTTCCTCGAACCAGCCGCCCTCGGACATCAGTGTGCCGTGCGCGCCCGTGCCGCTTTCGCTCAAAGACACGTCGACCAGCCCGATGCCGCCCATGTTCTGATACTGCTCGTCGTCCCACAGTTCCATCGTGCCGGTGTAGGTATCGGGGTCAATTTCAATGTGCGCCTCGCAGTCCCAGTAGACACCCTCAAGGTCTTCGTAGCTGCCCTTGCAGCCGTACATGAACCACCAGCCAGACCAGTCGCCGTTCCAGAACTCGAGCAGCGGGTCGGAGATCTCTTCGACCGCAGCCGCGGCGGTCACCTCGGGACGCTCCACAGAGTCGAGCGCAAAGAAAATCGTGCCGCCGAGGTCTTCCTGCGTGATGCCGACGACGCCCGGTTCGTCCTCAAAGAAGCCCATCTGCTCGCCGGACGGGAAGTTCAGCATGCCAAGCTCGTCTTCGAGCGTGAAGGTGTCAGGTTCTTCACCCTCGAATTGCAGTTCACCGGTGTAGCCCGCGGCGGGGTCATAGTCGATGCGCATATAGCTTCCGTCCATCATGTCCATCTCGACGAGCGTGGCGTAGTCATAGCGTTCGCCCGCGACTTCCATCGCGTAGAGCGTGTACATCCCGGCAAGACGACCCTTTTCCGGCGCTGCCGCGACGTCTTTTACCCAGTCGGGCGCTTCCGCGCCCTCTTTGAGGTAGCGCATGACCATTTCGTCATCGTGGATCTCCAGAACACCGTCCTTGAGCGTGCCGGTGATGGGCGCGTCGATGCCGAAGATCTGATAGCTGCCGGAGAAGTTTTCGCTGTCGAGCTTCCATGTCAGTTCAAAGGCGAGGTCGGTGTAAATTTCGCCCTTGCCGCCCTTTTTGAGCTCGACGTATTGGTCATTGTTCTCAGGTGCGGTAAAATTCACGCTGTCCTCGGCAATGGCGATGCAGTTGTACTTGCCGGTCACATCGGCTGTTTCGTCCTTGCCGCAGGCGGCGAGGCTCAGCAGCATAACTGCCGCGAGCAGCAGCGCAAGCAGCTTTTTCACATTCTTGAAATCGTTCTTTTAGAGTGTATCCAGTACCGCGGCCAGATACGTCGGAGAGACCGAGGCGTAGATGAAGTTGTCAATGCGGCCGTCCTTCTTTGCCTGCAGCACATTCGCCGCCAGCGCACGGTCGGCATTTTCATCGACGAGCAGCAGCACTTTGCAGTCCGGGCAAAGACGTCCCACTTCATCGCGCAGCCGCAGCCGCTCCTCCAGCCGCCACGGTGTGTAGCCGGTCACCTCCATGATGAGTGCATAGGCAAGGCTCGACTTGCAGAGCGCCGCCGTTTTGCCGGGCGTATCCGAGCGCACGATACGAAAATCCGGGTCGCAGCGCTCCAACGCCATTGTGATGGCATCGGCAAACATGGCGCATTGCAGATCGAGCACGATTCGTTTCATGGGATCCCTCCTTTCTGCATCCAGCATAACGGAAGAATCAAAAAAGCACACTGTCCAAATGGACAGTGTGCAGAAGAAAATTTTTCGTTACTCATCGGGAAAGTTTGCGGTCAACCGGTTCTCGATTGCCGCGACTGCTAATTGCAGCTTGTTTTCAAAGTTCGTCTTCTGGAGCATATTGCTCACATGGAATTTGACCGTCCGTGCGTCTACGCCGAGTGTCTCCGCTGTCGTTGTGTAGGACATACCCTGCACCAGACAACGCAGCACGCGCATTTCCGCTTCTGTAAACTCGCTGCTTTTCGCTGTGCCGATCTGCGTGACGGGCGGCGCGTCGGGGAAAATGTGTTCTCCCGAGAGCGTCTGGCGCACGATCTCCATGAGCTTCTCCTGGCTGCCGTCCTTGTACCACAGGCAGTCCGTGCCGAGCAGCTTCGCCTGCCGGAGAACTTCGGCATCCAAAAGCGAGGTCACAATGACGATTTTGATCCGCGGATGCTCTTTTTTGATCTGCGCAGCGGCGGACAGACCATTCTCGCGGTTTTCCGTCTGCACGTCCATGAGGATCAGATCGACCGGCTGCTGGCGGCAGAGCTCCGGGGCGAGATTCGCGCCCGGGATCGACGCGGCCAGCGCAAACGCCGGCTCTTTTTCTACATAGGATTCCAACAGCTTTCACACCATCGGCTGATCTTCCACGATCAGAATATACGTCATGCCGATTCCTCCTGTATGGGAAGTTCGATCGTCAGCGCGAAGCGCGGACGGCTTTGAATGTCCATTGTCCCCTGCGCCTGTTCCACCCGGCGGCGAAGGCCGGTCAGACCGCCGCCCTCGCAAATGGGTGCTTCCGGGATCATTCCATTGTTGGTGATCGTCAGGACTGCCGCGGTTTGCGTCAGGCGGCAGTCTGCAAAGATCCTCGCGCCGCCCGCGTGACGGATGCAGTTGGACGTGCATTCGCGGATGACGAGAGAAAACAGCTCCCGCGCGGCAGTGCTTTTCGGGAAATCGCCCGTCAGCTCGACTGCCGCGCCAAGTTCCTTTGCCCGCAGCGTTGCGTATTCCAGTGCGTCGATGGGCGCATCCGGCACGTCGGCGTGCAGAAGTCGGATGGTCGTGCGCCACTGTTCGGCAAGTGTATGAAGCTGCTCCATATCCTCGCATTGCCAGTAGGCGCGGCGCACAGACAGAAGCGAGTACCCGATGTCGTCATGGACGCGGATCTTCATGTTCAGGATCTCTTCCTCGCGGACAATGTCCGCCATCTCCTCGCCCAGCTTCCGCAGCGCCTCGTTTGCCGCGTCCAGCCGCGCGTTTTCTGCATCCAGCCGGGTGCGCACGGCCATCAATTCTGAAACGTCTGCGGCAATGACTTCGGTGTAACGCTGTCCGTCACGATCCGTGATCTCATGCTCCGAAAAGCGCAGCGCGCTTCCGTCCGGGAAGTGATAGACGCCGGGCATGGCGGCATCTTTCGTGACGGTTTCCGGGGGATTTTTCAGCACCGCCTGCAGCTCTCCAAGCGTCTGGATACCGCTGCCGAGCAGCATCGCCCCGACCGCAAGCATCCGGCGGTTCATCAGCCGGACCAGCCATTTGGAGGAAAAAATGCAGATGGCGGCGGGCAGATTGTCAAAGCTCTCTTTGATCGCGTTCATGCCGTCACCTCCGGAAGCGTCCATGTCAGGTGCCAGAGCCCGTCCTCGTCGTGCTCGGCGGTCAAGCCGTCAAACCGGCTGCAAAGAACGTCCAGCGATTCCGTGCAGCTCGCGCTGACGCGCGCGCGAAGAACGCCGCCGCTTTGCTCGGCGAAAAGCAGCATCGCGGTCAGGCTCCGTCCGGTGTCCAGCACCGCGCCGAACAGGTCATACAGTGCGATCGCCTGCGCTGCGGAAATGCTTTCGCCGAGCCTCAGCCGCACCATGCAGGAAACCTGGCAGAGCTGCAAGGCCTGCGCCGATTCGTTGAGGCACAAAAGCAGTTCGTTTGCGTCGATAAAGTCTTTCTGCGCTGCCAGAAAGACCAGATTGCTGCGGCGCTTGATGTACGTCATGATGACGGCGATGCGGCCCAGGAGGGGCTTTGCTTCCTCCTGTGACTGTGCATTGGACAGCGCAGACAAAAGTGCTTCCAGCCGCGCGAACTGCGGCGCGGATTCCTGCTCCACAAGATCATAGAGCCGCGTCTGTTCTTCCAGCTTCAGTTTTCGCGCTTTCTGCGCGTTTTCCGCTTTCAGAATATCGCCGGTGTTCGACTGGATGAGCCCGCAGCGGATGCAGCTCTCGATCCCTGCGGCAAGGAGCAAACACTGCACGACGGTCATGTCGCCGGCCAGCAGTTCGATTCAGGGGATCCGGCTGATATAAAGCACGGAATACAGCGCCGCCAGCACGACCGGCACAAATGGCAGCCCCAGCGTGATCTTTGTATGCGGGATGCGGCATTTGAGGAGCATCGTCACGATCACCGTCACCATCCCCAGTGCGATATAGCCCATGACGGCAAAATAGCCCGCGCCATAGCCGTGGTCGGTGTCGAGCCACGCGGCCGCGTCCGCCGGGAAGACAAAGACCAGCTGGTGAAGATCGTTCGTCAGCACCAGCAGCAGAAGCAGCGCTGTGGGGATATAAAGAAAGCTCGTCCATTTTGGCAGCCGGTAATTTTCCGGCTTTCCCAGCGAGAGCGCGACGAACACGCATAGAAGCGGAAGGAACAGCATCGGAAAGTAATAGCCATACCAGAGATATCGGATGGCGGCAGGCGTGGCGGCAAAGAAGAATTTGACGGTGCGGATGGACAGCCAGAATACGCACAGCGCCGCCGTCGCCGCCAGATACCGCCGCACCTGCTCCTGGACAATGCGCTGCCAGAGCGAAATGCCCCACCACGTCGTAAGCCCAATATAAATGAAGCTCCGCAGCAGCGACACCGGCAGAAAATACACCGCGCCCCGATGTCCGCGCGTAATGACCCGCGCGGCCACAGCGCAGACGATCAAAAGCGCCGCAAAGCCGCCGGTCAGGATCTCCCGTTTTTTCTGCGCCGTCACAAAATCATCTGCCCGAATGGGTTTCTGTATGCAAAGCATACCATACGGAGGAAGCGATTGCAAGGAAAGCGGCCATCAGCATCCCGCTGGCGCGTTTTTCCGGGATCGGTATTGCGATGCAGGACCCGATATGGTATGCTGGACAGGAAGAAAACTGGAAAAACAGAGGCTTGGGGAAGGAGTGGGCAGCATGAAGCATCCTGGTCCATGGCGCGACACCATAGATCCGTTCACGTTGCCGTATCGATCGTTCAAGCCGCTGGAGATCCTCGGCTATCCGCACGCCGGGAACGATGTGTTTTATGTGAGAGGGCTCTATCACGGAAGGCAGATCAACGCATATATCAAGGCCGCAAGGCAGAGGGGCGCCGATGTCGGCAATGAAATTTCGATCCCGTCACAGCTTCGCTCGCCGGTAACGCCGCCTGTTGTAGATTTCTGTCTGGACGGAACGCCGTTTATCGTCACGCAGGCGCTTCCCGGGGAGCGCTTATCCATGATCGTGGGCGAAAATGCTGCGCTGGAATCTCTTTCGTATTTGGAAGAATACGGCGCTGCTTCAGCCAGAATCCATCAACTGAATATTCAGGCAGAGCGCGTAAAGGACAGAAAATTCTTTCACGCGCCGCCG
>CEAH01003781.1_pt1 | contig 17578 bp, 8 predicted proteins | sample 557571 | NCBI WGS metagenome assembly CEAH01 (sample SAMEA3182092, study PRJEB8094) | gut metagenome | biome: human; feature: gut; material: Stool; isolation source: human stools | place: Canada | collected 2013-11-25
TCAAAAAGAGTTTCTTCGCTCATATTGTGTTGTCCTACAATAATTGCTTTTATCTGCATACAGTCAGCGGGTATCCATAAGAAAGCCGTAGGATTCCGGTTCGTTTCATTAGAGACGAATCCGTCAAGGGGCACAGACCATTGCCATTCCCCTGCCCGCAAACAGGGAGAGAAGAACAACAAGAGGATGATCGAAAAAAGCAGTCTATATCTATTCATGTTTTTTTGTTTTTTACAGTATTAATACGAACGAGGAATAAGCTTCACTCAAAAATAAGGGATTTAAAACACTGATTCCACAAATCTTATAAGATTTATGGAATCAGTCTGTTTTTGTTATATTTCGGTGAGCCTTAGTATTCGTTAATAATCTTTTATTTAGAGGCTTCTTTCAGTTGTTCCGTCAACTTATCCATATCTTCCGGGCTGGCTGCCGATGGGAATTGTAGTTCTCCTTCTTTATTGACAATGGCGTAATGCGGGATTGACAACATACCGTTCCGCCCGAACTTCTCATAAATTTCCATTTTGAAAGCCTCGTTGATGATGACATGCTCTCCTTTTAAGTTATAGTGCCCTGTCATTTTTTTCCAGAGTTCAGCTTTCTGGGGAGTATCGATGGAAACATACAATAACACGATATCATTTTCAGCAGCATATTTCTGCAAAGGTTTGATGTGTGCAAACGATGCACGACAAGGACCGCACCAGGTAGCCCATACGTCGATAAAGATCACTTTACCCGGGTATAAGTCAGTAATTTCCTTAAAGGTGCGTACACTGTCCGTATTCAATATATGAATATCTTTCGGAAGTTCGGCTTCATTGAACGCTTTGTTCTTTTGTATCGCTGTTTCTAATTTCGGCATTAGCACGCTTTGGGGATATAGTGTCTTGAATTCCTCATACAATGCAGGAATACCAGTTGCAAAATACTCACGGCTTTCATCTTCCAGAATGAGAAGTCCCATTGCAGCCTCCTGTACCCGGCCTTGCAGATTTGTTTTATACCAATCGAATAACAGTTGATTGCGTTCATTGTCATCATTCGTGCGCCTTTCATGTTTCATGAAAATATCTATGCCTGCCATATTCGATACGACATCTGCAAATGCAGGAGAGAATACGCTTTCAGCCTGACCGACGTTTGCAAAATCCAACATCTGGGCGTAAGCGTCGTCCCATTCCTTCTTGACCGTTTCGGAACCTCTCCGGTAGTTACCGAAATACTGATTCATATATGCCATCAAAGCCTGTATACGTATATCTTGTATGGCTCTTTGTCTGAGCTGATCGGCCACTTCTGCCACTTCGTTTTCTAATGTAGTAGCGTAGTCTGTCAGCTTTTGATATACGGATGAGGCAACCGTGTCCTTGCCGACGTTAAAGATATCTCCCCGGCGTGCACGCAGATTAAATACGTTTTCATTCAGATCAGCCAGTTTCTTGAGTATTTCATTTTCTTTCGTCAAGCCGTCAACCGGGTTTAGTTCATTGGATTTGGAAGCATCGATATCGAGCGTCTGTTTTCCCGGAGCAAGATAGATACTACCTAAGTTTCGCTCACCATATAGAAAAAGGGTCAGCTTTTCGTTCCCGTTTACAGGTAAGGTAATCTGATACGTACTGTCGGCATTTAAGCGTAAAGTATCAATCTTGTTCGGTAAGTAAATGCCATCTGTAGTGATATTATATACAATGGGAGCGCCGGATGTATTCGTTACTTTGCCTTCTAAAGTAATATTCTTCTGGGTACATCCGCTCAGGAGCATAGTGGTTGTTATGCCGCCAAGGCATAAAGATTTGATGAATTCCATTATTTGTTTTTCATTTGGTTTATAATCTGAGACGCTAAAATAGTGATAAGGTTACATCGGGACAATTATTTTCTGTTATTTCTCCGTGATTGTTCATTTTATCTTAATCCCTTTTATAAAATCATTGGTTACTATTCCTTTCAAGTCCTTCATCCGTTCTCCATTGATTACTACATTTTCAAACGTCACGTTTTGCACGGTTCGTTCTTTGTCCAGTCCTTGAATCAACGATGGATTTTCTCCTATGCCTGTATATGTAATATTTCTGAAAGTAATGCCTTCAATGCCGCTTCCCGGCTGTTTATCATATTTCTCGTTGAAACGTACTTTTACATAAAACAGTCGTCCTTCCTGAATATTCTCTACCCGGATATCTTCGAAGAGAATATTACGAACCTGATTCTTATCACCACAATCTACTGTCATGCAACCTTGATAAATCGGGTCATCCTCGTCATGTTCCAGGATGTCGATGTTACGGAAAGTCAGATTCTCTATCACTTCTCCTGTCGGCGAGTCCGGATCGCCATGACCGCCTACATTGATGGGATGTGCCACATCTGCCCAAAGAATAGAATTTTGCACGGTAATATCAGATGAACCTCCCCACCAGTTCCAGCGGTGATTGTACAAAGCAATGCAATCGTCCGAATTGCGCATAAAGACATTGTCGATAAGTACCTGGCGGCAGCACATCATATCTATACCGTCACTCCATCCTTTACAACTGAAGGACTTCAGATTTTTAATCGTAATTCCTGTGGAACCACCTCCAAATACGGTATAATGGTCCGGATTCACTACTGTAATGCCATCTATCCATATATTTTTGGAATCAGTGATTTCAATGCCCCGTACAGCGTGGTCTATGATTCCCCGTCCGATGATGCGGACATTCTCGGCTTTGTCTACCACGAGTTTTGCCTTGACCACAGCTCCGGGGGCCAGATATACGGTTGTATTACTTGGTATCCGTATCTGATTGTTGGGTAAGTCTTTGGGGCGGTGTGTGCCCGGACCGAAATACATAACTCCTTTAGTTTCTTTTTCATATTTTTCAGTCTCCATCGGGTTGGCAAAAAGATGCAGGTTGTGCAGTCGGTCACCATTAAACTCAATGGAGAGATATTGTGGCTTTTCCAGAGTGAAAAGAATGGCGTTTTGTATCTGCTTGTATTCAATACCTTTACTCAAAGGGCGTATGGCTACTTCGCGCACAGTGCCATTGTTCTTCTTCACCATTACTTCTACGGGACTTCCCATATCAAATTGCACCATGGAAGCATCCTGCACTTTGTCCATATCTACCTGTACGTTGTATTCGAACAAATCTTTCCATTCGCCGCCGGGGATGCGTACGCGTACGGTATAGTCATCATTGTGCGGCATCCCGGTACTCAGTGTACCGGGATAAGTCACTAGTTGTGCCTGTATGGACAAGCAGAAGAAGGCTGATAAGATAGCTGTAATAAATTTCATTGTATAATCGTTTTTTGAATAATTTTCTTCATATCTTGATTAAGATACGAATTAAGGTAAAATATTACTCAATACATAGAAATTCATCATTTTCATTGAATCACTACTTTATTTTGCACCGGTGTCATGATGAATGTAAATTCATAATCACCATACGGTAACATGAACTCCGGTTCTGGAAGTGCACTCCAACTGTCTATGCAAGCCAGTCCCATCTGGGCTTTATCAATCAATACATTTGTCAGATCGGCTTTTTCTACTTCCTCAGAGTGTCCTTGTTGTTTTTCCAAACCTTCGTCCAGTGATTCGATTGTGTAGTGCAAAGCAGAAGCTGAAAAAGGAGCGTCAGCTACGAACTGCAATCCATTTCCACTTATATTCAACTGTCTCCACCAGCGGATATCCGTTTTTGTGCCATTTTCTTGCGGACGGATATAAGGAGAGAATTGCTCATCAACAGTTTGATTGTAAATGCCTAAATCCGTACAATGATTACGATTACTATAGTTTTCCATTGGACCACGGCCATAATAGGAAATATTTTCAAATGACCTCGGCATAACCAGTTGCATGCCGAAGCGGAACATATTGGAAACGTTGGCCGCCTTGTCCGTTATCATTTTTTGGTTTACCTGAACCGCTCCTTGGTTATTGATGGTATAAGTGATATACAGTTTAGCAGAAACCTGTTTCATCTCATATTCTGCTGAAATAACCGCTTGATTGTCTACAATGTTATTTTTCAGTGATATGAGTTTGATATCCGGATTCTTCCATGCATTATATTTCAGTTGCAATTTTGCTCCATAATCATTGTCGGTAGGTGCCCGCCAGAAATTCGGGGTAAGTGCGGCACCGTCTTTAATCATGTCCAGACCGTTGACAATGTATTTATCCATATAGCCGGTAGATCTCTTGAATCTGATAAGGAAGTTCTCACCTTTTACAATCCAGTGGCGGATATTCGTATCGTTTACCTGAGGTGTGATTACGGGGATATAGTTTTCAGTAACATTCTTCAGCTTCATTTCAGGAGTTTTGTATGGATGTAACACTAATTGGTCTTTGGCAACTATGTGGCCGACAGGGATCAAGCCTTCGCGATCTTTTTGTCGGTATCTGACATTCAATAACCATTCTCCGTTCTCATCGGTTTCTCCCAGCTTGAGAATGAGAGATACTGTTTGCAATGGGGCTACATTCAGTTTTTCTATACGTCCGCTACGTATGACTCTGCCGTTGTTCAGCACTTCCCATTCCATATAATAGGCAGACAGATCACGGAAGAAATTCTCATTGTAAATATTGATTTCACCTTTTGACAGATCCCCCGGAGTGGTCCAGATGTTCTGATAGAAATATCCCACTTCATATACATGCGGATTGGGGATGCGGTCCGGATTGAGTAAACCGTTGTCGCTATAGTTGTCGTCACTGGTTTTAATCGTATCGAAATCACCATCATAACCATAGATCATTTTGCCACTTTTGCCTGTCCAGTGGGGTGACTGATCTATTAGATCCCAAATAAATCCACCTTGGAATTTCGGGTATTTACGGATAAGATCCCAATATATTTTAAAGTCACCTAATGCATTTCCCATTGCGTGAGCATATTCACACATGATCATAGGTTTCTGTTTACTTTCGTCTTCACAATAACTGATGCACTTGGAGTAAACGGGATACATCGGGCAATAAACGTCAGTGTTGCTTCCTGTGTCATAGGCTTGTTCAAAATGCACGAAGCGACTGGGGTCTTCTGCTCTCACCCATTGATAACATGCTTCAAAGTTCGGTCCATCGCCACATTCATTTCCCAATGACCAGAAGATAATGCTCGGATGATTGAAGTTGCGTTGTACATTACGTTGATTACGTTCCAGATGTGCTTTCCTATATGAATCCACTCTTGCCAATGAAGTCTCTTTGAATCCCATTCCATGTGATTCCAGGTTAGCTTCAGCCACTACATACAAACCATATTTGTCACACAACTCATACCAGAAACTGTCGTCCGGATAATGGCAGGTACGAACGGCATTTATATTGAACATTTTCATTAATTGAATATCCTGAATCATACGTTCCCGAGAGATAACATATCCGCCGTCCGGGTCCATTTCGTGACGGTTGGCTCCTTTAATAAGTATTGGTTGTCCATTTACCCAGAGTTGTGCATTCTTCATTTCTATCTTGCGGAAGCCTACTTTTATGGGAACAACTTCTGTGATTTCTCCATTTTCTTTCAGAGTAGCCCGAAGCGTATAGAGATAGGGAGTTTCCGCACTCCATTTATGGGGATTTTCAAGTTTCATAATGGTAGATATATTGCCGTTACCTTTTACTTCGGTTGCTGTCACGGTCTTGCCTTTTGCATCAAGCAGTTCCAGAGTTACCAGGTTATTTCCTTTTAGATTCAGATCAATAGCCAGTGTACCGTTTTTGTATTGACTATCTAAATCCGGGGTTACACGTAGGTCTTCAATACGTTTTTTATTGCGTGAATAGAGATAGCAATCGCGTGCAACACCATGATACCGGAAGAAGTCCTGATCTTCCAGATAACTGCCGTCGCACCAGCGGAATACCTGAAACGCTATGAGATTTTTCTGTCCCGGTTTCAGGTAAGAAGTTAGATTGAACTCAGCTTCCAGCTTGCTGTCTTCACTATAACCGACAAACTTTCCATTCACCCATAAATAGATGTTTGAAGAAACCGAACCGAAATGCGCAATGATATCTTTACCTTTCCAATCAGACGGAACGATTATTTCCCGACGATAGGAACCTACATGGTTGTTCTCCACAGGTACTACGGGCGGATTATTCTTACACCAGCCTTTCCATAATTTCCAGTCGAAACCTACTCCCGAATAGAGTGGAACATCATATCCGTTCAATTCCCACATTGCCGGAATAGGCAGATCATCCCATCCTTTGTCATTATACCCTATCTTCCAGAAATCAGTCGGACGAGCGTCCGAGTCTTTTACCCAACGAAATTTCCAGATACCGTTTAAAGTCATAAAGTTGGCGGATTTTTCTTTTACGGCTTCTGTCGCTGCTTCAGTGCTTTCATAAGCAAAGAAGTTGGTATGCATCGGAGCACGGTTTACGGCATTGATTTCCGGGTCTTGCCATTCTTTGAAAGTTTGTGCATCCATTGTTGTTAAACTGATTAGAAAGAATCCGATTAAAAAAAGTATTTTCATGATAATTCAGTATATATTAATAAATGGTTTACTTTTCATTTAGCAGTTATTCTTATTACAGTAAATGAATATTGTGGCATTTTATAAGAGAATTTTTCTCCGATGGCAAGGTTTCCATTTACAGGTATGGCTGTTTTAGACCTTATATCACCGGTGAGTATGCTGGTTGATGCTATCGGGTTGTATCCCTGAAGTGAAGGCAGATATAAATTAGTGTTGACGCTGATAGGCAACAGATTGACCAATTTTATAATAATGTCACCTGTTTTTGATTCACGTATCACCGATTGCCCTATGCGAAGATTCACCTTGCGATCTTGTTGATCGGTATTTAGTTCAGCGGGAATATATTCGTCACCACTATTTTGCCCAAACATTCTTTGAGTATAATAGCTTGCTGTAGGGTGGACTTCAGAGTTATTGAAGTATATAAGGTCCGGATTCCAATGAATATGTCCTTCTTTAGCGAGTAAGGGAGCATAACTTGTCATACATACAATATCTCCATTTCGCTCCAGGTTGGTCATGTGGAGGGCTTCGGCAAGGGCACTCTCTAAGCTTGTTTGTGAATGGCTATAACTGCGTGCCGCCCATTCACCGAGATAAACTTTCGACTTTGAACGATCATAGTGGTCGTAAAAGTTCTGGTTATAAATATACCATCCGGTTGGACGATAACAGTGCTCGTCAACAATCGGTACCTGCAATTCTGTGGCGTACTTCCATCCTTCTTCGTAGTCTATTCCCTTAATATCAGGACCGGCAGTGCCTATGATAGTGATGTCAGGATAATACTCTTTTACTACATCATATATCATTTTAAATCTGATTTTAAATTCTTCAGAGATCATATCTTCATTACCCAGGCCGATATACTTCAGATTAAAGGGTGCAGGATGTCCGGCATCAGCACGTATTTTGGCCCACTTTGATGTTCGGGGATTTCCATTTGCCCATTCTATTAAATCAAGTACATCTTGTATGTACTGTGGCATTTTATCCATAGGGATTCCACCTTGTTGCCCTTCTGAAAAAAGTTCTGGTAGGTCCGATTTCATTTTACCACTTTCAATTAGAGACTTGTGCAACAGACCGGAGTTTTGGCAACTTACACCTGCTGCAATAATAGGTAGAGGTTCTGCTCCGACATCTTCACAAAACTGGAAATATTCGAAATAACCCAGTCCACGTGTCTGATGATAATGCCAGATATTGGGCAGATGTCGGCGTTCGTGGAGTGGTCCGACAGAGCCTTTCCAGTCATACATATTATCAAGTCCGTCACCGTGTGCAAGGCATCCACCGGGGAAACGGATAAAGCGGGGCTGAAGATCAGCTATAAGCTGTGCAAGGTCACGACGAAGCCCGTTTTTACGCCCTTTGAATGTATTCTGTGGGAAAAGAGAAATCATGTCGAGTGCATAAGTACCTGTTTGCAAAGGCATTATTTCGAGTCGGGCATCAGTATCATCAGCAGTAGCAATAAGTGTACATGTCTGCTGTTTCCAATCTTTTGCATTGAGACTGATTTTGTTTTGGGCTATGATATCTCCGTTTTTAGATACTATTCTTACTTCTGCAAATTCTTTCTTTGCGCTAGAATGAATAGAAGATACGAAAAGAGAGAAGTCATATTTTTCTCCTTTTTTCATATATATGCCGTCGAATCCTGAATTTATGAGAGTTCCGCCAACCTGTGTCACATCAAGTACTGCATAAAACTTGTTATTAGGATGTATCGGTTTTATATCTGTAATAGTAAGTGAGGCGCCACTGCTTGTACTCCAGGCGTAATCATGTGTCCAGTTCTTTTCTCGTGCAAAACTGTCTTCACAGTATTCAAAATCTCTGTTTTGTATCAATTCGGCATAGAGTCCTCCATCGGCAGCATGACTTAAATCTTCGAAGAAGACTCCAATGAGCATGTCAGATATAGGTTTGGCTTTTGATATATCGGTTTTTATATCTACGTTGACAGGTTGGAGATTCAGAAAGCGTGCGTTGTCATGTTCGGCCCGTTCATTGTATTCCGCATTCTTAAAATCTTCATATTGGAAATGATTTATTACAGCCTGCATTTCATTATAGCCTATTTTCACTATGGGAGAGTGCTTTGTGGCTATTTGTTTTTTCTTTTCAAAATATCTCTGCCTTTCCCATATGATGAGATTTTCACTCTTTGCTTGAGCGTAAATCTGTCCGCTTTTGCTTATTTGCCACGTGGCAAGATATTCACCATCGGCAGTACGTTCAATGCAAGGGTTGATCATTGTCTTCCATGATCCCCAGTCACTTCTGATCACAGTACGTCCGTCACACAACATTTCCCAGTTTTCTCCATCTGAACTCCATTTAAGTTTCATACCCGAACGTCCTGTATTATGTGTTTCTGCAAACGGCATAATATATACGGAGTCTGGTTCCTCGGCCATTGCTGATGTCACCATAGCAGCAATGGCTATAGACACAATAATTAGTTTTGGTTTCATATTATTGGGGGGGGTGAATTGTTACAATGTAGGGGTTATTCTTTTTATCTTGCCATCCTCATCAAATTCCATTTTATCAATGCACACTTCTCTGTGGAACCCGGCTTTTCTGCCCATTGTTACGGCATCCGGAAACTTGAATCGATGGTAAACAATCCGCCATTCATCTTTACCCGGCAATTGCATAACTGAATGATGTCCGGTAGCAAAGATTCCCTGATCCGGTTTCTTGCAAAGGATAACCTGGCTTTCGGACGGTTCAATAGGTCCGACCGGAGATTTGGAACGTACATAACGCACTTCATAATCCACACTTCTCGTGTCGTTTTTCGACCATGTGAAATAGTAATACCCATCTCTATAGAATACATGAGCGGCCTCGCTGTAATAAGTGTCGTTCTTTATCAACAACCGTGTTGTATTGGGTTTTACGGATATCATATCATCATTCAGTTCACATACAGCCATGTAATAATTTCCCCAGTACAGATAAGTCTTGCCACTGACAGGATCGGTAAAGACATCCGGGTCTATATTCTGTCCTCTGGTCATACCCTTGGGGCGTTCTTTATCAATCAGAGGTTTTCCGGAATCTACAAAAGGTCCGGTCGGATGATCGGCGATTGCTACTCCGATTTGTTGCTCGGCTGTATAATAGTAATAATATTTGTAACTGCCGTCCTCCTGTTTCTTTTCAATGATACAGGGAGCCCATGCATTCTTTTGGGCCCATGATACATTCTTCAGATCAAGGATAACTCCTTCTTCTTTCCAGTTTAGAAGGTCATCGGAAGAAAAAGCCTTGAATAGCGTACTGCCCCAGTTCAGTATCCCGTCGGTAGTCGGATAGATATAATATTTTCCGGTTTTCTTCGAATACATCACTTCCGGATCTGCATAGAATCCCGGAAATACCGGATTTTTCTTTATGGATGCCGTAGAGACATATTTCCTTTTGTTCTGTTTCCAGTACTCCTCTAATCTTTCCACTTCCTCTGCTGTCAAATGGATGACTGCACCATGCTTGGGCGATGTAAAGTTAGTCGTTTCCATCACCCCTTCATTGAAACGTCCCAGATTTTTAAAGTTAACAAAGTCTGAAGTCTCGATGAAAGCGAAGTTGTGCGGATTGACGCTGTACACATCATACATCAGTACCCATTTGTCTTCTCCGATACGCTTCCAAACATTGGGAGCTTCACAGGCTTTGGGCTCTAAATCATACCAACGGGGATCGAATGTATAATCGCCGTTAGCTATATTCGAAACCGCATGCTTTATACCTGCTTCTCCGTCATGGGCTACGTAAAATAAGTGATATTGATCACCTATTTTCGTGATGTCTCCATCAATTGCCGAAACTTTTTCGTTGGGATATTCAAATAAAGTCCGTGGCAATGTCTCAATGGTGTCGAATTCATCATTCACATATACATAGTATAGTTTATTCGGTTCGTTCCTGAAGCGCATTGTGAAATAAATCATCAGTTTTCCTTTCTTCTCGTCAAAAGTTATTTCGGGCGCCCAGGCACAACCTATTTCACTAAGTCCTGCCGACATCTGGTCGAAGCATATGTTTGTACGTTTCCAGTTTATCAGGTCCCATGACTTCATCAATACCAGTCCGCGGTTATTTCCCCAGCCGTACTTTCCGTCCCGTTCCCATTGGGTTTCCCGGTAGCCGTCCCTTTGGGCAAAGACATGTAAGTCCGTCATAGCCATGTAGAAAGCCCCATCCGGTCCACGATAAATATGTGGGTCACGAATCCCCCTTTGATAGGCAATCGTATCTCCGGCAATTACGGGTTCACCATCATTCAAGGCGGTGAAGTTATATCCGTCATGGCTCACAGCCATATATAGACCATGTGTCTCGTCTTTATGGAAAACCATCAGATACGCACTCATATCTTTTTCTTCCGGAATGGCATTCCTGTAGCGGAATTTCCTGAATCCCGCATTTCCTTTGCCGGCGGAAAGCAATCCGATGCGCAACGCATAGAAGCCTTTATAATTGTTATGATGCAGTTGGGAGACATCTATATTCTCGGCTAAAGTGTTCCATTCTTTACCGTCTTTGCTGACCATAACCCGCATGATGTTTCCCTGATTTTGAATTTTGGCAAAGAAGCGTTTGCCTATCTTGTTGGGAAGTCCGAAGCTCTTTTCTGCATTTTGATGGATGGTAAAGCTTTTTCCGTCAGAGGTGATTCCGGCGTAAGCTTTTTCATTGTAATAGAGAATCAGACCGGCTGTATTTCCATTTCCTGTGTTTACCTCCACCTGTGTTTCATAATTCTTGTCTTCAACGGTAGCCAGCAGAAGGCGGGCATCGGCGGGAGTTTTTCCTTTAGCATTCATCCACAGTGTTTGCTGTTTGAATTTCAGGGATTGGGGAGCATATTCTTTCCAGAATGTCCATTGCAGTCCGAGATCCGGCCCATTGAAATCGTCAGATAATTCTAAATCATGTTTGATTTTCTGTTTGGGAGTGATCGGGGTAGCTGTCGACTTGGTGCGATATCAGCCATCCTGTGTCCATTCAATTGGTTCGATAAGCGTGGAACGTCCCAGAGTGTGATACCCTTTTGCATACGCATGATATACAATCCACCAGTTACCGTTTACATCGTCAATCAGTGTACCGTGTCCCTTCGACCACCAGTTATCCGTTGCACTGTAAGTATGTATCACCGGATTATAAGGAGAATTTTCCCACGGCCCTGTGACATTTTTCGAACGGGCGGAGACCACCATGTGGCTAGTTGCTGGACCTGCTGTTCCTCCTTGGGCGGAAGTCATGTAATAGTAGCCGTTCCGATAATTCAGTTTGGGCGATTCCAGACACATACATTCCGTATCCCATCCTTTGGGGTATATCCAACCCTCGTATACTTGTTTTTTTTCTCCGATGGTGCCCAATCCGTCATTTGTAAGCTGAATCACTTCTCCTTCGTTCACATATAAGTAGCGGTTTCCGTTCTCATCGACAATGTGCCCTGGATCTATGCCATGTACTTTCAGGTCGGTCGGTTTGCTCCACGGACCTTTGATGTCATTGGCCCAGATCACCCAGTTGGTACCTCCTGCGGGATAATAAATGTAGTATTTCCCTTTATATTTCAACAGATCGGGAGCCATGGCAGAACCCTCGTATTCCGGCATTACCCGACATACGGGTTCCCAGTTCATTAAATCCCGAGAGTGCCAGATCAGGAATCCCGGTGCATAATAAAAGGGTGAATGAGTCATGTAATAATCTTCCCCATCGCGCATGATGGAGGGGTCAGGATAATCGCCCGGCAAGATTGCTTTTGGATATTCCTGTGCATCCGTCCGGGTTATCAACAAGGTCAGAAAAACAAAGAATAAAAGTTGTTTCATGATATTTATATTTATGTTACGTTTGAATCCGGAGTTACCTTACGCTTATTTTGCGCTCCTTATTTTGTTAATACGAATAAGAATAAATTGCACTCATTCCAATTTGAAATTATGCCGCTATAATTCGTTTTACCTGAAGGAAAGTGTATCTTTGATACTATAAATGTGGGTAGGAGGATGAGTGTTATGCTTATTTTGTTCGTACTACATTGAAAACATCCATGATAAATACTATGATGAAAAAGATATTATTGATAGTGGCATATAGCCTGATTGTTTTATATGTATCTGCCCAAAGCACATTGCCCGAAAGATATGTACCGTATATTGTAGATGCAATTTATACATCGGACGATCATGTTCGAACCAGTGGAAAAGGAGAATCTCTCACTTACCGGATGAAAACGGATACCGTTCCGCAATTGTTAGTTGTGCAGTATTCCGGTGAGAATAAGCCCGGAAAAGGGGAGAATTTCTTATTTAATATATCTGTCAATGGTACCCTCTTGTATACTGAAGGGCTCAATCGTAACCGGCACGGACTATTTGAAGTGGTATATCCCATTCCGGCGGAAGCATTGAAGAACGGAAATTCTGCACTTGTCCGCTTTGAAGCGTATGATCAGTCGGCATCTATAGGCGAGATTTATGCAGTTGCCATTGTCCGCCAAAAGCTGAAAACCGGTTTATTTGCTGATAAACAGAATTGGCAAGGGCTTACAAACGATTGGACTTGTGCTTCCGACGACACTTTTATCTATACGGAGCCTGATGGCCCCCAACATCCATATACTGACAATTCCGTGATCGACCTGATGTCTTATTATGGTCTTGAACTTAATCTGAAGTTATCCGGCACAAACGATATACCCGTTGAAATACTTGTTTCAAGTAATGCCCTGAAGTTCGGAGAACCGGAGAAAATAGACAATCCGTTTGATACCCGTAAAATCCGGTTAACCTTACAAAATCAAAAGAATGGTGCCGGCAGATTATTTATTCCTTTTTCTGTCTTTGATACTCCGAAAGCCTCACAGAGCACTATACGGCGGATTAAATCCATTGCTGTTCGTCTTTTCGGAAAGCATGGCGGTAAAGTGAAATTACTTTCTACCCGTCTGATAGAAGGAAACTCGGTGAAAGTAGTAGCCGACTCTTATTCCAAATCGGGAGAAGCCGGAGAAACAGTTGTCTATCCGGTATGGATTACTAATTGTGAATCAAAATCACAAACAGTTTCTTTTTCTATCCCTAAATATGGTTGGGAAGCTTTTCCGGTTACAGTAGAACTGGCACAAATAGAGTTGGCACCGGGTGAGAAACGGAAAGTGGAATTACAGGTGGTGGTACCGCCGGGTATTCCCGCCGGAGGCCGTGAAAAGCAGGTACTACAGATTTTACCTTCTGCCAATCCTGCTGCTGTGCAGACATCAACGTTTACCACTTTGCGCAGTATGCCACATCCGTTTACAATCCATACGACGGAAGGATGGGAAGAAGTTCGCGCGAAAGCGGAAAAATATGACTGGGCTATGGAGCGCAAAAAACGTTATGTGCAGGATGCAGAACGTTGGGGAGTGCCTTCACGTCCTCCTTATGCTGCTAACAGTGACGGTATTCCTTATTTATGTGCGACCACTCATGAGTACGGTCTGATGAATAATGCCATTGCATGGCAGTTGACGCGTAAAACGGAATTTGCCCATAAGGTAAAGCAATTCCTGCTGATGATCAGTGATTATCAGACCGGTTTCCCGCTAACCCGGAAAGCTTCCAACCAGGCAAGTGTACAGGAAGGGCACTTCTTTCAGCATCTGGCGCAGGCTTATGATCTGATTATGGATGCCAATATCATGAACAAACAGGAAAAGGCTCAGATAGAATATACTTTCCGGCTTTATATCGACCAATATCTGCGCTACAAATCAACGGGCGGAGCTAACTGGGCGGTTTCCCAACTGACGGGAGTCTTTTTCTGCGCTTTAGCCATACAGGATTTCAACCTGGTGGACGAAGTGCTTTACGCACCTTCCTGCCTGATGGATAAGTTCCGCACTTATACAATGCCCGATGGATGGTGGTATGAGTGCACGGTCAGCTATAATCTTTGGGTCGCGAGCGAATATATACAAATAGGGTTGGCATTGAATCCTTTCGGATATTCCCTGCTGACGGAGAAATTCCCCGTTGATTATAACCTCACTCCAGAGTATGAGAAAGTCGGGGCCAATGAACGTGAAGAGAGCCGTAATCTTCATCATGGACACAGTTTCCGTATTCGCGGCCCCATTCACCAACCTTATGTCACTATCAAAATGATGTCGGATGCCCTTTTGCCTTTCCTCGATTATCGGGGCTGGATATTCGGAATCAATGACGCCACTGAACGTGAAGTGGGTGGCGACAGTTTTGAGATGGCGTACTATGCTTTCCGTGATCCGCGCTATGCTGCTTTCATACGGATGTCTCCCGGGCGGAATGATTTGATCTATGGTGTACCCGAGTTGCCCGAGGTGGAGCCGGGAGATGTCCGGGGAGCTTATGCTGACAATGCAGGAGCATTAATGTTGCGTTCCACCCAGCAGGAGCCGCGCGAAAAGATACAGGCTGTTTTGAAATATGGAACACACGGTGGTTATCACGGACATTTTGATCGTACTGCCATGCTTTCACTGATGCGTTATGGGCGTAGTTTCTATAATCCGGAGATGGTGTGGTACAGCTATGCTCCTTATATGTATAATTTCTATGTACAGAGCAGTATCTCCAAAAACATGGTTACTGTTGATTTGAAGCAGCAGGAAACAGATGACAGCAAGCGTAGCCTGTTCTATACAGGTGATTTATTTCAGGCCGGTTGTGTGGAAGGAACTGCCGCATGGAGTTATCCAGCTTATGGCGGACTGCGGCACAGTATGCGTGGACCGAGGGATTTCAAAGAGAAAACAGAGTGGGAAGCCCGTTATTTCCCCGTACCCGAAAAGCATCCCGGATTCGGAGTGCTGACAGGATTTACCGAACCTGTCTTTCAACGCAGACTGATGGTTGTGACGGACGATTATGTAGTTCTTGCAGATTATGACAAAAGTACAGAGAACAAGCAACACCGTTTCGATCTTCTTTTCCAGATAAAAGGCTTGTTAGGATTGTCCGCCGATAAGAAAGAGTTCATTTCCCATCAGGCACAATTGGATACCGATGCCCTGAGTGCCGCACCGTTAGTAACTGATATCAATCAATATTCCGTAACCGGAACTCTGAAAGCCAGTTTCCTGACCAAATTCGGTCCCGAAGCTGATAACCGGGGAACACGTATGTACGGTGAGTCGGGTAATCTCTACATGGATATTTATAATGCTTGGCCTAATATCCAACGGATTGCTTATACCGGACGTGCTCCCGAAGATCACGGAACGCAGCGCAACCTGAAGTACATGGTAGAGGGAGATGGTAAACTACTTGCCGAAGGCAGCTTCGGTGCCTGGATTCTGGGTGAAGGAAAGGTAGATGTGGATATTACGGGTATCCGGAAATTAACACTGTCTTCCGCCACTCAACATGCCAACCGCTCTAAAACTCTGTTCTGGGCAGAAGCTGTCTTGGAAACGAAAGACGGTAAACAAATCCGTCTTGCCGATCTTCCGGTTGTCAAGAACAACGTACAGGATAATCCTTTTGGGAATACTAAAGACTATGCCGATGGTCGTATCAATATCAGTGGAGAGAACTACAGTTGGGGGCTTCCTGCCGAACCTGTGAATGCAGGTTTTGAAACGCCTGCCCAATATACCTTTGATCTGGATGGACTTCAGGCTATCCGCCTGAAAACAGTTATCGGCGGAGATTATCCTCTGGGTGATGAGGCTGAAAGGCGTATTACTTTCGGGGTACGTATGGACGCTGCTCAGGTCCGTTATCTGACTGTCATAGAGCCCTTTGAGAAAGAGAATAGTGTACATTCTGTATTTGCTCCTTCGGCGGACGAGCTGATTGTGATACTGAAGGACGGCAGGGAACAACGGCTTTACTTTTCAGGAATGGAAGAGGAGGGAGGTGCACCTACTGTAAGGATGGAGGAATGGAAAGAAGGGGTACTGTTGCGTAAAGAACGTACAGGCTGTAATTGAAAAAAAAGAATACGGAGCTCATCGCGGGCTCCGTATTCACGAGATGAAAAGGATTGGAAAAAACAGGTATGTATATATTGGTTAGATGAGGGTCTTATTCTTTTTTATGATAAATAAGTGATAAAGAAAAGGCCAAATTCCCCCTTTCCCGGATATCTTATTCTCATAATCTTTCATCATTTTCTCATGAATTTCGAGGATTTCATGTGTATAATTCATCATTTTCTCTAAGTTCTCTCCCAGTTCTGTTTCCCGTCGGGCGTGCTTATGAATTTCCTCTAATAAATCATCGTTGACTTTTTCCAAACGGGCTTTTTCCTGATAAAGCCAATTCAAATGCTCTTTTCGCACTCGTTCCATCATGGTATCATCAGGATAAGATTTTAGTGAATTAAATTCGAGAGCTTTGTCAAGTTCGTCAGTATCTATCAGTGGGTCATTGTCTTCATAAGGTTCTGTGCCTATAGAAGAGCATGTCAGATAACGTAACCTAATCCATTCCCGGATTTGCTCTTTCGGTATGCCGTATTTCTCAGCTACTGACTTTGTAGATAACCAATTAGCCATATAGTGTTTGATTATAAGTTTAAAATCATTCCCTATACGGCTATAATGGCTTTATATTATAAAGGTACGGGGCATTACTCAATCCCTGTTAGTAGGTATGTGGATACCCTGAACCACGGAAGAGTAAGCCCGTACCAATAACTGATACAGGCTACGCTCGTCCGATGGTTCATTAAATTTCCACATTTTACTAACATCGGAAGAGGACATGTATATATACAAGATATATCATGTCGCACGTTCAGTTGCAAAGATACGCCTTTTTTCACATTTAACAACGAAATCATGGATTTGTTTCTCCATTTTGCGTAACTTTTTATTCAGTAACGCTTAAAAAATAACTTGGTACATAAGCAAGTGCGGCGAGTAAGTGCATAAATGATAATTTGTAAACCTGTTATAAAGATTAGGCGCGGATTACACGGATTACGCGGATTTTTTGATGAAATCGATGTAATAGCGCAGCCTTTAATCCGCGTAATCCGTGTAATCCGCGCCTAA
>CEAH01021949.1_pt1 | contig 17191 bp, 16 predicted proteins | sample 557571 | NCBI WGS metagenome assembly CEAH01 (sample SAMEA3182092, study PRJEB8094) | gut metagenome | biome: human; feature: gut; material: Stool; isolation source: human stools | place: Canada | collected 2013-11-25
ACGGAGCACGACCGTGGGATAAGACGGAACGCATCGCAAGCGTCTACGGTGTACATGCCCTCCTTCCCTTTGTTCTCGATAAGGGTCAGCGTATAGACACCGTTATAATCTTGGTCTTTGCCTAGGTAGGTGAATCGTATCACGTTATCCCGGAAGTGGAGGTCTTTTACCTCCATCTTCCTGTAACCATTGGTCATCACGACACGCAAGTCCTTACCTTCCAGTGTCTCTGGATCACCATTCCTAAGGATGCTCCATTCTATGTTTATGTCGTTACCTATCCTTATACTCTCCATGATATAAAATATTTATCAATTAGGTAAAAACTAAAACCTCTTGAAATTAACAGTTTTCATAATTACAGTCATTTAATAATAAAATATGCTTCTTGGCTTAACCGCCTAACCATCGAAGATCCCAATATGGTAGCTACGATTGTGGCTATATTGCATGGGTAATTAATTACATGACAAGCGTGAATAGATTATCTCCAGTTGGCTAGCCTCTATATCATTAGCGTCCAAAAGCTTCTCCAAGTCTGGATTGTCAAGCTTATTTAACTCAATCCCGGCATCCTCATCCAGTATCTTATCGACAAAATCATTTACCTCCTTGTTGTACTCTTCGATGATCGAGGACGCATCCCTCAGCTCATCCCCAGACATCACAGGCTTACCGCCCGTGTTCACGGAATCATTATGACCACGAACCTTTTTCATCAGGTCGTCAAAGCCCTCCGGCTTAAACTTCTCAATGGCTTCTTTTATATCAGCCTCGTATGTCTCCGATATGGGGCGCAATTTTCTAAGGTTGTTCAACACCGTCATCTTCGAGGATGACACCATACCGGTCAGCTTGCATCCGTTCAACACCTTGTACAATTCAATGGCTTCTTTCTTTTTCATATGTTTTTTATGTTATAATTCAACTTGTAGCCCGGTCGCGTCTGAATGACACGACCGGAAAAATAGATTAATCCATCATCACAGATACTTGGTTCTCGACAGCGTCGATGTATTTCAAGACCTCACCGCTTACTTGCAGAACGGTTAATGTGCTATCATTAACATTGACGCTCAATCCCCCAAATCTGGTGTAGTTATAGCTTCCGATATAACCGGCTTGCTTGTTATAAACCTGTCCGTTCGCCTCGGATACCTTGTTCTCGCTCGTTATCGTAACACGGCTCTCCTTGATATCAAGGATATCTCCGGTGCCATTAATGAGTTTTGTTACGCTCTCTGTCTTTACTTCTTGTAATGTCATGATCTTTAGTTTTTTTAATGTTTATTCATAAAAAAATGTTACAACTATATGCGTTCCTTGTGAGTTATACATCCTATTCTGGTCAAAATAAAAAGACTCCGTATCACCGACATGATATACAGATAACATAGGAGGTCTTTCTGTAGGCTTAAAAGCAGATGTTACGTTTATAGTCTCCAATATTGAATTATCAGCGTTGCTTACTTTCTCATATCTTAGTCTAACAAGTCTTCTGTTGTCAGCGCTTATACCACCTAGCCCTGTGTATGTACCATTGACATGATTTTCACTTATGACATCGGTTAAACGGAAAGCATGCGCAAAGTTTTCTATATACACATCGGCTATATATGCTGGAGAAGCATCCGCGACAGTAATAGATAACTCTCCGAATACAGGCAATACCCCAAGCATATTAAAATCAACAGTTGGCGTGCCTATACCAGCGGCAGTACCTAAAGCCATTTTAATAGTATATTTTTTAGTATATGTACTTGTAGTGTTTATCATCAACGGAATTTTTCCCATACTCATAAGTGAATTACGGGTTATTGCCTTGACTTCCGATCTAGAATATACCGAGCTTCCATCATATACAAAAAGTTGGCACCCATTTACCCCGCTAATCTTAGACCAATCGTAATCGCCAAGATTGGCTTTGAGCTCTATATCTGTGTTTATAGGCAACGTACCGTGCCGTACAAACGTCTTTTTTATATTTGGCATTATCGGGATTGAAGCGTCGGTGTTGTGCCCCCTGAAGCCCCCAAGACTAAAAATATATCTATTGGAGGAATCTCTTTTTAGCTCAAAGCGCACAGGCTTAGATGGGCTATCAGTCAATTTCCACTGGCCCGGGGAATTATTACACCATATATTCCAATACGGGTAAGAGGAAGGCAGACCTTCTGAATCAACAATATTTCTTCCATGGACCTGAGTATGGCCATTTTCTACTATCTCAAAAGCGTAACCGCCTTTACCTCCAGATTTTGCCTTGGCACATAATGTGCCTAGATCGGTGCTTGGGCAATCTATCGCATTTCGCACCATCATTATCGATACATCGTTATTCGGTAACGTAGCCATATCTTACGCAGCTTTTAAATTATTCAACTCCTCTCTCAACTCTCTCACCTTTTCCTCAAGGTCCGCTATGCGCTTGTCCTTGTCGGTCATCCATGCCTTTGTAGATCCTATCCACTTATTAGTATCATCCATAAACGGGAGGAATGTCTGGATGGACTTGATAGACAACAGGCATCCAGTCTTCCCATAGTCATACCCATACCAATCATTATTAACGCCAGTACCTTTACCTGTAACCATTACAGGTAATATCCCGAGCATCTGCTGGGCGGACAGCCCGACTTGCCTTACCTTATCCTTATCGTCATTCATGAAATAATAAAATAGCTTAACGGGTATCAACGAATGAAGATCTATGTCAAAATCACGCAGATATGTTTTTCTCCTCATGTCCGAGTTGCTTATCCAGCTACCTCCATTGGCGGTAGCGTTACCACTATCCGCGAAACTGAACCCCTTAGACCAGTTTGTCCCAGATTGGGTGATGGATATAGTCATAGTATTCCCGCCATGATTCCAGTTGCAATAATATCCTCCATACGTAGACCTAAAGGCCAGCTGTACCCCATTGGACGTGAATCCGCCATTAAGATATCCAGAGAATGAAGGCCCGGCCGGGCCTTGCGGCCCACGGATGTTCCTCGTTGTAGGCGTTGTCGTTGACGTGCTGTTCGTCCAGCTAAGGTTACCGCTCGTATCAACCGATGGATACCAGTATTTAAATGGAGCTGGAGCGTTGCCGGCTGAGTAAGCTATCACATCTCCTGAGGCTTTTATGTCCTTGCTAGACGTGAAATTGCTCGTACAATTCAAAGTATCACTTGATGTGGTTATGAGCCGTGACGTGAAATTGCTCGCACTATTACCGTGATGGAAGTCGATATATGGAGTGGAAGCATTTAGATCAATAAATCCTTTGCCAATATAAGTATTATTGCTATTACTAGTGGTACTAGTATTAGCATCTCCTATAAGTATTGCAGTCGTAAAATATCCATTTGAGAACCTTCTTGATGAGTAGCCAACACTATAAGAATTATTACTTCTAGGATATATATCATTAGCCGTAATAGCCCCTGCAACTTCCAGTCTATCTACTGGGGATGTTGTCCCGATCCCGACATTGCCCGCAGAGTTTATAAACATTCGGGTTGATAATGAAGTGGAAGTATTAAAATATAAATTGTTCCCATTTATAACAGAATCATAACCGTTGGTCGCAATGCTATATCCAACATATAGGGTATTTTTTGCACTAAAATGTAACGCTGACATTGAGATGCCAGAAGTATCTTCAAAGCGTATATTTTTGTTGTTATCCATGTTTATATCCCCGCTCATCGTGATACTGCCTACGCCAGTCATGCTGCCACTAACATTAGCCGTACCGTTGAAGCTTTGCCCCCAAATAGTTCGGGCCGTCTGGAGCTTGGTAGCGGACGCTACATTACTATCCGTGAAGGCGAACTCTCGCCAATTGGTCTTGTTAGCGGAGTTTCCCGTGGCAGATTCGTTACCGCCTCCTCCACGGGCGAACCACCTGTTAGACGAGAACGACCCGTATATCTGGTTGGCTGAACCGTACGCCGCCGTCCCGTAGAACAAGACACCCGCCTGAGCTATCGGGTAATGACGCTCCGTGGTCGCATTGGCGTTCGCTGTATTAGTCATGATCCCTCTGCCATTAACGGTGTTAAGGTCAACGGCGGGATTTTGGTCTGCTCTTGCGAAAGCCGTATTGTGCAACCCGTCCAGCATGTCGGCGTTAAGGTTCGTGCACATAGTGGTTGACACAACATCAATGGGCTTAGTTCCCGTGGCGACTCTGGATATATAGCGACCTGTGTTGTACAAGAACATATTTGGGTCACTGCCCTCTAAAATACCCTCCTTACTTATAGCGAATCCATACCCAGCCACGAACGTATCATAATACTCATGTCTTAATATCACGTTTTGTGTTGCGTCTTGCGCAGCAGTGAATTTTATACCTGCGGCCTTGCTTTTTGCATCACTAACAGTTGATTTAAGTGTCAATTGACTGTTTATTGTATTAGAAGCTATAGTTAACGCCCCGGTCATCGTATCCCCTGCTTTCTTCACGTACTTACTGTCTAGTGTAGCAGCGTAATTAGTTGTGGTCAACGCCGTTAAGTCCTTTGTAAACGTTATTATCTTTTTGTCCTCGCTCAGCGTGGCGTTCGTGATCACGTTGCCGCTTCCCGGCACGGAGATACCGCCGATCGTGCCCGTACCGCTCACGCTTATAGTGCCATCGGATGATACCGAGATACCAGACCCGATCTTCACCGCCCCAAGCGAGTTTGTACTGGCTATAGGAAGGACTATGTCTCCGGAACCAGTGGCGTAAGCGACAACATCGCCGCCCGCTTTCACGTTTCCACTAAATATTGAATCAATTGAATTAACATTAAATTCCTTCAAACGTGTATTTAAGTACCCACTTAGATGAAAATTATATGATGCTACGCTATTTTTACCATATTGCAACCATAGATCAGTTGAAGTTGATTCTACTATTCTAAATGATGTACCATTATTAGCGTGATATCCTTCTATGTATGTATATGATACATTTGCCGTACCATCGGCTTTAAGGCCTAACAATGATGATGCACCTTTTATATCTAGTTTTGCTGATGGTGCGGTCGTACCTATACCAACGTTACCATTAGATGCAATTTTCATTCTTTCATTAACTGCGGTAGATGTTCTAAATATAATTTCTAAACCAGATAAGTAAGTTCTAGCTTCTTTTTGCGCATTACCTGTGCCAATAACTAATTCATTGTATGAGTTAGTATAAAATATTGGCATATCACTCCCATCTGTGTTTTTGGCATATATATTTCTTGCGTTATTCATATATATATTACCGGACATAGTTATATTCCCTACCCCGGTCATATTACCGGATACGTTCTGTGTCCCGTTGAAGTTTTGGCCCCAAATGGTGCGGGCCGTCTGGAGTTTGGTAGCGCTTGAGACGTTTCCTGTAAACGTGCCGGAATAACGCCAAACGTAATTATTTGTGCCGAACATTCGCACATTTCCATCAAGATTATTGTACTGTCCACTGCAATATCTAGGCAATAATGTTGTAGCGTCAAACCCGCTATCGCTATATAGTGATAGCACTAACCATCCAGAGGAATTAGGAACCGCTTTTCCTTGCACTGTTATGGTTCCTCTATTAGCATAACTTTTTATAGCCCATTTGCATATAGCCTTTATAAAATCCTCAGTAGGATAATTAACGCTCTCATAATCACTCCTTAGCAATCCTTGGGAAATCAAAGTGCTCCATGATGGGAAATTAGCGTACAGAGCCACTTGACCATTTGCGAACCCAGCATGATAACCATCTAATAGATCAGCGTCCAATCCCGATCCAGCCCCGTCATTATCCTTATGCCAGAACGTGAGTCCCTTGGTAAAGGCTATAATCTTATTATCGTTCGTCAACTCGACATCCGTAAGGGCGTTCCCGCCTCCTGTTTTCGTTATGCCGGACACGCTACCACCGATATCACCCGCCACGCTCAGCGTTCCATCTGTAGCTATATTAAGACCGCTCCCAACCTTGACCATGCCTAACGCCCCGGTACCGGCTATAGGGCTTACGATATCATAATTACCGGTAGCGTAGGCAACCACATCACCGGTCGCCAAGACGTTATCATTGGCGTCCACCTTGACATAATGGCTAGCGTCCTTATAATTGAGATACAGGTTGGACAGCACGGCGTTCGTGCCTGTCATCCCGTTAATCGAGTTACCCCCAGAGAAACGGACCCATTGCGCCGATTTATCCTTGGCCACGTCAAACGTCTTGTCGCTGTTAAGGTGTATAAGGCTGTTGATGCTCGGCACGCCTGTCATCGCCCCGGTAGCTATCCCGTTGGAATTGAGTTTCTGCCCCCACCACGTAGCGGCGTATAGCTTGTCTCCTTCTAGTACAGTGCCCTTGGCGTTACCGAACTTCACGGCGAACTGGTTCTCCGTGTCCTCCGTGTTCGGCTGGTTCAGCAATTGCAAGCCCGCTCCAGCGTAATAGATCTTACCCTTGCCGCCGAAATTCGGATCCAGCGACAATAGGCCGGTGGTAGAATCAATGATGAGCCCACTACCCTCCTTTATCATAACAGCACCCAACATGTTGTAGCCAGCATGAGGGAGTACAATGTCGTGATCCGAGGTAGCGTAAGCGACAACGTCCCCTACCGATTTGGCAGGGTAGTCCGTGAGGATGTACCACTTGTCCTCAGGAAGGGGATTGCCGTCGCTGTCTATCGTAACCAACTCCCAATATTGTGGAACATTAGCTCCGGAAGATTGAGAGGATTGCTTTACGGAACTTCCGGGAATAGCGTCTAACGCCCTTCCAGTACGTGGAAGGGCTGTCTTTCTTATCTTACTATGACGTACATTCATTACCATATCTATATATGTACCGATATGGTGTAATACATCAATCGTATGGTATATCGCTTAACTTGGCGGTGTCATCGGAATATCCTACAGCTGATAGTTTTGCGATAGATAACCTAAAGTCCAGATCACATCCAGTCACTAGATACTCTCCGGATAATACAGGAGAGTATCTGAGGTAAGATAATGCAGGATTACCAATAAGCTTAACGTCTACGGAAAAACGCTCATTCTTTTGACTGAAATTAGAGTGCACGGTACACATCAACAGCCTTTCCAATATATCCGTCTGGTTTGATCTAGTGAATGATAATTGAAACTTATAGTTATTTCCATCCTTTTTTAGTATACTTGCTTTACTTGTTGGGACATTATCTTCATTAGCCGATATACATTTCAATGTTATCTCCTCAAAATCCGAAGCGACCTTCTTATTGATATAACTTTTAAACTCGTAATCATCAGTATTCAAGCTGTCTCCCTTATCATTCTCGAAATTCATACTTACATGGTCTATAAGTATATTCTTGACCCTATCCGCAGGGAATATCTCCTCCTTATCCAAAACCAGCCGTTTTATTACGCAATATCTCATGCGCATCACCAAATATCCGCTTACCGGTGGTGCGATCAACCGATTCCCCGCTTGATCCCTTGACGAGCTAAGAGATTCGCCTAAGGACATATTTTGTCCGTTTGTCAACCATTGATTCGCAATTCTTGAGGTAGAAGCGCTGGCCGTTTCTGATAATGACACATAAGTTAAAATGAATTTGCCTAGTGGAACATCGCTCCCTGTCACATCCTTCCATCCCTCATCAAACCTATAACTATTGTCATAATACATGACAGGGGTTCCCATACTATCATACAGGACCAAGTCACCATATATTCCCATGACACCGGTTCGCTCATCATCCTCTACGATATCCGTATCAAAAGGGTCATCCCTAGTATTGACATACGCTTGGGCCTTGATCCTAAGATAGTTCTTAGCGTCTGTATTTCCTATAATAAATACGTTTTTGCCATCAAAAGACCATTGATTGATCGCTGAACTATCACCCGTATATATCATCTCCGCACCTATCAGGGCATCGGCTCCGGTATTTCTCTTATTCTCGTAACGCAGGAAACGCCCCTCTTTCCAAGGCGGGCATGATCCGTACTTTTTCAAGACATAGCCGGCGTTATCGGACGTGGATATAAGATCCGCCAGATTATCTTCCTCTACGTCATACGAGAATACCCCATCTTTGGCGGCGTATAATGAGCTTGTAATAGTCACGTTGTTAAACATCTCCTCAAACCCATAATCGCCATCTGATGACATAATACCGATATCCAAGGCGTTTCCATAATAAAAGTCAACAAATTCCTCATCCTCGTATGTCATGGATGAGAAATCAAACCTTTTCATTGGTAAACCTTTCTTAATGGTGTTATAATCATATACATATACATTCCCATCTTTCTGTACCATCATTAAAGCAAAAGGTCTCAAACAATTGTCCAAGACCTCTCTACAAGACATAGGCTTGCCATCCTCGTCATAAAAATTAGAAGAGGTAACATACGATTTATGAAGAGCAGTCTCGGATGAGTTTAAAGATATACCTTCTATTGTAGTCGTGCAACCTATATATATCTTCCCAAATGGCAATTTCAACTTATCCAAACACCTTTTTATATGCGTCATCACAGGGACGATATCGCTATATTTTGCGTCTGAGTCATTAATATATTTCAGTCTCTCTGTTATATTGAAATCAGAAGCAGAGAATTCTACTTCATAAGGTGAGGATTTAGATAATACCTCGTTGTATAATTCTGAATCCAGCCATCCTGTCCAAAACAAAATTCCTCCCCTATAAAAATCAACTCTATATCCTTGCATATCATCAGTATGAAGTGAAATAAACTGAAAATCATATTGACTGATAAGATGTATCGTTGCTTGAGCCGTATGAACAGGATCAAGCTTCATAACATCGGCATATCTTAATACAAAAGGAGATTTTCCGGTTTTCACATACTCGTCAATACCTGAAACTTCTGAAAGAATCTCAACTCGATTAAGGATTCCATCTAATCCCTTAAACTCATTATAATAAACCCTGTTCATCTACCTCTCCTCATTTTTCTATCAGTATTCGCTAATAATATCCTCATTTGCTCACCCGACACTACCACTTCGCCTGTGACACGTACATCTTTCCCCTTAGTCCCTCCTTGATTCAATATTTGGAACAGATTACCTTGCTGAGACCTGTTTAATATCATTTCTCCTGAATTTACCATTGCCGGCACACGATCCCCCGAATACATACTACCGGGGACTATACCGCCATTAGCGAATTTAGGAATTGCCGCTATAGCCGCCACGATTGAGGCTACTGCGGCCCCAGCCGTAAGCCATCCAAATGGACCGGAAGATGCGGCACCCAACACGGCTGACGATCCTGCCGCCGCAACATTTTTATTGAAAAGTGCGTTCAAAGCCGGCAAAGCTTGGCCTACCGCTTGCATAACATTCAAAGAGTAATCTAGCCAAGAAGCCGCACCTTCGTTTGTTAACCGAGAAACAGAGGACATCATATTACCGATAGCTCCTAATGAATCAGCGTATTCATAATTTGACTTGATAGCGTCACTGGATACGCCTTTAACCGATATATAGCCAGACTTAATATCCTCAGTCGCATTACGGCCTTTTGCTGACACGCCGAATTTATCCCCCTCCATCGGTTTCAACCGTCCAAGCGTAGCTTCCAGCTCTATGTTATATTTTTCTTTATTGATCTTCTCTATAGCCGTGCGGATTCCTTGCCTTACAGCCTCGTCCGTTTCCGTGTTAAGTTTTTTAGTTAGACTTGATATCTGGGCGTTAAGATAATCTATGGAGCCTTCGGGTAAGGGTTCCATCTCTATCTTTAATTTCTCTTCCTTCAACTTTTCTATGGCAATACGGATTCCTTGCCTCGTGGCCTCGTCCGTTGCGGATTTTAATTTCTTTGATAAATCTGATATCTGGGTCTCGATATAATCTATTGAGCCTTTAGCGGCTACATCTGACACGGCAATAGGTTTCCCTTTATCAGTTTTATTTTTTAGAGTCGTATTATTCAAAAATTCTTTTATTTTCGCATCTGCTTTTTCTCTTACACTCAATTCCTCTTGTATATATTTTATCCTCTCCTTGGTATCATGGATGGATTGGAGAATATCTCCTCTCTCTTTTCGGTTATAATAACCGGGCATTCCTGCCAACTCCTTTCGTCTCTTCTCTAGATCTCCCAAGGACATAGTTAAGGATGACAAATCGCTTTTGAGAACATCTATCTTATAGGCTTCTGTCTCATCATATTCTATAGCGGTTAATTCTATAGAACGTTGCTTTGATAGCCCCCCGCTTATGTTTGCATCATAAGCTCCTTTTATTTTATCAACTATTTTATTTGCCTTATCACCAATGACCTTTTCTTGTATCTCATCTTGTGTTTTCGCTAAATCAGTAAGATTCTGTATCAATGAGGCTACTCCTTGGGCGGCGGTAGACAAAAAACCATTTGATTTGTTCATGGTTAGAATAAACCCTTCCCATGCGGATGATACCGCATTTAAAGATCCCTCCAAATTTGCGTTATTAATCCGTTGTTGCTCTAAAGCCGTGTTTGTCCCAGTTATGGCATCGATATATCCTTTGTATTGATCTTTTGCGTTAACCAGAGCTAAAGCCGCCGTAACGCTCTCTCTTCCGAACATTTTAGTCATTTGAGTAGCATCTAGATTTTTGCTTGCCAGATTGTCTAAAGCCTTGGATAAACCAACCACAGAAGGTCTAAGATTATTATCAGAGCTTCCTTCCAATATCAAGAATATATTACGCAAATTCGTCCCAGCCTCACTAGCTTCCGTTATCTTAGGGGCGATAGTCTCAATAGCGGCTACAAGCTCATTGTATTTAACACCTACGGAATTAGCAGCACCTCCGGATTTCTCTATAGCCTTGGATAAATATTGTATATCAGCCGATCCCGCTTGCGATGCGGCCGCCAATATATTAATATATTCACCTGCCACATTAGCACTCTCACCCATTTGGTTTATAGATCCAGATAAAGCTTTTGCCGCAGATGGGACATCCATACCCGCAGCTTCGGCTAAGATAATGGCTTGTTTCGTGACCTCGTTAAGCGCCTCTCTATCTTTCAATAATTCAGGCTGTTGTGAACCTATCAATTTGTAAGCCTCAACTACTTGCGATGCTGTTTGTGTAGATGTAGATCCTAAATCAATAGCAGCTTTCTTGAAATACTCCATATCCTTAGCCCCAAGTCCGGTTAAAGATCTAAGACCTGACAATGATTTCTCGAACTCCATGCTTTTCTTGGTAACGTCCATAAGCGCAAATGAGATGCCGCCAAGAGTGGCAAAACCTTTTGTCATGCTAACGATTGACCCTCCAACGGACTCTGTCACCTTCTTGAAATCAGAGACCTGTTTCCTTGTCTTATTTATAGACCTGTCAAACTCATTATTCTTGAACAGGATTCTTACGAATAGATCCGCCGCCATTATTCTTCAATTTTACAAATTCATTTAACATATAGCTCAATCTCTCACGCTCTTCCTCTGGCATCTCCATGCTGTCATTCTCATCCCAAGGGAAGGGCATCATATCCTTTATATCTATACGTTTGCTGCTATTTACTTGGGCTATCGTATAAACCAATTGACGGGTTTGATTCCAGCTCTCTATGTACTTCTTATGGATACCTTCCATACAAGCGTCAATCTCATATGGTTCCATATCATCAAGCACATAGGCCGGATCAAGCCCGCCAACAAAAACCAAGGCTTGGAATATATCCTTACCGCTTATTCTTTTTTTTTATCGTCATTATCAGTGTTATCCGTATTTTCCAATATCTCCTTCCTCTTGTTGTACTCTACGGACCATTTCAAAAAATCGATATATATAGACTCGTCATCGCACAATATGTCGGTAAAAGCCTCCAAGTCCATAGTGAACCCCTTATTGTACGCTAACAATACAGAATAAAAGAACACGATATTCTCAAACGTCAACATGTCATCGCCGATATTCTTTCCCATGATCTTCTCGTAAATCATTCGGACACGAAGATTATATCCTAGACGATACTCCTTATCTTTTATAGTGATCTTATCTTCCATCATGATCAAGATCTCTTGAGTAACGGGCCTTTGCCCTTAAATGTAGCGGAATAAGTAGCCTTGTCGTTATGGGCGGCATTGGCCGTGATAGAGGTGATACATACGTCTCCCTCATATCCTCCAGACCCAATAGTCCATCCTTCGGAAGGTTTGCCCGTCTTAGATCCTGCCTCGGCCGTGACAGCAAATGCCACATGAAGTACTTCTCCCGATAAAAAAGCGTCAACCAGACTATCATAGTCTGCCTCAATCATCATGGACTCTGCTTGAATATCCCAGCTGATTTGCCCAAGCTCGGTATCGCCATATTCTCCAGTATCCTTGTTGGAGATATCAAGCTCCTCCCTTGATAAGTTCATTGTATGCGTAGTAGCAGCACCAAGTGCTACATAATTCTCTGAAACCTTTTTGAAGAGCATCAAATCCCTTCCTCTTACTACTTTATTTTCCATGTTAATTATCAATTACAATATTAAACGTAAGAGCCTGTATATACGCCTCGTCTTGAAAATCCTCAACGGCGTTGGCAAGCTTTATATCGGAGATATCAAAACCATCCAAGTTCATTGGATAGTCTGGCATCTCATCCACTATAGCGGAAGCTATGTCCAGTGATTGAGAGTAGCTAGAACCGACGATAATAATATCCACGCTGATCATTCCATAACGATAAGACACATCCTTGTCCGATTCCAAGACCACCCCACTTCTTTTGTACGTAACAAAAGGAAAAGGCGTTTTCTGCTCGGCAACGACCGGATATATACGGCCTTTCAACCTGTCATTGATACTCATATCAACTAACAGTCTTTTAATCAAAGCTCCTATCTCTAACGCTCTCATTTCTTTCTTCCTATCCTTATTACAGCCCTCATCACTCTTTTCTCCATATCGTCAAGCACCTTAGACTCTTCCGAATCCTGCGCTTTCCTGAAATACCTTCGTCCCGTGATAATGCCACGATTCGCAGGTTTCCCCGACCTAGTCAAATATAATCTAGCGCCTTTCCTTTTCATGCCGGTGACCCGATACCCTTTGGTAAATCTCCGTTTGGTACCAAGCTCAAAAAACTTGGCTCTAAAATCCCCTAGAATATCAACAACGGCATCTTTGGTTTTCTTATTAACGTTAAGCCTTACCAATGGTAATCTCTTGGTTGATCCGTTACGGTCTTTATAGACATTGAAAGCCTTGAAAGCGGTTCCGGAACCAAAGTTCTGAATAGTCCTTCTCCTTATGATCTGCCCGCCGGATCGAACGGCGGAAATCATAGCCTTATCCATTTCCTTCCCGGTAAGCCTGTCCACCATCCGGTTATATTCCGATATATCAACCTTGACCTTACTCATTGATCCTCTCCCCCGTGATGGTTATACAATTCTTGGATCTCTCCGGATTGATATCGAGTATCCTGTACCTTATCTCATCATGAACAATAACCATGTCATAATCGACCTTATGATACAGGCGTATCTCTATCCTTACCGTATAGGTATTGACGATCTCATTGGCCTCTATCGCCCTGTTGCCTCTAATGTGGGAAACACGGGCATAGGTAGAGAAACAATCCTCATAAATTACCTCAGAGGCAGAATACTCAGTCTCCGACTTTACAGGCAACTGGAATGTGATCTTATCTCTCATCAACCCCGCTCTCATGATCCTTTGGATTATAATACCTTACATAAGGAAACAATAAGCTATCTACCATCATGGGCACCTTGCTAGAGGAAACGAAAGCTATTGGCTCCCTATTCTCGTAATAGTGAGCCACGACAAGCTTGGCGGCATGTTTGACCGGAAGAGGTATAATACCATCCGGAAAAACATCCGTCAATGAGTCGAATTTTAAACGATTAGCGATGTCGATCTCTGACATGTCTATCAATTCCTCGATATACATATCATCATCGGTATAATCCAAATCCACTCTTAAATGCCTCTTTGCCTCCTCTAGCGTAAGTATCATGAGCCAAGTTATTTAATAGATCCAACAGCGAATGATTCTTTTCTGCGAGGCTTAGCATCAAAGAAGGCGTTGATAACTAATCTGACCTCGCCATCAGCGGCCTTCGTGTAAGGATCAACCGTGATATCCAACGCACCCCATTGACCGATAACGAAATCCGCCCAGTTACCGAAAATGATACCTTCCTCATCCGTGCTCTCTTGCAATCCGGATGCCATGCCTGACGTAGCATATACGTTGTAACCATTAGCCATGCCATTCTGCAGGATGAATCCCTCCGCTACACTTGCGGCTCTAAGAGTACCCTTCAAGATACCTGCGCCTTTGACTGACGTGATATAAGCAAGATTATTCACTAACGCCTCATCAACGGGAACCGCTGTTTCCAAAGCAATCATATTAGCGAAAGAAGCCTCTCCTGTCACCGTATAAGTTGGCGTGCCAGTAAAGAAGCCATCAGGCTTATTTGCGTTAGTAGCCTCGGCACCAAGGATCGTTTTCTGCAACTTGATAGCCACCGCGCGTGCCAAGTCATTACTAAGCATAGTGTCAGTAGATAGCGTATCTTGCGCAAGGAACTGCTTAGAGATATCAATATAGGCTGTTAAGCGCTTAGGAGCCAGCTCTACCTTTGTGAACGTGCCCTTCCCGTTCTGAGCCGCCCCAGTCTCATTAGCCCAATTAACGGATGAGCCAGAATACGCAGGAATACCTATATTACCTTTCAGTCCCGTTAAAAAAGTAGCCCCAGCCTTTACCATGACCAAACTATCACGGATCGGCTGCAAGATGCCAAGCAAATCCTCTGATATAAGTTCCTTGCCATCACCTGTGACTTGAGCGGAAATAAAATTGCCCCTATATTCCATCGGGATCAACAAGCTTCCTTGATCCACCGGTAAGCTAGCCTCGGTCATAGCCCTACGTCCGGCATCGATCAACCCCTCCACCTCGTCACAAGTCTCGCCAGTGATCTTTGAGCGGATAGCCTTAGCCAACAATCCTCCCCTAGAATGTTGGGTGTTAGCCACCGGACGTTGTTTATTCCTAGCCTCGGCCAATTTGATCTCAAACTCGCAATCGGCGATATCCGTAACGATCTCGGCCAATCTTTTTTCCTCATTCTCATCTGCCTTCCGGCCCTCGGCCTTCATCTTATCGAAAATGCCTTGTTTTTCAGTGTTGAGCAATCCGATCTTGTCTCGAAGCTCCACGATAGTAAGTTGTTTCTTTGACATATTAAAATCTGTTTTTAAGATTGTTATAATAAATTTCTAAATCCTCCTTTTTCCTCTTTTCCCGTTCCTCTTTTTCCTTGTTTTGCCTATCCTCTAAATCCCTACGCTCCTTATCACGAATGCTTTCGATAGACCGTAAGGCCACCTCGGTATCCTCATAAGCCGGATAATACACCGGGCTCACATCATACAGCTTGTCTATCTGGACGATCGTGCGGATATACTTACCGTTTTCGCCTTTCTCCCAATTATCCTTAGATACCGTGAAGGCGAAAGATGACTCAGCGATATCCCCTCTCTTCAGAGCCTCTACCAGCTCATCACCCAAGGCCGTATCTGGAGCTTCAAAAGAATATTTAAGTCCTTTGGCATCAACCTCCAACTTCAATGATCCCTCACCCATTCTCCAGCGAGCCAATACACCCCTTCTCTCGTCATGGTTCATCAAGCACAAGACATCGCTCCTCTCCAATACGCCGTCCAAGGCCGTAGGCGCTATCCGTTCTATGAGATCCCCACCCCACATAGGTTGACTATCCGTATTAAAAAGCAAAGCGTATCCCTCCACATGTCTGGATTCCTCTTCTATGGAAGCCCGGTATGATATTCCTCTTATTTCCTTATTATTTGTCATACTCATAGATATTTTATTATATACCGAAACGATGTAATACAGCGATCAAGACCGCTCTTTCCCTGCATCAAACTTCTTGTTAGCCACAAACTCCAATGGAACCATAGCGTTATTAACTAGCGGTTGATCCCCGTTCTTTACTTTTGACATGTCCATCATGCGGCGAGCCTCATTAGGTGTCATGCCTCCCATCTCATACATTGTTTTCATAAACGTCGCTTGTGCCACCTTGTCGGCTCTCAATAGGTTGCTTGTATCAAATTTTACCTCAACATAGGATCTCTCAGATGGACGGAATACCTTTCGTTTCATCTCAAGCTCTATATTCTCCAAGAGCGGGGCCAATGTATCAGTAAGGAAAGCCAATTGCGTAGCCTCCACCGTGCTATAGCTGGATTTAGATAGGTCGAACGCCTTGACAGGGGAAACCCCGAAGAAACGGCATATGTCTATTACGTTGAACTGCCTTGTCTCCAACATCTGTGCATCGGACGGATTTATTGCTACTGACTGATAATGGCTATTCGCCTCTAATACGCCAATCCCCCCATTGGAAACCATATCGGCCCAAGCCTTCTTTATCTCCTCCTTCTGTCCATCACGGAGCTTTGTATCAAAGGACAAGATCCCCATAAGGCCACCACCATCGCTAAAGAATTGTTTAGCGTAATCCTCAGCACTGCTTGATATACCAAGTGTATTGCGCGCGTGTGTCAATGTGGACACTCCAGTTATACCGTCATAACTAAAATTCAGCACATGGATCATATCCGAAGGCTCAACGAGAGACTTGAATCCAGTCACTTGGTATCTCATTCTAGGGATACCGTCAACCCTAATATAGACTACGCTAACCAGCCCGGAAGGTATATATTGAAGGGATAACGCATTACCATAATTATCCCTGTCAACATAGGCATATCCGTTGCCATTAAGCAACACGGAGCTTACCAACGTTTTAAGGAACGTGAATCTTGTCATATCCGGGTTAGGAAACTCCCGGAGAAGATCGTAAGCGGGATGCATAACATAGGGGATTTTATATCCCTCATTATCTTTTTTGAAAGTGTCTAAAGGAAGTTGTGCCACACTCTCGCTAATGACATTGACGCATCTATATACGGCGGCAAGCGTCATAGCCGGTTTCCTGCTTGATCCACCGCCAAAGCGTTGAACGTTAATAAAGGATTCTACTGGCTCCTTTTTCTGCGAGCGTCTTATATTTATATCCAAACCCCAAAATCTCATACACGATGTCTTTTTATTAAACCGAAATCGTGTAATACATCGATATACGGAAATAAATCATCTATGCTTATTGTATTCTTCTTGAAAGTTGCGTGA
>CEAH01057734.1_pt1 | contig 17166 bp, 19 predicted proteins | sample 557571 | NCBI WGS metagenome assembly CEAH01 (sample SAMEA3182092, study PRJEB8094) | gut metagenome | biome: human; feature: gut; material: Stool; isolation source: human stools | place: Canada | collected 2013-11-25
CACCGCGTCCGCGCCGTTGCGCAGCAGAAATTTTGCCTGTACGTCCCGCTCCGCGCGGGACACCACATATTTCGCCCCCAGCTCCTTGAGCAGCGACGTCGTTTCCAGCGAGTTCTGGAAGTCTCCGCTGATGGTAACGTAGCAGACATCATAGTTTCCAACGCCCAGCGAGCGCAGAAAATCCACGCGGGTGCTGTCACCGATCTGCGCGTTGGTGACAAAGGGCATACACTCGTTGACGCGCTCCTCGTCTCTGTCCACCGCCATGACCTGATGCCCCAGCTCGCTCAGCTGCATGGCAAGGTGCCGCCCGAAGCGGCCGAGTCCGATCAATAATACGTTTTTCATCGTGCGCTCCTTTCAGCCTACGGTGATCATTTCCTTCGGATACCGGGCATAGGTCAGATCATGCCCGGAGAAAGCGGCGTAGATCAGGGTAAGTCCCCCGACACGCCCGAAGAACATCAGCAGAATGAGAATGCTCTGCGACAGCGTACCCAACTGCGGCGTCAGCCCCAGTGTCAGCCCTACCGTTCCGGCAGCGGATGCCGTTTCATAGAGACAGGCACCGAGCGGCAGGTTCTCCGCCGCGCTGATGACCGCCGCGCCCGCGAAGGTCAGTCCCAGATACAGCAGCAGGATGGCGGCGGCGTTCCGCACAGCGGAGGGTTCCAGCCTGCGCTTAAAAAGCTGTGGGTCCTCCCGCCTTCGGAAGGCAGCGACCGCGTTGGCGGCCAGCACAGCCAGCGTCGTCACCTTCATGCCGCCCGCGGTGGAGCCGGGCGCGCCGCCGGTCAGCATCAGCAAAATCGTGACCGCCTGTGAGGTGTCGCTCATTTTCGTCAGGTCTGCGGTGTTGTAGCCCGCCGTTCGCGGCGTGACCGCCTGAAAGAGCGACGCCAGAACGCGCTGTCCTGCGGGAAGCTCTGCAAAGTCTGTCAGGAAGAAGAGCAATGCCGGAAGCGCGATCAGGATGGCAGTTGCGCTCAGAATGACCTTGCTCTGCATCCGGTACCGCCGCAGGTGCAGCCGGTGGGTGCAGACATCGTCCCACGTCAGAAAGCCGATACCTCCCACGATGATCAGCAGCATAATGACGATGTTGACCAGCGGGTCGGATATGTAGGCCGTCAATGAAGGGTAGAGCGTATCCGCCCGCCCCAGAATGTCAAAGCCCGCGTTGCAGAAGGCGGAAACGGAGTGGAATATTGCCATCCACACGCCCCGCAGTCCATAGTCCCGGCAGAACGCCGGCAGCAGCGCAAAAGCGCCGACCAATTCCACAAAGAACGTTCCCTTGAGAATAAACCGCGTCAGGCGCACGATGCCGCCCACCACCGGAGCGGAAATGGCATCCTGCATGGCACTGCGCTCCTTCAGCGAGATATTCTTGCCGGAGAGCATCAAAAACGTTACAGCCGCCGTGATGACGCCTAAGCCGCCGATCTGGATCAGCAGCAGGATGACGGTCTGACCGAAGCCGGACCAGTAACTGCCGGTGTCCTGCACCACCAGCCCCGTTACGCAGACGGCAGAGGTGGAGGTAAACAACGCCTCGTGAAACGGCGTCCATGTGTGGCTTGCGGTGGCGATAGGCAGCATCAACACCAGTGCGCCCAGCAGGATGACGCCCGCAAAGCCGAGGATCATGATCTGGAAGGATGTCAGATGGTGTTTCAGATGAAAACCGGTCTCTGTCACGGGACTCACCTCCTAAAATCGACTGCGTTCCCAATTTCGCATACAGTATAGCACGGTTTTCGCGTTTCGGCTATGCACATTTTGTTAAGATTTCGGCTCAGAACGACCGGGATCGACTGTGAACCTTTCTTTAATTTTTACAGAAATCATTGCAATTTCTTTACGTTTACAGTATGATATGCTGCGCGCCAATATTTTGACAGATTTCGCAGGCTTTTCTCCGAGAAAAAGTCTGCTGCGGGAGATATATATGCTGAAAACAAAATCCAATGAGATAACAGATACCCATCAGGCGCCTTGCGAGGCGCCTGAAACGGCGGAGGCCCTCCGCCGCAGCATGTGGCAGGCGTGGCTCCGCAGCCTGCTGCTGTTCTGCTGCGCCAGCGTCTATGTGGAGCTGTGCCTGCACCTGTGCGTCTACCGATCGCTGGACAGGCGGGCGGTCTATCTGGTGCTGTTCGGACTGCTGGGCGGCACGGTCTGCGCGCTGCTGACCACGCACCTGCCCAAGATCGCCCGGCAGATCGTGGGCGTGCTTCTGGTCGCCGTGCAGGTGCTGTTTGCCGAGGTGCAGCTGATGTACCACGCCATTTTCGGCAACTTCATGCCCATCAGTCAGGTGAGCATGGGCGGAAATGTCATCACCAATTTCGACTCGCAGATCCTGTACAGCATCGGCAAGAACATCGTGCCCATCCTTCTGCTGCTGGTACCGCTGATCGTGACGATCCTCTGCCTTGCTCTGCGCAAGCTCCGGGTGCTGACCGTGCGGCTCAAGTGGAGGCAGGCGCTGGCTACGCTGGGTATCCTGCTGACACTGCTGCTGGCTACGATGGGCATTATGTACGCCGGGCGGGGCAAATCATTCTCCGTCTACAAAACCTTCACCAATGTGAACACCTCCACCGACAGCAGCTATAAGAGCGTGGGCATGCTGGCCACCACGGTGCAGGAGCTTCGCTATATGGTCTTTGGCAGCAGCGGCAGCGTCATCATCACGCCGTCCCCGCTGGGCACAGACACCAGGCAGCTCTACAGCAGCAATTCCTACAATGTGATCGAGAGCATCGACTTTGCAAAGCTGGCGGAGTCTGCGGATAACATCATGTGCAGGACCACGGATGAGTATCTGGCGCAGGTGGTCCCCACCCGGAAGAACAACTACACCGGGCTTTTGCAGGACTACAACCTGATCACCATCTGTGCCGAGAGCTTCTGCCCCTGGTTCATCAGCGAGGAGCTGACGCCCACCCTGTACAAGCTGTCCCACACGGGCATCGTCTTTGAAAACTACTACGGCACGTTCCAATCCGTCACCACCAACGGCGAGTATACCATGTGCATGGGGCTGTATCCCGATATGTCCCGCACCAAGACGGATTCCAGCTTCAACGTGGCGGGCACCAACTATCTGCCCTTCTGCCTGGGCAACGCCCTAACGGAGAAGGGGTACCAGACCTGGGGCTATCACGACTACATCGGCGATTTCTACAACCGGAACATCACCCACGCCAACATGGGCTATACCTTCAAGGCGGCGGACTCCGGGCTGGATATAAAGATCGACTGGCCCTCCTCCGATCTGGAGATGATGGAGGCCTCCGTGGACGACTACCTCAGCAGCAGGGAGCCCTTCCACGCCTATTACATGACCTTCAGCGGCCACTATCAGTACAACTGGGACAACGCCATGAGCGCCAAGAACCACGACGCGGTGAAGGATCTGCCCTATTCCGAGCCGGTGAAGGCGTATATCGCCTGCAATCTGGAGCTGGAAAACGCGCTGACCTACCTGATGAATCAGCTGGAGCAGGCGGGCGTGGCCGATAAGACCTGCATCGTACTGACCAATGACCACTATCCCTACGGTCTGACGGAGGATGAGTACAACGAGCTGGCAGGGCGGGAGATGGATCTTACCTTTGAGAAGTACCGCAACAGCTTTATCTGCTACGTTCCCGGCCTCTCTGAGAACATCGTGGTGGATGAGTACTGCTCCACGGCGGACATCCTGCCCACTCTGCTGAACCTGTTCGGCGTGGACTACGACTCCCGGCTGCTGGCGGGCACCGACGTGCTGTCCAACGGCATACATATGGCGGTGCTGTCGGACAAGTCCTTCCTGACAAAGACCTTCCGCTATGACGCCGGTACGGAGACGGTGATCCCCGCCGACGAGAGCATCGTTATTTCTGACGAGCAGCTGGAGGCCTACCGGCTGTATGTGGACAATAAGTTCCAGATGTCCAGCAACATCGTCAACAGTGACTACTACGCCCACGTTTTTGGCAAGGCGTCCAGCGGCGGCACGCTGGAGGATACGGTGGTGTTTACGGACATCACAGGCATTTTCAACCAGGCCAGCGTCCTCTATATGTACCGCAACGGATATATAGACCCGGAAACGCCGGATACCTTCGGCGGAAAGGCCACGGCAAAGGTGGGCGAATTCGTGGATGTGCTGTACCGCATCTCCCAAAGGCCGGAGACGGACAACACCGCCTTGCCGCCCGATTATGAAACCGAGGAATTCAACAGCTCCGCCTGCCCCTACTACGACGCCGTGTGCTGGGCGTATCAAACGGGGCTGCTTCGCCAGGAGGACCTGCACACCGGCTACGATGATGACATGGATTATCAGACGGCCTGTCTGCTGATCTATCGCTACGCCGTCATGTCCGGCATTGACACCCGCGTAGATCAGGAGCTGCTGCGGCAGACCATGTGGGAAAATCCCCGGCTCAGCGGCGAGGTCGTCAAGGCCATGCTGTGGTGTGACGATCGGGATATCACCACCCGCGACAGCGGACTGGGTGAGCTGCTGGCGGCCTATGACACCCATATCAGCCGCTATCAGATGACCTCGTTCCTGTTCTATCTGTGTACCTATGAGCTGAATTCGCGAAACGAAGCATAATGCAGCGTTTTGCTTTCATAGACAATGCAAAACGTTTTTTTGCCCGCGCGTGACGTTGGCATCCTTGCTTTTTGACAGGACGCAGAATATACTGAAAACAAAAAAGCCGAGGTATGCACATGAACCTGTTGATGACACTGGATCGGAACTATGTTCCGCAGCTAAATGTAATGCTGTTCTCCGCGCTGCATAGTGACAGCGCCGCGCATTTTGACGTGTACCTGCTGCACGACGAGGGACTGTCGGAGGCGGACGTGGCGGAAACACGAACGCTGCTGGGGCAGCGGGGCGAACTGCACCTGATACGAGTGGGCGAGGACGGTCTGGCGGACGCGCCGACCTCCGACCGCTACCCAAAAGCCATTTACTATCGTATTTTTGCGGCCAAATATCTGCCGGACACGCTGGATCGGGTGCTGTATCTCGACCCGGATATTGTAGTGCGCCAGAGTCTGCGGGAGCTGTATGAGATGCCGATGGGCACGGCGTTTTTTGCGGCGGCCACCCATATCCGCGGCTTTCTGCACCGTTTCAATGAGCTGCGTCTGGACATGGACGAGGACAGTCCCTATATCAATTCCGGCGTCATGCTGATGAATCTGCAGGCTCTGCGGGCGGAACAGGATACGCAGGCGGTATTCGACTACATGGACGCCCACAAGGGGCGGCTCATGCTGCCGGATCAGGACATCATCAGCGCCCTGTACGGCCAGCGCATCCTACCGCTGGATCCTATCCGCTACAACATGACGGAAAAGCTGTTTGCCCTCCACCGGCGCAACGGGGACGGCATGACGCTGGAGGACGTGCGGCAGCAGTCCGCGGTCATCCACTACTGTGGGCGGAACAAGCCCTGGAAGCCTGGATATATGGGGGAATTGAACGTGTTTTATAATGAAGCAGTCTCTCAAATGTCAGAGAACGGTCATCATTGAATTATTTTTGTATCATATATGGCAATAAAGTGCGGCAGTTCAGCAACTGAACTGCCGCACTTTTGCATCACCCCACGCGGCGTCGAAGCTGATGGCACAGACCTTCTGGCTGCGCTCCACAGAGTAGATGGGCAGCTGCCGAGTCGTGGCCGCAGCGCTGACAGATGCCGGGTAGTTCACCGCGTAAAAAATGGCCGCAGCGGCCAGCAGCGCCGCACCGCCCACCATGTACCAGCGCCGCAGGAGGAGTATTTTGACCTTGCTCATAAAACGTGCGCCCCTTTCTGTTTTTTGCCCTATCCTATGCCGCTCCCGGCGGAAATATATCCCGCGGCGGCGCCTCGCAGCCTGCCGGCCGCGCAGGGAAAAGGACCGTCCGTTTGAAACGGGACGGTCCTTCGTATGGAGGGGGCGGGGCGCAAGGAGTAGGCGCCGCCGCAGAGGAAGATAACTTATTTACGCAGGAACAGGTCGATCTTAGACTTGGCGCGGGCCTTGACGCTGGCTTTACCGGCCTTGACCATCTCGTAGTAGTCGCCATTGGCAGAGCCGCTGAGCAACCCTTCCACATAGGCCATGCGGATCTCCGTGGCAACATTGATCTTGCGAATTCCGATCTCAATAGCGGTCTGGATCATATCGTCGGGAATGCCGGAGCCACCGTGCAGCACAAGGGGCACATCGGTGACGTCACGTACCTCCTGCAGGCGCTGGAAATCCAGATTGGGACGGCCCTTATACAGACCGTGTGCATTGCCGATACCCACGGCCAGCGCGTCCACCTTGACGGCGGCGGTAAAGTCGATCACATCCTGCACGCGGACCAGGAACGGCTTGGAGTCATCATGAGAGATGTTGTCCTCAGAGCCGAGGATCGCGCCCAGCTCCGCCTCCACAGAGGCGCCGGCAGCGTTGGCGATGCGGACGACCTCCTGCGTAACGGCGATGTTGTCCTCGAAGGACAGCTTGGATCCGTCGATCATCACGGAGGTAAAACCGGCGCACAGGGCTTTGACGACCTGCTCCACGCTCTGCCCATGATCCAGGTGCAGCACCACAGGGGTCTTCATATCCTTGACCAGCGTGCGAACTGTGGCGGCCAGGCTCTCCAGCTTGCCGTCCTTGATGGCTGCCTGACCGACTGCGATGATAGCGGGGCAGTTCTCCTCCTCCACAGTCTCCAGAATAGCCTGGGTAATCTCCATCGTGTCAATATTAAAGGCGGGAATGGCGATCTTCTTTTCCTCTGCATAGGGGAGGATCTCATGCATCGTAACAAGAGACATATTTCATTGCATCCTTTCGTTGCTTTATAAGATATCTACTGTAATGCTTCCGCCGTTGAGGACTTCCTCGATCCGTCCGGCATTGGGGACCACTGTGTGGCCGCCCAGGCTCTCGCAGGTGCGGAAGTATCCATATATTGTTTTCCTCCTTTCTCAAGCCCAGATAGGCGCGGGCAGGGTCAGCTTCATCGCCACCACGAAGAACAGGTACACAAAGGCCACCATGCCCACAGGCAGCGCGATCAGCATGACCTTGCTGCGGCAGCCCATCAGATATTCGATCGCAGGGATCATAATGAGCAGCGCCAGCAGCATACCGACGATCTTCATCAGCACCACAAAGCCCACAACAATTCCCAGCATGATGTACACATGGATCATTCCGGGGCTCTTCCAGTCGATGGTCTTCTTTTCCTCGCCGGGTTCTTTTTTAAGCGCCGTTTCGATGATCAGCGCCACAGACAGCAGCGCCAGCGCACCGGCCAGAATGCAGGGCCACACCGCGGGGTTTTTCTGCGCCGAAGATCCGATGGTATAACCACTGGATTCATAAAAGATATATCCGGATAACAGCAGCATCACCACGGATACGATATAGTTGTATTTTTTCATGCAAATGACCTCCAGAACATAGGGGATCCTCTCTCCGCAAAACAAGGAGGTGCCTACCGAACATATATGCGGCAGGCACCTCTTCTTATTTTACGCGATGAAGCATACCGCAGCCAAATCAGCCGTTGATATCGATGTCGGCGCAGATATCCTTATAGAAAGCCATCTGCTCGTTGATGAACGTGTTCAACTCATCGCCGTACAGGGTGATGTACTGCATACCCAGGGACTCGATCTGGGTCTTGTACTCGTCGCTCTCAACAGCCTTACCCATCAGATCGCGCAGGGCGGCGACCACATCATCGGGGGTGCCCAGGGTGTAGCCGTCGGGATCAGCCTCAGGCAGAGCCTCCATGCCGATCAGGCCGGCATTACCGGTCTTGTTGTCCACCACGAAGGTGTATTTGCTGTCGAGGCTGGTCGCCACGTTCAGCAGCGCGCATGGCACTCATGCGGCATACAGGCGGTACGCGCGTGGTACGCAGACGCCGCGCTGCCGCCGGAGAACGCATATGCCCCCCGCTTCGCTCCTGCCGATCGGGTATACGGAGGAGATAGGGGGTGACAAGCCGCGCCAAATATGATACACTGACAGGGATGACCGCAAGGAGGACACCACCATGCATATCAACTGGTTCAAGGACGAAAATCACCTGGTCTATATCAACGGAGAGACACAGCTGGCAGAGCTGGAACGGACGCTGCACTTCCCCGGTCTGGCGGACGCCGCCAACGAGCTGCGGCGGCATCCCACAGCGGAGGGCTTCACCATCAAGGGTCCGAAGCGCACCAGCGGCCGTCTGTTCGTGCCGGATCTGACCTTCGGTGAGCACATCGAGATGGGCGAAAACATTTTCTTCTATATGGGAGAGATGCAGGAATGCTACGTCATCTACTGGCCGGACGCTCCGGTAGCGCAATAAGCGGAAAAGGGCCGCCCCGTTCGGGGCGGCCCTTTCATGTCATGTGCAGCCGTTCAATCGCTGGCGCCGGTATGCACGACCTTGCCCATGTTCCACAGCAGCGCCACGCGGCGCGCGGACTCCAGACGTTCCTCGGGCGTGCGGTACTCGGCGTGCGCCGTCTCGGCCCCGCAGTCCATGCAGGCCACGGAGACAGACCAGCCCTGCTCATCCTGCATGGCACCCACGCCGCGGCAGATGGGGCAGTCCTGCAATTCAATATCAAAAATCGGGTCCATGTACATCCTCCTATGGGTCAGGTTGGGCTCAGTATAGCGCATATAGCTGGGAAAGGCAAGAAAAATATCCCCCCCTTCCCTGCCATGCAAAAACGCCCCGGCGCCGAAAGGCGCCGGGGCGTTTCGCTCCTGTTACTGAATGGAGATGGCGCTGTTCTTGGGCAGCTGCTTCTTCACATTCTTGGGCACGGAGATGGTCAGAATGCCATCCTCAAACTTAGCGCTGACATCCTCCGGCTCCACCGCATCGCCCACATAGAAGCTGCGGCTGCACGCGCCGGCGTAGCGCTCCTGACGGATGTACTTGCCCTTCTTATCCGTCTCATCCTTGTCCAGGCCCTTGACAGCCTGAATGGTCAGCACGCCGTCCTTCAGCTCCAGCGTGACCTCATCCTTCTTGAAGCCCGGCAGGTCCACGTCCAGCTCATAGGTATCCTCCGTCTCGCGGACATCGGTACGCATCAGGTTCCTGGCGTGCTTGCCGTACAGCGGGTCACGGCCGCGGGGCATCATGCCGAAGGGATCGCCAAAGAAATCATCAAACAAATTCTCACCAAAAATGCTGGGCAACATATGTCATTCCTCCATTCGAAGCTCTCCACGCGCTACGGCTCACGCCGCCGGCACATGGCTGTCACCACTGATTTGTATACATTTCATCGCCCCTCGGAGGTTCGCTTCCGTTTCCCTCCCTCAAGGTTCGGCTTTATTATAACGCCGATTTTAGCACTGTCAACAGGAGAGTGCTAATGTTCACAGAAGTCACGATATTTGTTCACAAAATATGCGATTTCTCTGGCGCAGTGCCGCCCGCCGTGATACAATAGGCACAACATCCCATGCAGGAGGACAGTTTATGGAACAGTTTTACGATAAGGTCAGCGCCTCCGCCGCATACATCCGGGCGCACATCCCCCAGACACCTACAGTGGGCATCATTCTGGGCAGCGGGCTGGGTGGTCTGGTGGACGCCATGACGGACAAGACCGTCATCCCCTACGGGGATATCCCCCACTTCCCCTGCTCCACCGTGGCGGGCCACGCGGGCAATCTGGTCATCGGGCGGCTGGGCAGTCAGGTGGCGGCGGCGCTTCAGGGGCGGTTTCACTACTACGAGGGCTTCAGCATGAAGGAGGTCACCTATCCGGTGTATGTGCTGGCGCTGCTGGGGGTAAAGACCCTCATCGTCACCAACGCCTGCGGCGGCATTAACAGGGAATTCGCCCCCGGGGACCTGATGCTGCTGTCGGACCACATCAATATGCTGGGCGCCAACTCCCTCATTGGTCCCAACGACGAGCGCTTCGGCCCCCGCTTCCCGGATATGACGGAGGCCTATCCCCACCGCCTGCGAGAGAAGGCCCATCAGGCCGCCGGGGCACTGGGCTTCGCGTGCAAGGAGGGTGTGTACGCTATCTTCCCCGGTCCGTGCTATGAGACGGCAGCGGAGATACGGGCCTATGAGCACCTGGGCGCTGACGCCATCGGTATGTCCACCGTGCCGGAGGTCATCGCCGCCAACTATCTGGGCATGGCGGTGCTGGGCATCGCCTGCATCACCAACATGGCCACCGGCATCGCCAGGGAGAAGCACTCCCATCAGGAGGTGCTGCGTATCGCCAACGAGAGCAGCCAGAAGCTCTGTGCGCTGGTAGAGCGCGTGGTGCGAGAGCTGTAACGCAAAAACGCCCTCCCGGCGGGAGGGCGTTTTCTTTTTATTTCTCGTTGACGCGCAGCTCCAGCACGTCGGGACGGGCGTAGTGGCCCACGCAGTCCAGCTCCATACGGCTGGCGGGGACCTTCTGCATATCCAGGTCGGCGTAGATGATGTCCTCCTTGTCCCAGACGGTGACGGAGGCCTCGTGGCCGAAGGGGTCGATGACGCAGCTGCCGCCCCGGCAGGCGATGTCCGGCAGGGCCGCGATCTCGGCGGTGCCGCTGACGGTCTGGGGATAGTCGCTGCGGCGGAAGACCAGATCGGCGTTGATGAAGTAGCAGTGACCCTCGATGGCAATGTGGCGGATGGTGTCCTGCCACTCCGGATTGTCGTTGGTATTGGGGGAGATGTACAGGGATATCCCCTTCTGGTACAGCGCCACCCGGGCCAGGGGCATATAGCTCTCCCAGCAGATGAGATTGCCCATGGGGCCCCAGGGCGTGTCCATCACAGGGAAGTAATCCCGGTCCGCGTCGCCCCAGACCACGCGCTCGCTGCCGGTGGGCTTGAGCTTGCGGTGGTTCAGGGCCTCGCCCTCCGGGGAGATCATCATGTTAGCGTTATACAGCGTACCGGTGACGGCGTCGCGCTCGGAATAGCCCATACTGATATAGACACCCAGCTCCCTGGCGCGGCGGAGGAGCTTACGCATCTCCGGCCCGTCGGCCAGCAGGGAGTTGTCGTAGTACATCTTCCAGTCCTCGCGGCCCACGGCCTTGCGGCTGCCCACGGTGAAGCCGAAGGTCATGCCGTAGGGGTAGCCGGGGATGAACAGCTCCGGAAAGACAATGAGCTCCGCGCCCTCGCCGGCGGCCTCGTCGATGAGCCGCAGGGCCTTCTCAAGACATTTGTCCTTGCGGAACATCACAGGGGTGGCCTGCACCACCGCCACGCGGCAGGTGTTCTTCAGATCTCGCATGGGTCGACCTCCTTGCAGAATGATACCATGATTATACCAGACGGACACGCCGGAACGCAACAGGTTTCGGCGCAAGATGCAGCAGCTGTCGTACAGCGGGGTGAATTCCGCCTCCATGTGCAGGCGGTGCGTGCCGCCAACAGCACGCACCGCACTGGAAGCCAGGATCGTTTCCGTCTGTGCATCATACGCCCAGTTCTCTCTGCTCGCCATGAAAAGAGACGGGCGGAAGGGGTCGGCAAACCCCTCCCGCCCTATGGAAAGCAGACGGCTGACGCCGCCCCGACTTGACCGCAACAGAAATGTCCATCCCTCTGCAGGGATAGGCGGTGCGTTTTTGGTAAGGAAAAACGCCGTTTCTGCATCGCAAAAACAGCGTGGTCCTTCCTGTGGTGCCACACGGAGAAAACGCCCGCTGTGCCTGGTCCTCCGACGTGCAATTCTTCTGCCTCGCGCCGCGGAGCTCTCGCTCCCCGTCTGCCGCCTACCTTCTCAGGCTCACGCCCAATGGCTGACTTTCGTCACACAGCTCTCGCTGTTTCGGTGCATCCTTGCGCTCACAGTGCCGTTCGCGGTGGGTTTTTCCCCATTTCCTTTTAGGCTGCCGCCTGACCAGACCTGGCCTTTGCAGCGGGCAGCCGCACGACTTCACCGGACCCTATTCACTTAACAGTGGTAGTATACCACCAGAAAGCGCCACTTGTCAACGACATTCGACGAAAACGCAGCGACCAGCGCGGCGTCAGCCGGCCCATTGCCGCTTATATACACCGACCCCCACGGTGTCAGCCGGCCCATTGCCGCTTATATACACCGACCCCCGCGGCGTCAGCCGCGGGGGTCTATCCATGTCAATGATGGAAATTCGTCTGCTGCACCGGCTCCTTCTCCGGCAGGCCCAGCTGCGCCTTGCCCAGGGCGATGGACTTCATCAGAAAGGCCATGTTGCGGCCCAGGGTCCGCATGGTCTGCAGGCCCTCCTTGTCCTGGCGGACCTCCTCCGGCGTGTTGCCGTAGACCATGTTCCAGTACTGGCTGCTGGCCACAGGCATACCGCAGATGGTGAAGTACTTGTTCAGCGCGTCGAAGGTGGCGGTGTTGCCGCCACGGCGGCAGGACACCACCGACGCGCCCACCTTCATGGTCTTGTCGATGTGGGGCGTGCTGAAAAACAGCCGGTCCATAAACGAGATGGCCCCGCCGGCGGGGGAGGCGTAGTACACCGGCGAGCCGATGACCAGCGCGTCCGCCGCGGCGAGCTTGGGCGCTGTCTCATTGACCAGATCGTCGTACACGCAGCGGTGGGTCTTTTTGCAGCTGGCGCAGGCGTTGCAGGCATGGGCGGTCTTGCCCGCCTGGATGATCTCCGTCTCGATGCCCTCGGCCTCCAGCGTGTCGGCCAGCTCACGCAGGGCGGTGTAGGTGCAGCCGTGCTCGTGGGGGCTGCCGTTGATGAGCAATGCCTTCATATCCTCACCTCCCGGCTCAATAGCCGAAGAGCATGGAGCGCTTGATGTCGCTGAGCTTATGGGCACCGCACATGGCCATGGTATCGGCCAGCTCGGCCTTCAGCTTGTCCACGTAGACCTGCACGCCCTCGGCGCCGCCGCCGTAGACCATATTCACGAAGGGCCGGCCGATGAGCACCGCGTCCGCGCCCAGGGCCAGGGCCTTGAACACGTCCATGCCGGTGCGGATACCGCCGTCCACCAGAATAGTCATCTTGCCGCCCACCGCGTCGACGATGGCGGGCAGGACCTCCGCCGTGGCGGGGCACTGGTCCAGCACGCGGCCGCCGTGGTTGCTGACCACGATGCCGCTGGCGCCGGCCTCCAGGGCCTTCTTCGCGCCGTTTACGGTCATAATGCCCTTGAGGATGAATGGCTTGCCGTTCATCAGCTTGACGATCTCCTTCAGCTCGTCCACGGTCTTGCTGCCGGCGGGCGGGGTCAGGTTCTTCAGGAAGGGCAGGCCCGCCGCGTCGATGTCCATGGCCACGGCAATGGGGTCCGCCGCGCCCACCAGCTCCGCTTTCTCGCGGACCAGGTCGATATTCCAGGGCTTGATGGTGGGCACGCCGCAGCCGTGGTTCTTTTTCAGCGCCTCGGCCGCCGCCTGGATCACGGCGGGATTGGTGCCGTCGCCGGTAAAGGCGGCGATGCCTGCGCCGGCACAGGCGGACACCAGAATGTCATTATAGGTCAGATCGTCGTACTTGTCGCCGTAGTGCAGCTGCATGGCGCCCACCGGCGCGGCAAACACGGGCAGGGCCACCTGCTTGCCGAAGAAATTATAGCTGGTGTCCACGGGCACGTTCTCGCAGATGGTGTCCATGTTCACGCACAGCTCCTGCCACTTCTGATAGTTGCGGATGAAGCCGGTGCCGATTCCCTTGGCGCCGGGACCGGGCACGGTGTTCTTGCAGGCCACGCCGTTGCACACGGGACAGGACTTGCAGTAGGGTCCCATACAGGTCCGCGCGTTGGCTAAGATCTCCTGATAGGTCATGGTATGTATCCTCCTTGTGAAAGACTGCCGCAGGATGTCGAACTGCGTCGCATTGCGTCGTTTTTTATCGAATACCGGCGATGAACACGCCGGGGTCCTTCTCACGCTGAGCCTTGGCCCAGGCCAGCATTTCGTACACGTCCACCGCGCCGGTGACGACCGCGCCGTTGTCCCACGTCTCCGCGGTGCGGCCCCGCAGGAACGCATCCGGCGCGCTGGTGCGGACGTAGTAGGGGTGCGCCTCGCCGCTGGTCAGGAACATGGGCACGGCCCTGTCGGTGTAAAAGCCCCGCTTGCCGGACAGCACCGTCAGGCAGTCCTGCACCACGTTCTCCGCCGTGGGGAAGCGCCCCGCGCCCTGGCCGTAGAAGCTCTGGCGGCCCAGCTGCTCAGCCTCATAGGTGATGAGATTGAAGTTGGCGGGCACCGCCGCCTCCAGATCGCCGGCGTCCACCAGCGTGGGCTCCACATAGGCGCACACGCCGTTTTCCATGCTCTCGGCCCGGGCCAGCAGCTTGCAGGCAAAGCCGTGGCTCTGGAAGGCCGCAATATCCGCCGACGTCACCGTCCGGATGCCGAAGGTGGGGATGGCTGTCTCCTCCAGCGCCGCGTCGAAGGCGATGTTGGCGGAGATGCACAGCTTGCGGCGGATATCGTCGCCGTCGATGTCGGCGGAGGGATCCGCCTCGGCATAGCCCAGGTCCTGGGCCTCCTTCAGAATAGCGGGGAAGTCCACCGGGGCCTTGTGCATGGCGTCCATGATAAAGTTGGTGGTGCCGTTCATAATACCGCCCACGGCGCACACGGTATCCAGCCGCTTCACGCGCTCCAAATTCGTCAGCCAGGGTATGCCGCCGCCCACGGCAGCGGTGCAGCGCAGGGCCGCGCCCTTCTCCCGGGCCAGTGCCGTCAGCTCCGTGTAATAGGCGGCGATCAGTGCCTTGTTGGCCGTGACCACATTCTTGCCCCGCGCCAGCGCGGCGGAGACATATTCATAGGCCGGGTGCAGCCCGCCCATGACCTCCACCACCGTGTCGATTTCCGGGTCGTTGAGGATATCATCGGCGTTGAAGGTGACCGCCTCCTCCGGCAGGCCCTCTTTGGGACTGCGGAGCAGCACACGCTTCACATTCAGGTCATCGCGCGGCGCGCACAGCGTCCACACGCCGCCGCCTACCACGCCAAAGCCCAGCAGACCGATATGCATCATAGTCGTTACCTCCTTGGGTCGTCCCGCCTGCGCGGGCGTCATTTTGGCCCCATTGTACCCGCCGGAGCGCTGCCTGTCAAGCCGGAAAAAGCCCGCAGACAACGGCCTGCGGGCCTTTTTCATCCGATGAGCTTTTCGATCTCCGGCTGGGAGACAAAACCGATGGACTTGTTCACCAGCTGGCCGTTCTTGAACACCAGCAGCATGGGGATGCTCTCCACGCCGTAGGCCGCGGCCAGGGACATATTCTCGTCCACATCCACCTTGGCCACGGTGACGTCCGGCCGGTCAGCGGCCAGCTGCTCCAGCACGGGGCCCAGCATACGGCAGGGGCCGCACCAGTTGGCCCAGAAATCCACCAGCACCGTGCCGCTGTTTTCCAGGACCTGCTCCCGGAAGTCGCTCTCGTTTACATGGATCAATGCCATCTCCGGCACCTCCTCGTCCTTTGTTTTATACCTTTTTCTCCAGACACACCAGCTGCACGTTCGGGATGCCGTTAAAGGTCCCGGCCACGATGCCCGCCTCGGTGTAGCCCAGCTTTTTGTACAGCGCCCGGGCGGGCGTGTTGCGGGCGTTGGTGTCGATCCGCAGGTACGGCCGATCCGTTTCCCGGGCCAACTGCTCATAGAAGGCCACAAAAGCCGTACCGTACCCCTTGCCCTTCACAGTGGGGTCCACCACCAGTGTGTGCAGCACCAGCACCTGCTCCGGCGGCGCGTCGTGCCGCCAGGTACACTGGCTGTATTGCGCCATCTGGTTCTGGTCCAGCTTGGCGGCGGCCGCAACACGTCCCCCGTCCTCCAACACATACAGTGTGCCGGCAGCCAGCGCGTCCAGAGCCGTCTGCTCCGTGGGGTATACGCCCCGGGTCCAGCCGGTGGACAGCTCGCCGCGCTCCTCACGATCCAGAAGCGCCTCGTAAATGGCGGTCACAGCGGGGATATCCGCCGGAACCGCTTTTCGTACCAGCATAGTATGTCCTCCTTACCTCGTCAGTAACCAGACCGCCAGTGCCAGCTGTGCCAGCAGTATGGCGGGCACGCCCCAGACGAAATACCAGTGCTTCGTCTTGTGGTGAAACACCCGCATACCCAGCAGCGCACCGACACTGCCGCCCAACAGCGGCAGCAGGAACAGCGTCTTTTCCGGCACCCGCCATTTGCCCTGTCTGGCCCGATGCTTGTCCGCACCATAGATGATGAACGTCGTCAGGTTGATAAGCGCCAGATAGATAAGCAGCGCCGTACCGCCGCCGGAGGCGAATACCGTCACAGGTCCGTCCGCGCCGCCGACAAAGCCCAGCGACGGCTGGCTCATTTGGCCAGCTTGGCCAGCTCGCAGGCCGTGGCCGTGGCAAGCTTCGCGTTGTTATACACCAGCTGAATGTTGGCATCCAGGCTGCTGCCGCCGGTGATGTCCTTGATCTTGGCCAGCAGGAAGGGCGTGGTGGCTTTTCCGTGGATACCCTGCTCCTTGGCCTCCTCCACCGCCTCGTTGATGGCCTTGTTGATCACGTCGGCGTCCATGGAGTACTGCTCGGGGATGGGGTTCGTCACCAGCATACCGCCCTCCAGTCCCAGCTCGCGCTTCACATGGAAGGCCTCGGCCAGCTGCTTGGGGGTGTCCAGCCGGTAGTCCACCTTGAAGCCGGACTTGCGGGTATAGAACGCGGGGAGCTCCTCGGTCTGATAGCCGATGACCGGCACACCGTGGGTCTCCAGATATTCCAGCGTCAGTCCCAGGTCCAGGATGGACTTGGCGCCGGCGCACACCACCATCACCGGGGTATGGGCCAGCTCCTCCAGATCGGCGGAGATGTCCATGGTGGTCTCGGCTCCGCGGTGCACGCCGCCGATTCCGCCGGTGGCGAACACCTGGATGCCAGCCATGGCGGCGATCATCATCGTGGTAGTCACGGTGGTGGCGCCGTCGCGGCCCTCCGCCACCAGAATAGGCAGGTCGCGGCGGCTGGCCTTGGTGACGCCGGCGCCGGTCTTGCCCAGATAGTCGATCTCCTCGGGGGTCAATCCGGCCTTCAGCCGACCGCCGATGATGGCGATGGTGGCGGGCACCGCGCCGCCGTCACGAATGATCTTCTCCACGTTCAGTGCCGTCTCCACATTCTGGGGATAGGGCATACCGTGGGAGATGATGGTG
>CEAH01021233.1_pt1 | contig 17123 bp, 8 predicted proteins | sample 557571 | NCBI WGS metagenome assembly CEAH01 (sample SAMEA3182092, study PRJEB8094) | gut metagenome | biome: human; feature: gut; material: Stool; isolation source: human stools | place: Canada | collected 2013-11-25
ACGCCGTCGCCGTCCGTATCGTCCATACCGGCATTCTCATTGAAATAGGTAAAAGCCTGTTCGTAGGAGTACGGAAGTTTGCCCGTCACGCCGAGAGTCCAACTGTTCTGCGAAATCACTGCCCCATTATCGGCGGCATACGCATACGTTTCAGGGGCACGTTCCGAAAACTGCGACGAACCGCCGGCCACAGGCTGATACAGTATCTGAAGACTCATTATCCGCACGCCGTCCTCCTCACCGGTTCCGCCGGCCACGCCGCAGACACCGATGCCGTTGTTGTTTACCGCGCTGATAGTACCCGCTACATGGGTACCATGTCCTTCGGGAATGATATCCGGGGAATTGTTTATATAATTCCACCCGTGAATATCGTCTTTATAGCCGTTGCCGTCGTCATCGACACCTTCCGCACCGTTCATCTCGGCCTCGTTCACCCAGATATGGGCCGCCAAATCTTCATGGTCGAGCACGATTCCCTGGTCATGCACAGACACGATGACGTTCGGTTTGCCGGTCTCGACCTTCCATGCCTCGAACAGGTTGATGTCGGCACCGGCCGTAAATCCGTTCTCCCCCTCGTTGTTGTAATGCCACTGCTGGGAGAGCATCGGGTCGTTGAACGGCATCTCAGTGCGCGTAACCGCTACCGAAGGAGTATAGATGACATTGTCGGGCACATAGACCGCATCGGCATCCGTACTCTTGATGACATAGACGGGTTCGATATACTCCACTCCGTCGATGGTCGCAAACCTGTCTGCAGCACGCGACACGGGTACACTTTCATCGAAACGCACGTCGTACCACAGATGCAGGCCGTACCGGCGGCGGCGCTCCGCGAACCGGCCGCCGTCGCTGAATACGCGCCGCACCTCGGTAGCACCCAGTTCGGCCGCGATACGGTCCATATCCTCATTTCCGGACTCCATGGCACCGCGGGTGAACACCCCCGCACGCAGCGGAGCGGCATCCTCCTTGATTTTTATCCTTATCCACCCGTCGCGCACTTCGCCTGCCCCCATCTCGGTTTTGGCCTCCGGTTTGGTTTCTTCCGTAAAGGAAGCCTCCTTGGTACAGGAAGCCGCCGCAAGGGCACATACGGACATCAATAAATATTGTACTTTTTTCATCCTTGTTATTATGTATTAAATGTTTGTTCCGTCTCCTCAGGCGGACATCCCGCCCTTCCGCTCCGGTGTCCGAACCCGCCGGACACCATTCGGTTCCATCGACCGCTACCGTTTCACAAAAGTACCGCGCACCGTCCGTCCGCCACCTTCCGCAACAAGCGAATAGGCTCCCGGACTAAGACGGCTGACATCGAGCTCCACACCGCCGCCGACTATCTCTTCCCTGGCCTCCATCACCAGCCGGGCAGCACCGTCATAAATGCGTACGACCGCTTCGCCCTCCGTGTCACCCAACCGGACATTCAGCCTGTCAGCCACCGGATTGGGACTTATTGCAACCGCCCCGTCATCGCCCGAGGGACCCGTACCTCCGGCCACCGTAGCATATATCGAGAAACCCACCGTCGCCCCGGCAAGGTCGGATGCCGTCACTGTCACCAGGCTCGTTCCTTTGGCACGCGGAATCAGCCTCAGCACCTCCCCTGCCACCTCTGTGGCGACGATATCCTCGTTCACGCTCGTCGCCGAATAGGAGAGCTCGTCGCCGTATTCAAGGTCGGGGTCGGTAAAATAAGGAGTGAGCGTTATGCTCACGATACTCGTCTCCGCCGTATCGGGCATGGATACATCCGCCATCCTTTCGGAAGTCCTCTCCGGCGGACGATTCTCGAAATTGCCTATGGATACCGAACCGGACACCGCCTCCGAACTGTTTCCGAACCGGTCTATAGAACGAACGTTTATTTCGTAATCGGTATTGTACAGCCCTTCGAAGGTGTACACCATGGTCTGCCCCACGTCGTAACGGTTCGCAACGGTTCCGCCACCCGGCGTGCCGCCCCCTTCTTTCGGGGCATACTCCACGACAAACTGCGCGACGGCATTCCCGTTGCCGTCGGCAGGCACGCGCCACGGCACGCTCACCGTATTGCCCGACACCTGCATGGAACCGAATTCCACGACACCCGGCTGCGACTGGGGGTCCGTCACGAATGCGGCCCCCGCATCGAGCAGTTCCACGCCCAGTACGCCGAGTTCCGCATCGTCGTCGGCAAGACCGCCGACAGGACGGTATGCCCGCAGCAGTATCTCACGGCACTGCTCGGCCGTAAACCCTTCCTGTCCGTATTCCGCGATTATGAGGGCTGCCACGCCCGATACATGCGGACACGCCATCGACGTACCGTACATGGCGGCATAATCGTTATCGGCAACCGTACTCCACACCCGGCGTTTCGAATTGGCGGCCTTCACGCCGCCCGGCGCCATGATATCGGCTTCCGCTCCCCGGTTGGAATAGGCTTCCAGCTTGAAAGTCGCCCCCATTGCCGTGACGGCCACACACCTCGCATCGGCCGCAGGATACTCTATTCTCCCGCCGGAATTGCCCGCCGCACAGATGATGATACCTCCCTTCATGGGGCCGGTCTGACGGTCATTCACCCCGTCGCCGTCGCTGTCGTCCATTCCCGCATTTTCGATGAAATAGTCGAAAGCTTCGTCGTAGGCTCTCGGAAGCGACGACAGCCGGGTCCACGTCCAACTGTTCTGCGAAATCACGGCCCCGTTATCGGCGGCATACACGAAACACTCCGCATTCGTATCGCCTACGGATTCGTCGCCCTCGAATATCTGCATCGACATGATGCGGGCTCCGTCGCCGTTGCCCGTACCGCCGGCCACGCCGCAGACGCCTATGCCGTTGTTATTGACTGCCGCCACCGTACCGGCTACATGCGTACCGTGGTCTTCCGGAACTATCGTTCCGCTGTCCCGGACAAAATTCCATCCGTATATGTCATCCACATAGCCGTTTCCGTCGTCATCCACACCTTCCGTTCCGTTCAGTTCGGCCTCGTTCACCCACATGTTGGCAGCCAGGTCTTCATGGTCAAACTGCACGCCGGAATCCGTCACGGCGACTATCACGGCCGGACTGCCCGCGGTGGTTTTCCACCCTTCCAACAGATTCATGTCGGCACCGGCTTCCGTTCCGCTGATGGTACCGTCGTTATAATAATGCCACTGCTGGGAGAGCATCGGGTCGTCGAAAGGCCACTGTCCCTCCTCTGCCGCCGGCACGGGCGGCTCGTACAGCGCTTCGGCAGGAATCGCGGCAGCGTCAAGGCGCTGTATCCGGTACACCGGTTCCGCATAAGCCACTCCCGGAAGCGCAGCAAATTCAGCCCCGGCCCGCGATACGGGAATCTCCTCGTCGAAACGTATATCGTACCACAAATGCAGACCGTACCGGCGGCGCCTCTCGGCAAAACGGCCTCCGTCGCGGAAAACGCGCCGCACCTCGGTAGCACCGAGCGCAGCCGCCACCTCATCGATATCTCCGTCGCCCGTCGCAGCTTCGCCGCGTGTAAACTGCCCAGTCCGGAGCGCTTCGGGACCCTCTTCCGAAAGCTTTATCCGTATCCAGCCCCTGATTACCTCATCGCCGTCGGCATATATCCGGTCGCCGTCTTCCGGCTCCACACCGACTGTAAAACTCTCCTTCGCACAGGAAATCAGCAATCCCGCACAAAGCCCTGCCAACCAATACCTGTATTTCATACATTATTCGTTCTTTCCGTTTTCTTCTACACTATCTACCGCTTCATGAACGATACCTTGGAACTTTTACCCCCGACCTCTTCCGAAAGCGAGTACGCTCCGGGGGAAAGTCCGCCTACCTGCAGGGTACCCTTTCCTTCCGCATCCACCGTTATCGTCGTCTCCAATACCTTACGGGCCGCCGCATCGTATATCGTAGCCGTTCCCTCCATCGACGCGACATGCGGGACATACACGGTCAACGCTTCACCGACAGGATTGGGGACGACCACCATCGTGTCCCCGTCGAATCCGGGCACCGGGTCAGGGTCAGGGTCCGGGTCCGGGTCGGGTTCCGGGTCGGGTTCCGGCTCTGCCGGGGGTTCGTCACCCGATACGATACGCACCCTGAAAGTACCCGAGGCGCTTCCCCCCGCCCTATCGGTAGCCGTCACCACAATTTCCGTCTGGCCCTTATATATCGGCGTCAAGAGAAGCTCCGCCCCCTCGAGTACGACTTCCAGTATCTCCTGCTCTCCGTCATCGAACGCGAATGTCAGTTCGTCGCCATACGGAATATCGGGGTCGCTGAAATAGCTGTCCAGCGCCACCGTCTTGCTGAACCCTTTACCGGTCGAAGTGAACAACTGCGTCTCTATGCCGCGATACGAAGGTGCCACATTGACGTGCGGAAGCGTAGTAGCTTCATCCGTCACCTCATCCGACACGTTTCCGTACCGGTCTTCCACGCTCATCCGCACCCGATAGGTCTCTTCGGCCGCCAATTGAAGTTCGGTCGTGAAGATTCCTCCTGCAGGCTGGATATTCGGAAAGGTCTCTTCCCTCCACTCGCCCGTCGTACCATCTCCGTTGACCGGCGCATACCCGAGCCTGATTTTCGACACGGCATCCCCATTGCCATCGGCGGGCATCGCAGCGGCTATCGCCATCCCGTCAGGCAGCGGCGTCAATGTCAGCTCCTCGACGTTTCCCGGTTTTATGCCTGGATTTTCGAGCAGAATCAGCGAAGCATCCACCAACCCGGCACCCAATCCGTCGGCATACGGTTCGCCGGCGACATACTCTCCCACGGGCCGGAAACTGCGCAGCAGAATCTCCCGGCAGCGTTCGGCCGTAAAACCGGGCGTATCCACACCGTAATAGGACACTATCAGCGCCGCCACGCCCGAAACATGGGGACATGCCATCGACGTTCCCCACAGATAGGCATAGCCGCCGTTGATATAGGTGCTGTAAACCTGTTTCGGGTCCTCCGGATTGGCCGAACTCGCCCCTCCGGGAGCGAAAAGGTCGGCCGCCGAGCCATAATTGGAGTATCCGGCTTTCTTATAATCGGGGCCCATGGCCGTCACACCGACCACCTCTTCCATATCGCCCGGATTGCCTACATGGGAGTAACTGCTGTTACCAGCCGAAAAGCAGACCACACCGCCCTTCATCGGTCCGGTCTGAACCCCATTTTCATCCGTACCGGCCTCCCGGATAAAGTACTGAATGGCCCGCTGCATCGACAGCGGCGTCTCGATACCATTGTATCCCCAACTGCACTGAGCGATAACGGCGCCGTTATCGGCAGCATAAATGAACGACTCCTCCGTAACGCTGCCCACCTCCTGACCGTTGGCATCGGTATCGTAATTCTGACACGACATCAGCCGGACACCGTCACCCACACCCGTACCGCCGGCCACGCCGCAGACACCGATACCGTTGTTATTGACCGCAGCTACCGTACCTGCCACATGTGTACCGTGGAAATGCTGGGTTATCGTTCCCGAATCGGTATAATAATTCCATCCATAAATGTCATCCACATAACCGTTACCGTCATCGTCCACGCCGGGTGTACCGTTCATCTCGGCCTCGTTTGTCCACATGTTGGCCGCCAGGTCGGGATGGTCGTACTGTATGCCGCCGTCAATAACGGCCACGACAACCTCCGGTCTCCCCGCCCCTATCTCTCTCCAGGCTTTGAACAGGTTGATGTCTGCACCCGCCACCGAGCCTTCAATCGACCCGTCGTTGTTGTAATGCCACTGCCGGGAGAGTTCCGGGTCATTGAAGGGAGCTGGTTCGGGCCTCGCCTCGCCTTCGGAAAACGGCCGGTACAGCCGGTCGGAAATATCCGGCACCACATGTGCCTCGGCGAGCCTCACGCGATACACGGGCTCGACGACATCGACACCCGGCAACGAAACCATTTCGGCCCGGGCCCGGGAAACGGGCACTTCGTCGGCGATTCGGATATCGTACCATAAATGGAGCCCGTAACGGCGGTGGCGTTCTTCGAAACGGCCTCCGTCACGGAAGACACGCCTGATTTCCGTCGCCCCCAGTCCGGCTGCGAGTTCGTCGAGCCGCACATCTCCCGAATCAAAACCGCCGCGGGTAAAAACCCCGGTACGCAACGGCTCCGAATCATCCGCCAGTTTTATCCTTATCCATCCCGGCACGATTTCGGCAGAATCGTCAAAATCCGCAGCCTCTCCCTCACTGCTTCCGCCTCCATTCATCATAAGAGGGTCCTTCGTACAGGAAGAGAAAACCGACAAGGCAACGGCCGCCATAGCCACCAGGAATCTGAAATCCATATAAGTATGAATTAAATACTGTATCCGGAAGCATCCTTTCGGAACAGGTATCATCAAGATACGGTAAGCATATCAAGCAAAAATAACCAAAATATGGAAATATGTCATATCCAGACCATATTTTCTCGCCTCCCGGCCCACCGCACTTTCACATAACAAAATGATAGCCAATACATACACCAGGAAAAATATTTCCGCATCCGTCCACACGGCAACCTTTCGGGCACCGGCGGCATACGTGCCGCCGAATACCCAGAAAGGGTATCCGGACGATGCCGGATACCCTTTCTCAATTCTTCCGCCGGAGATGCATCCTCCAGCCGCAGGCGCACCGCTATCGCTTGACGAAAGTGCCGTTCCCTGCAATTCCGCCCTCCGTTTTCACCGATAACGTATAGATACCCGGAGCAAGTGCCGACACGTCGAGCGTCCCCGTTCCGTTCCCATCGAATTCCACATTTTCGGAGAGCACCCTGCGGGCCGCCGCATCGTATATCACGGCTTCGGCACCGACGCCTGCTGCAGCAGCGAAGTGCATGGAGAGCGTCTCCCCTACGGGATTGGGTGCAATCAGCAGACCGCCATCACCGGCCGGTACACTGCCGACCTGTACCGTCAGCACCGACTGCGCCGATTCGCCGGCCAGGTCGGTGGCGGTCACGGTCACGGAGGCCGTACCCTCGGCTATCGGTTCCACGACGAGGCTCCCCTCCTCAACCGTCACGCCCACAACCGCTTCATTCGTATTGGTGAACGAGAACGTGAGCACGTCTCCGTCCGCCAGGTTGGCATCTGTGAAATACTCCGAAAGCACGAATGACTGCCTGTATTCGGCGCCGGTTCCCGCCATACGAACCGTACCGAACTCTTTGGTCGCCCTCGGCTTGATATTCTCGAAAGCATTCTCCAGCACAGTGAACTTGAACGAAGATTCCACATACAGGCCGCCCTTGTCCGTAGCACGTACCGTGATGGTACTCTCGCCCTGTTTCAGGGGAACGAGTTCCAGGTCGGAACCGTTGGTCATAACGACGCTGACCACATCCTCATCCGATGAAGTCACGGTAAAGGTAAGCGCATCGCCGAAAGCTTCGTCCGGTTCGATGAAGTAATAGGCCAGCTTGAACTTCTTGGAGTATTTCTCTCCGGCCTTCGCCGCCTCCACATCGAGGAAATTGGCTTTCTGCGTCGGCGGACGGTTCGTATGCTGCAAGGTCGTCGCCTCGAACTCCACCGTACTGCCTTCGTTGCCGAAGCGGTCTACGGGCGTCATCCGGAAAGCATAGGTCGTAAGCTGCACGAGCATCATGCGGTATTCGTAATCCTCGCCCGCATCCGCGGTATTCACGAGGTCCATCGTCTGCCATTCGCCCGTACTGCCGCCGCTCTTCTCCGCATATTCGAGACGGTACTTCACCACGGGCATACCGTTGCCGTCGGCCGGCACGCGGCAATATATCCTCACGCTGTCGGGCAGCCCTTCGGCACCGTAGTTCTCCAGGGCACCGGGGCTCACTCCGGGGTCTTCGAGCGTGATGAGAGAGGCATCCACGAGTCCGACACCTATCTGGTTGGCATACTCGCCGCTGACCACCGGACTGATGGGACGGAAGCTGGCCAACAGCCGCTTGCGCAGGTCGTCGGACGTAAAGCCCTCCTTCCCGTATTCGGAAACGATGAGTGCGGCGACACCGGACACATGCGGAGTAGCCATCGACGTTCCCTCAATGTAGGCGTAACCGCTGTCGGTATAGGTACTGTAAACGGCATACGCCTCGCCGAAGTTTTTCTCACCGCCGGGCGCGAGGATGTCTACCTCCGGAGCCCAGTTCGAATAGCTGGCCTTGTTGTAATCCGGCGCCATCGAAGCCACGCTGACAACCCGGTCGTAATAACTGGGGAACTTCAGTCTGTTCTCACCGGAGTTGCCCGCAGCGAACATGATGAGTCCGCCCTTCATGGGACCCGTCTGCACTCCGTTCTCATCCATGCCGGCGTTGTCGATGAAGTAATCGAGCCCCGCCTGCAGGTCGGGAGCGAGGTCCGGAGAGGAGACCTCCCAGCTGCAGGAAGCGATGACCGCTCCGTTGTCGGCCGCATAGGCAAACATGTCCCAGTTGGGAATCGTCTGCCGGTTGTCCGCCGACCATCCGATAGTCATTATCCGCACGCCGTCGCCGTTACCCGAACCGCCCGCGATTCCGCAGACTCCCTCGCCGTTGTTGTTCACGGCGGCAATCGTACCGGCGATATGCGTCCCGTGGTATCCGGGCACTATCTCGCCGCTGTCGTAATTCGGAGCGAAGTTCCATCCGTACAGGTCGTCCACGTATCCGTTGTCGTCATCGTCCACGCCTTCTGTGCCGTTCATCTCGGCCTCGTTTATCCACATGTTGGCAGCCAGGTCGGGGTGGTCGTACTGCACGCCCATATCCACCACGGCCACGATGACATCCGGACGGCCCGTATTTATCTCCCATCCTTTGAACAGGTTGATGTCGGCCCCTTCGACCGCCTTCTCCAGTGAACCGTCGTTATAGTAGTGCCACTGCTGGGGCAGACCAGGGTCGTTGAAAGGATACTCCTCCGGCGACAGCACCGGCCGAGAAGCGTCCAGCGCAGCCGGTTTATACTTCATGTCGGCCGCCATGGCGGGAATCACCCTGTGGTCCGTCAGTTTCGCCTTGTAGATGGGCTGTACGTGCGCCACGCCGGGCACGGCGGCGATTCCCGCCTCCGCCCTCGATACGGGCACATCCTCGCCTATCTTTATGTCGTACCACAGGTGCAGACCGTACCGGCGGCGCCTCTCGGCAAAACGGCCCCCGTCGCGGAAAACGCGGCGAATCTCGGTCGCACCCAGCTCCTGCGCTATCTCATCCAGCCGCGGGTCGCCCGACTCCACCTCCCCGCGCGTGAATGCACCGACACGGAGCGGAGCGGCATCGTCGGCCAGCTTTATCCTGACCCATCCGCTGACTATGTTATCATCGTCCGGCACCGATACGTCCGGAACGTCCCGTTCGGGAGCTTCGGACAACACCGGTTCCTTCGTACAGGACCACATAGCCGCAGCAGCCCATAAAAAAACAGAAATCCTTTTCATAACATTAGAGTTGACAATTATTTGGTGTATTTATCCCATTCATATATATATTTAACGCCATTCTGCCCTCCGATAGTACGGATGCCCCTATCCGAACACATTCCCCCTGCCGCTAATCCGCAAGTTCGGCCCGATACACGAATCCGGCATACGCAACCGCCGGCAGTGCCGCGAACACCTGCACGACCTCCGCGACAGGCATCCTGCCGTCGGTACGCACCTCGTACCACAGGTGCAGACCGTACCGGCGGCGCCTCTCGGCAAAACGGCCGCCATCCGAAAAAACCCGGCGCACCTCGACCGCACCCACAGTGTCCAAAGCCCGGTCGAACCACCCGATACCCGTATCGGCCGCTCCTGCCGCAAAACACGCTTCACGAGGCAACGGCACCGTATCGGCGAACCGTATCCTTATCCGGTCGGTCGCTGCCGCCTCTCCCGCTCCGGAAAGGGTATCCGCAACGAAAGGCGGCTCCGCCGCCCCGTGGGAACGCCCCGCACAGCACAGAAACGGAAACACCGCCATAAAGATAATCAGAACTTTTTTCATGGCAATAGCATCCTATTCACGGTTGTTCCTCACAGCCCGTCTCCGGATACGCCTCCCGAAGCACAGCACCGCATTCCGCGGCGGACTCCCGACCGCAGGAACCTTTCAGGTCCCGCGCTGCAGACTCCGAAAACGGACAAACGCCGGTATCCGCAGCCGGACGACAAAGAGAGCGGACGGCAGGCTGAAGCCTGCCGTCCGCACGCTCTCATGCTTTCACGAACGTACTGCGAAGCTCGCGTCCGTCGGCCAGTTTCACCCGCACCGTATAGCTGCCCGGAACGAGACCGGAAACGTCGTACCGGATGACATCCTTCAGTTCGCCTTCACTGCCGAAGGCCGCACCGTCCAGGCGGACAACCTCCCGTGCAGCCGAATCGTACACCCTGATATCGGCCCGTTTGCCCGCTTCGCCGCCGACGCCGATGAACAGCGCATCCGGAGCCGGGTTCGGGAAGAGCGTCAGTGCGCCCTCGGTCAGTTCCACGCCCTCCTCAGGCGGTATGGGCGTCGGCGGGTCCTCCGGGAACCGCTCCTCAAGTACCTTGACCGACATGTTCTTGACGATACTCTCTCCGGCCAGGTCGGTCACCGTCACCGAAACATAGGTCGCCCCCAGCTTCAGGCCTTCGACCGTCAGCATGGAACCGCTGACGCTGACCGTAGCCACACTCTCGTCGTTGCTCCTCGCAGCATACGACAGTTCGTCCACCGGCAGGTCGGGGTCCGTAAAATAATCGCTCAGCTCCACGGCAGTCACGAAAGGCTCCTCTCCCGCAGCATCGGGCAGTTCCACGCCAGGCAGCGGCTTCTGTATCGCCGGCGGACGATTGATATGGTCTATCGTCCGACCCTCGCCGCCGACATAGCCGGACTCGTTTCCGAACCGGTCTATCGCACCGGCCTCAAACACATAGGTCGTCGCATCCGCCAATCCGGAAACCTCGTATTCCAGCGCCTCGCCCGGCGACATCCGACAGGGTATCGTCACGGAGGTCCATGCTTCGGACTCCGCACGCGCCTCCTCGGGGGCATAACGCAGGTTCACGTAAGCGATGCCCATACCGTTCCCGTCAGCGGGCAGGCCCGTAACGGATACCGTCAGCCGCTCCTCCACCGTACCTTCGGCCACTTCGAGCCCTGCCGGGGCTTCGGGCGGCACTCCGGGATTTTCCAGTTCCATCAGGGAAGCATCGACAAGCCCCGCACCGAGCCCCGCAGCAATGTCCGGCCGAGTCTGCCACATATCCACATTGCGGTAACTCCGCAGCAAAATCGTCTTCAGCTCCTCGTTGGTGAAACCGGAAGCATTCGCACCGTAATGCGACACGATGAGGGCTGCTACGCCCGACACATGCGGACAAGCCATGGAGGTACCGCTGTGGTAGGTATAGGTATTGTCCAAGCCGGTGCTGTAAACCTGCCCCTGCTGCGGAAATGCCGCATCGCGTTCACCGGCACCGCCGGGAGCGAAGATATCCGCCTCGGTTCCGTAGTTGGAATAGCTCGCCTTCACATAGTCGGCCATCATGGAGGTCACCGTAATGACTCTCGGGTCGTCCGAAGGACACCCCACCTTGGGACTGAATTCATTCCCCGCGGCGAAGATGATGACGCCCCCTTTCATGGGCCCGGTCTGTTCGCCGTCGGGCCCGATACCCGCATTGTCGATAAAATAGTCGAACGCCACCGACATGTCCTCGGGCAGAATATTAATCATGGGATAGTTCCAACTGTTCTGGCTTATCACGGCCCCGTTGTCGGCGGCGTAAACATAACCCGTGGGAGTCGCCGTACCATACCCCATATAGTCGTATATCGCACAGGTCATTATCCGCACGCCGTCGCCGTTGCCCGTACCGCCGGCCACACCCGAGACACCGATGCCGTTATCGTTCACGGCAGCGATGGTACCGGCCACATGGGTACCGTGCTCACCGGGCTCCACATCGGGCGACTTCTTGTAGAAATCATAGCCGTGTATATCGTCCCTGTACCCGTTGCCGTTGCCGTCGTCATCCTTACCGGCCGTACCGTTCAGTTCGGCCTCGTTCACCCACATGTTGCCCTGCAGGTCCTCGTGTCCGGAGAAAACTCCCGTATCCATGACGGCGACGATTACCGACGGGTCGCCGGCACCGTACATCTCCCATGCCTCGAACAGCCCGATATCGGTCCCCTCGACAGCGACCGTTTCGCCTTCGGCATTGGTCATCGTACCGTCGTTGTCGTAATGCCACTGCATCTTCAGACCGGGGTCATTGAAAGGCATCTCGCGGGAACTGCCCTCCCAGGAGGAAGGTTCGCTCACCTCCGAAGGCAGCGGATAATCGGCACCGTCCAGTGCGACTATCCGATAAATCGGCTGTGCATGCCGCACGCCGGGCAGTGCAGCAAACTCCTGCTCCGCACGGGATACGGGCACCTCGTCGCCGAGCCTGATATCAAACCAGAGATGGAGCCCGTATTTCCGGTGACGTTCCTCGAACCGGGGGTCGGTCGGGAACACTTCCCGTATCTCGGTCGCCCCGAGGCCGGCCGCAAGTTCGTCGAGTAGCGGATTGCCCGAATCGGCCTCGCCCCGGGTAAAGACGCCCGTCCGAAGCGGGGCAGCCTCGTCGTCGAGCCTTATCCTCACCCATCCGGGCACAATAACGTTGTTGTCGTAACCGCCGACATCCTCCCCTTTCGGCGGGACATCGGAAACGACGGCATCTCTCGCACACGATGCACAAAGAGCAGCCGCCGCGAGGAACAACAGATTCAAATACCGTTTCATTCGATAGTAGGGTTGGTTGATAAATGTCCGCCGCAGGCAGGATACCCGCACCGACGGCCGTTTGCGAAAATATAAAAAATATGCCACAATATCGTTACCCCTGAAAACAAAATGACCTTCCGCCGCAAATAACCGTCCCGGAGATACCGGTCACAGAAAGACAACGGAGCCGGACCCGACCGGGCCCGGCTCCGCCGTTCCATTCGTCCGGCGGCTCTACCGTTTCATGAAGCTGCCCGTATAGCGGTGACCGTCGTGCTCGACCACGACCGAATAGGCTCCGGGAGCGAGGCCGGACACATCGTTGCCGGCTGCCACGCCGTTACCGTCGAGCGTCACGGAGAAATTGCCTACCTGACGGGCGCCGGCATCGTATATCCGAATGCCGGCCGCCCCTCCGGTCGCTCCGCCCACACCGATATTGAGGACATCATCGGCCGGATTGGGATAGAGGCTGATGCTTCCGGCGGGTGTCTGCGGGGCGGTACCGCCTCCGGGATTCGCCGTCACCGTCACCTCGACCGTCCGCGTATCGGATGCTCCGGCGGTATCAGTTCCCGTCACCGTCACCGAAGCGTTGCCCATCTTCAATCCGGTAACCGTCAGGACATTGCCGTTCACTGCCACGGATACCACATCCGGTGCGGAACTTACGGCCGTATAGGTCAGACCGCCCGTAACGCCGAACAGTTCATCAAGCGCGATGTTTCCGGAGAAAGCGTTCGCACTGTCGGGCAAAGTCACGGTCGTCCCCTCTCCGCTGCCGGCAGGGTCTGCCGTAACGGATACGCCCATATTTTTCGAAATGGACAGTCCTTCACGGTCCTTCACGGTCACGGAGATGAACGTATCGCCCTTCTTGAGGCCGGTCACCTCCAGTATGCCGCCCTCCAATACCTGCGCCGTAGCTACCGAAGCATCGTTGCTTTCGGCCGTAAACGTCAGTTCATCGTTGGGCAGGTCGGGGTCGCTGAAGTTCTCGTTCAAATCCACGGTCGCCGTGAAACTGTTGCCGGAGGGGAGCACCACCCTGCCGAGCGGCTTGGTTATCTCCGGGCTCAGGTTCGTGTGTTCGACGGTCGTACCCCGCCCTTCCGTATAGCCGGCCGATTCGTTGCCGAAACGGTCCACACTCTTCACACGGAACACATAAGTGGTTTCATGCTCGAGATTGCCTACCGTATATTCGCTCACCTCGCCGATATCGGCCCGGTTATAAAGCTCCACCGACTGCCAACCGTCCGCTCCGTCGGCCGTTCCTTCCGGGGCATAGGAGACACGGTACTGCGCTACGGACATTCCGTTGCCGTCAGCCGAAGCGGTGATACGGAGCGTGAGTTTTCGCTCGTCCGTTCCCTCCGCACTCACGGCCTGGGGAGCCTCCGGTGCCGTTCCGGGATTCTCCAGCTCTATCATGGTAGCATCCACCAAGCCCACGCCGAGGCCGTCGGCAATGGCCGGCGTCTTCTGATACTGACCTACGCTGCGATAGCTGCGCAGCAGTATCTCCCTCAGCTTGTCGGGCGTAAAACCGGGCTGCCCCACGCCGTAACGCGACACGATAAGGGCCGCGATACCCGATACATGCGGACACGCCATCGACGTACCCGCCTTGTAACCGTACGCATCGGTGATATCCGTACTGTACACCTGCCCTTCCATGCTGAACTCCGTATCGGTCGAACCGGCTCCGCCGGGAGCGAAGATGTCGGCGGCATCGCCGAAATTGGAGTAACCTGCCTTCATGTAGTTCGGCATCATGGAGGTAACGCACACCACCCGGTCGTCGGCTCCCGGGAAAGAGGGACGCGACGAATAGTCGTTGCCTGCCGAGAAGATGATGATACCTCCCTTCATCGGGCCGGTCTGCTCGCCGTAGGGTCCGATACCCGCATGGTCTATGAAATAATCCATCGCCACGGCCATATCCTCCGGGATGGCACTGTACATCTGGGAATAGCCCCAACTGTTCTGGCTTATCACCGCACCGTTGTCGGCGGCATAACGGTACACGTCCGGGTAGTCGCTCTCCGAAGCGTCGTTCGGAGCGAATATCTGGCAGGACATGAGCCTTGCACCGTCACCCACACCCGTACCGCCGGCCACACCCGAAACGCCGATACCGTTGTTGTTGGTAGCGGCCACCGTACCGGCTACGTGCGTACCATGGCTGCCGGGCTCGATGTTACCGTCCCGCGTCAAACCGTTATAGCCGTATATATCGTTCTTGATGCCGTTGCCGTCGTTATCCTTATTGGGTTCGCCGTTGAGTTCCCCCTCGTTCACCCACATGTTGGCAACAAGGTCGGGATGGTCGTACTGAATACCCATGTCCATGACGGCCACCACCACGCTCGGGTCACCGGCACCGTACATCTCCCATGCCTTGAACAGATTGACATCCGCCCCCTCGACGGCCACCACCGTACCTTCGGTATTGAAAAGCGTACCGTCGTTGTAGTAATGCCACTGCATCGGCAGTCCGGGGTCATCGAAAGGCATTTCAGCGGTACTGCCCTCCCATCCGGACTTATCCGTTACCGCTGCCGGATAAAGGGTATCGTAACCGTCGGCAGGATATATCCGGTAGATGGGACGCACATAGGCCACACCGGGAAGCGACTCGAATCCGGACTGTGCCCGTGAAACGGGTACATCCTCGTCGAACGTCACGTCGTACCACAAGTGCAGGCCGTATTTCTTGTGACGCTCCGTAAACCGGGGGTCGGTCCCGAAAACCCGCTCTATTTTGGTTGCGCCCAACTGTGCCGCAAGTTTGTCGAGTTCGGGGTCGCCGGAATCAGCCTCGCCGCGGGTAAACGCTCCTGTCCGGAGAGCCGTGGCATTATCCGCCAGGCGAATCCTTATCTTCCCCTTGACTACGTCGCCGACGTACTCCTCTTCATTCCGTTCGTTCCCGCCGCCCGGAGCCGTTCCGGACACAGCAGGGTCTTTCGCACAGGAGGCCAGAATGCCTGCCACAGCGAACAAAGATAAAAAGTATCGTTTCATCATTAAATGGATTAGATTATCCTTCATAGTATAACCGATATTGACCTGCGCTTATTGTTACATGGCGTACATCTTTGCGAAATTAATAAAAGTTCCAACATTTACCCAACAAAAAAGCACATAAAACGCTTCCGGGGGCAAATATCATATCCTGCGGACGCCCCGGAAACCCTATTCAGCCCTCTTTTCCCCTCCTTTCTCTCTCCGATACCGGAACGGCCGGGGGAGGCCGGACCGATTCCGACCTCCCCCGTTTCATCTTCCGCCACGTTTTGGCCGGCCGGAAAGGGCGGCCAAAACGAAGAGCGGCATCACCGTTTCACGAAACCTGCCGTAAATTTATGTCCATCCTGCTCGGCCACCAGGGAATAGGCCCCGGGGCTCAGTGCGGCGACCTCCAGCCGCCCCACCCCGTCGGCATCCGGCGTTACCGTACCGTCGAAAACCTGACGCGCCGACGCATCGTAAATCCTCACCGCAACGGTCCCCGCCGCTCCGGGGACACGGATATCGACGTATTCGGAGACAGGATTGGGCCAAAGCGCGAAACCTCCCTCGGGCAGGGGCGTCTCGCCGCCCGTCACGGTCACGAGGAACTGCGACTCCACCGAAGCCCCCGTTCCCGGTTTGCAGGAGATTGTCACCGCAGCACTGCCGGCAGCCACCGGAACGATATGCAAGCTGCCCTGACCGATACTTACCCGCACCTTCGACGGGTCGGAACTCTCCGCCGCATATTAGTACTCCATCCCCTCAACGGCATAGAAATACTCCGCAAGCGGAAGGACGAGCGCATGTTCCTGTCCTACCCCCTCTATCGTCGTATCGGGTATCCCCTTATGGATAACGGAGACGGTAAAACGGTCTTCCGCATAGGCACCGGCCCGGTCGGAAGCCTTCACCACGACCGCAGCGGCCCCTATCCCCACCGGTTCGAACACCGCCACGCTCCCCTCCACGGAGATACGCACGATACCCTCCGGGTCGGACGATACGCCGTACGTCAGTTCATCGCCGAATTCCCCCACGTCCGGGTCGCTGTAATACATCGACAGGTCGAAACGGCGGGCATACCCGGTCCCCACCTGCTGTATGGTAAAATCGTTCACCGAAGCTATCATCGTCGGCGGACGGTTGATATGGGGCAGGGATTTCACGGTCACGGCATACGGTTCCGAGACATTGCCGTAACGGTCTTCCGCCCTCAGCTCCGCGTTGAACTCGGTGTCGCCCGCCACGGTCACGGAATAGCCGAATGCATCGCCCACGCCTGCATTGCACGACATCCTGAGCCGAACGGGTGTCTGCTCCGAACCGGCGGCAGAAGCATAGGAGAGCAGCAGCCACGCAGCCGGGTCGCCGTTCGCATCGGCCGGTATCCGGCAGGAGA
>CEAH01003466.1_pt1 | contig 17109 bp, 14 predicted proteins | sample 557571 | NCBI WGS metagenome assembly CEAH01 (sample SAMEA3182092, study PRJEB8094) | gut metagenome | biome: human; feature: gut; material: Stool; isolation source: human stools | place: Canada | collected 2013-11-25
TTTTTCTGTTTATATTATTTCCCTCCGTTGGATCTCAATTTAGGAAAGAAGATGACAATCTTGAAGCCCTTTCCCCACTGGGAAGCTGCTTCCAGATGAAGATTTAGATCGTCGGCCATCTTCTTAACCAGGTAAAGTCCCATACCGGTAGCCTTCTTTCTGCTGTCAGTAGAATCCCCGGTAAAGCCCTTTTGAAAAATGTACGGCAGATTATATTTTTTTACGCCAATGCCGTTATCTTCAACAGAAAGGATATCTGCGGTCTCCGAATGTATCACGGAAATTGTAAGCATGGGACTATCGCTGCTATATTTGATGGCATTGCTAACGATTTGTCCCAACATAAACTGAAGTCCTCTACGGTCTGTATAGACTGTTTCAGATTGCAGTTTGTTGAGAATGACAAACTGCTTCTCTTCAAGAAGTGGGGCATAGCCCTCCAGAACTTCACCCAAGCAGTCATTCAAATTGACATCCTCAAATCGGTAATCCTTTGTACTGCTCTTCAACCGGGCATAGTACAGCATCTGCGTGACATCCTCCTGAAGCTGACTGCGGACATAATCCAGCTTTGCTTGCAGGGAAGGAGAGATTTCATCGTTCCGGTTATCCAAGAGCATGGTCAGCAACGATAGGGGCGTTTTCGCTTCATGTGCCCAGCCCTCCACATATTCTTCATAGTCCTGTAGGGCATCTGCCATACTGTTACTCTCAGTTTTGTGTTCCTGTAAAACTGATGCCAGAAGCCGGATAGATTCTCCTTCTTCCCGGCTGATGGCACTGAGCAGCCGTTCCTCGTTGCAGATGGTAGGATCACTGAGGAAATCCCGGAACAGTTCTCGGCGGGTAGTCTCCCGCTTGTTTAGTACAAACAGAATCGCTGAAAACAAAAGGAGGCTTGTCAGAACTACTAACCCAATCAAGGGTTGAAATGCCTGAATGTCAGAAATCCAAAGAATGATAGCACAAAAGCAATCCACGCCCAACAGCAACAATAGCCAGGGGTAGTATCGCTCTGTTATGCGCCAAAGCTGCTTCATGGAGCCACCCCCGTTTCCAGACGATAGCCCATCCCACGAACCGCAACGATTCGCTGCTTCATCTCAAGACCGGACATCGTCTTTTTCAGCCTGGTCAGATTAACCTGCAAGGCATTTTCGTCTATGTATTCCGTGGTTCCCCATAGTGCTATGCAAAGTTGCTCCGTCGTGACCAGAGCATCGCCGCCGGACAAAAGAGCAACCAACAGTTTTCCCTGATTTTTTGGAAGCACGACAGAGGTATTATGAATATAAAGCGTGTAGGTCTGCTGGTCTAACAGGAAATCTGGTCCCTCTATGAGATTGGTACGGCCTTCATACCTTTTGAGAATATTGGATACCCTGGCAAGAAGCCGGTCTTTTCTGCACGGCTTCGTCAAATATTCATCGGCACCCAAGTGGAACGCTTGCAGTTCATCCTTTACCTGATCTCTGGAAGTTAGTACCAGGACGGGGATAGCGGTTTTATTCTTTAGTTCCTGGCAGATTTGAAAGCCACTGATCTCCGGCAAATTCAGGTCTAAGATCACAAGGTCAGGACGGAGGGCTGCCAGGAGCCGAGCGGCATCTTCAAACTCGGTGATTGCCTCCGCAAGATACCCGTCCTTTTGGAGCATATTGCAGAGTTCTTCCCGCATATAGACTTCATCTTCCACAACAGCAATTCTTTTCACGACAGCACCTCCTTCCAAATTATTCTTCTCTCTGCGGCTGCATCAGTGTCAGCAAATACCGATCACTGGAGTGCTTGACCACTCTCATATAAATATATTCTATCACGCAAAGCAGCAAAATCATAGTAGCAGATACAAGCAGCATTTCAGGCACTGTCCCACGGGTTCGGGACGAGAGTATCCCTGTAAACAACGCTCTGACTCCAAACAGACTGCTGACAGCTGCAACCAATACAGGAAGTCCCATAAACCACGCAATCTGCTTTCCGGCAGACTGGCAAAGGCTTTCGTAAGTGGCTCCCAGGCGGATCAGGGTCTGGTATCTACGCCCGGTTTTCTGCTGGCTCATCAGGAACTGAACACCCACAATGGTGTTGGCAACCACCAGGAACACAATCGCCAGATAGAGGGTAATATAGATGGATGCTACGGTGTAGAAAAGCTGGCGGCCCATATTCTGAAGATAGCTTTCATATTCGATACCTATTTTGTCCAGCTTCTCGTTCAGATCGGAATAGGCAGTCATAAGGCTATTTCCATTCAGAGCTTGCTCACTGAGCACCGCATTGACATAGGTATCATACATTCCCTGACTATAATATAGGAATGCTTCATCCGGAAGAATCAATGCAAAGGACAAGGTTATAGAACGGTCCGTGACCAAATTCACAGACTGAACCTCTCCTGTAAGATGAATCGGACTACCATCCAGTTCCACCTTGGGCTGCCCGGCCAATACTTGGTTCAGCATTGCGGTACGGCTTGCCGTAGTAAACTCTGTATCAATATAGACAGTGGCCTCCTTTTCGCCTAATTGGAGAGCCGGATTGCCGGACAATTCCAACAAACGATTATAGTCCGATAAACAAATCAAATATGGGTATGTGGCATAACCAAGATTGTTCAGAAGGACATCCCGGTCTTCCGACTGGGGCAGGCTCCGAAGAGAGTCCATAACAGCGTCCATGCTGTAGGCATTATCATAATCTTCTGTGGTGCGAATACGCCCAACCCTCATTTCAAAAAGCTCTGAAAATTGATTTTCCAAACTGTTTTCTTTCAGGACTGCCTTTATATTCGGAAGAACCTGCGATGAATCTTCTGCAGTATGATCTTCAAAAGTATAGTCGATTACATGGCCAGAAGACAGGCTATTCGTTCCTGCAATTCCTACGCCCGCACCAAAACAACACAGCGCCGCCAGAATCAGCAGGGAGCTGATGGCCATGGAGTTTGACTGATGAATGACATTCTCCTGAATCTGCCGGAAGGTAAATACATGAAGCTGCTTATTTCCTTTTCCTTTCTTAACAATCAAAGCAATCAGCGCACGCATCCCATAGAAAAGCAGCATCGTACCAACTATGCCCAACAGCAAAGTCAGTCCCATCATACTTACCTTTGTCCATGCAATTCCCTGAATCGCCATGTAGTAAGCCACTGCCAACATCACACTTCCGCATATAGCAGCCAGTCCATAGATAACAGATGGCATTTGCTTTTTGGGGCGGTTCGTTGGCTGGGATAGCAAAGTACCGATCTCCTGGCGGCTGATTCGTCCACTCAAAATCAGAAGTGCCGTCAGCTTAATTGCCAGAAATCCTGCCAGCGTCCATTCAATTGCAGACCAGGATAAAGAAAACTGATGACCGATGATCCCCATGCCTACCAGCTTGGCGGTGACAAGACTGACAATTTCTGAAAGCACCACAGCCACAGGTAAGCCTATGAGCATGGCAAGAATACTGGTCAGGAAATCTTCCGCCAGAAGCATACCAAACAGTTTACTTCTACGCATCCCCAACATTAGATAAACACCAAACTCATGCCGTCTGCGCTCGAACTGATACTTGCAGGCAAAATAGATCAAAAAGAACAGAATACCGAGGGTCATCCCATAAAACGCAGGAATCAGAAGCAGGAGTTTGTCAACTGCGTCACTCTCCATTTTCTGCAAAAAGAGCATCACATCTTGAGTGGAGATGGAAAGAATCATGTAAAAGGCAACAATAGAAATCACCAGGGAGCTGAAAAACAGACCGTTTTCCTTTCGGCTGCGGTGGCTGTTCCGAAGAATGAGATTAGAGAACATTTGCGCTGCCCCCTCCCAGTTGCGCCATCACCTTCAGGATGCGCCCGTAGAACTCCTGCTGGCTTTCGTCTCCACGCCGAAGCTCATGAAAGATCACGCCGTCCTGGATGAACAGGATGCGCTTACAGAAGCTGGCGGCATTGGAATCATGGGTTACCATCAGGATCGTAGCTTGTTCGTCACGATTCAGGCCGGACAGCTTCTCCATAAGACTTCTTGCGTTCTTAGAATCCAGCGCACCCGTCGGTTCATCGGCAAGGATCATTTGGGGATGTAAGATCAGAGCCCTTGCTGCCGCAACACGCTGACGCTGGCCGCCGGACATCTTGGACGGAAACTTATCCAGAACATCAGTGATTTCCAGATAGTCAGCCAACTGCTTCAGCCGCTGGCTGCTTTCTGCTTCGGATACCCCATGCAAGGAAGTCGGGAGCAGGATGTTTTCCCTGCCAGTCAGGTTGTCCAGCAATTCAAAGTTCTGGAATAGATAACCAACTTTTTTGCCACGGTACTCTGCAAGAGCCTTTCCCTTGAGGGATTGCAGAGTATCGCCTTCCACCTGAATGCTTCCACCTGTGGGTTGAATCACAGTCGCAATACAATTGAGCAGTGTGGATTTACCGGAACCGCTGCTTCCCATAATGCCGAGAAACTCTCCCGGCATCACCTGGAAGGTGATCCCATTCAGTGCCTTTGTTTGACTTGGCACATTGCCATAGATTTTTGTTAAATTTTCAATATTCAAAATGGGTTTCATGTGAATACCTCCTATCATTTGTAATAAAATGATAGCATGGGAACACAGCAAATACCACTTACAGTGGTTGTAAGGATTCAAGATATAAGTGGCGGCTCAAGGGGGACGAGCATATATTTTGTAAGAGCATCAGGCGACAATGATAAAATATACCGGATCGCCTCCTTGGCAAACCAGTTCGTTTTAATTGTATCCCAATCAGCAAGTCGGATAATCTCTGCTGTGCCGTTCTCAAAATCAACTGAAATTTCGCCCCATTCGCCGTCGCAGTCTGCTTGATATTCGTAGATTGCGGCGGCGATTTTCTTTTTGCGCTTGGTTTTGGTTTTCTGTTTCAGCCGGACAGCATGGAGCGCACCTTCGGCAACCAGCAGTTCTGTCAGTTTGTCCACCGCTTTCCGGTAGGCTCGCTCTGCACCGCTGGCTGTGCTGCCCTCAAACATAATCGCCAATTCTTCAAAAGTGGGGCGGTTCTTCCATGAGCCAACTCGCCCGCAGGTCATACAGATTGCTAACCGTTTTTCGAGCAAGGTCTGTTCCCGGTAATTCAGCTTCTCAAATGCCCGCTGTACCTTTTCTGCTTGTATGCCGTTCCAGAGGATGTCGGTATAGTTCCAGCTATCGTCAAGGGCTATATCCTCGCCTGTTTCCTCGCCGTCCTCGTCCGTTATATAGAACGGCTGCTGGTTGCGGATTCCACGGACAACTTTCAGATATTCTTCCGCAAGAGCAAGGTCGCAGTTATACTTCTTGGAAAACTGGTTGACCGCATCTTTGGTGTTATGGTACAGCCACGCCATTGATCGCACCATTTTGTAATTGGTCAGAGAGGATACCGACCATTTTTCTTCGCCCATGCGGAAACGGAGCATAGAATCCCAGATGAACGGATAGATGTATGTAGCATACTCCGCACCCTTGGCAGGATCATAGTCCATCAGCTTTTGGAGCATTTGCTCCCGGCAGGACAGTTTTATATCCAGAAAACGGTCTGTGTCGTATCGATTGCCGCCATCCACACCGAGAAAGGTTTTGATGCGCTTGTTAAGTTGCAGCTCGTAGTGGTGGAGAAAGAATGAGAAATATTTCAAGTCTTTTTCCCGTAGGGCAGACAGGATATATTCGTTCGGATTGTCTACTGTAGGCGGTTCCGGTTCCAGCTGGAAGATGCGCTCTGCAACATAGGGTGGGATGCCATCATCGGATGGATTGACAGCGTGTTTCGGTATGTATCCGGTCATATTCCATGAAAAATCATTCAGCATAGCGCACCTCCTTCCAGTTTAGTAATACTCATAAATATCCCGTGATCAACTAATGGGTTATTTATTACTTTATTTTCTTTAACATACGGTGATAAATAGGTGCATTTGGTGCAGGAGTTGTGATTGGGAGCAGAAGTCCCTCTTTGATAAATTGTTCCACACGCAAAGCAATCCACCCATCACCGATCCCTAATTGATTCTTTCCAAGAACCTGTCCAACAAGCACGCTTTCCCTAAACTCGTCGTCCAGTGTATCCAATTCTCGAAGAATAAATGTATCATACAGAGTTTCTGATACGCTGACCAGTTTGCCGTTTATAACAGCACGAAGAGGAGAATTTTCCTGTTGGAGTTCTCTCCAGCGGTTAGCCAAACTACGAAGGTAATTTGTTGGCAACTTCTTCCCAAGAGATGCCATCCGTCCCAAGTGATAAGGTTCAACTTCTCCCCAACCGTTATACTGGACAATGCATCCATCTGGTCTTGTTTCCCACATTGGAAGCTCCACAATGGTAATATCCAATTTTTCAAAGCCGATTGGTCGTAGTTGTTCCAGAAGCCAATACAATCCGCACACATCATCTGGGTCTCGTCCGACCCAAACACGAATCGGCTCTCCGTTTTGTGCTTTTTCCAGTAGTGTAGCATAGTTCTTTCGGGATGTATTGAGAAGTTCAGTTACGATTTCAGATGCCATATCGGGCAGTATGCTTAGTAGCAAAGATAATGCCGACTCACGCTCCAAACAAATTCCTGCTTCGGAGATGTTGCCCACAGACAATGCCAGCGGAAGATTAACTATGTCCTTACGATTTCCTTCCAACGGTATAGCATTCTCCCAACCAGAACGCTCCCGTTCTTCTGCTTGATGCTGGAACTTTTCTATTTCTTCTTTTGAAACTGTCCCATCAGAGATAATTACACTGGTTGCTCCGCCTAAAAAACCCTTATGTCCAATCGCAACCGCCATAGTCCCTGCGGCACTGTCGCTAAATACTACTTCTAACATAACGTTGCTCACCTCTTAGCTAAATTCAAATTCTTTTTATTGCTTCTTTCTTCAACGCAGCCTGTCCCATTTCTTTTTCATAATCACCCTTGGCGTAAGCGACATTGCTCAGCGCCCGAAGCATCTTATCTTTCGCCAGTTTTTTCATAACCTCTGCAAGATCAGCGTCCAGAGCGCCACGCTTCACATAGCGGTTTATGGTATTCAGTCGCTTCTCATAAATCTGTTTCAGCGGATGATCGTCCGCAAGTTCCCGCTGTTCTCTGCCTTTCAGGTTACCGATCTGCCGGCAGGTGCGGTGCAGCTTGTCCCCCGGAGCGTAGCCGCCGCAGTATTTGGTGTGCCTTGCATTGGTGGTCAGAAACCATTTGCCGCAGATTTTGCATTTTTTCGGTGCATGGCCAACACACAGGCCCTCAAAGAGATCAGACCGGAACATCCCCACAAAGGATACATAGTGCATCCGCTTGACCAGCTTCGCAACTTTTTCGCCGGGACGGATGACGGATACATACTGAACGGAATTGTTCAGGGTAGACATCCAGGCATTGCCCTCCGTGATGGAAAACTCCGGCGGGAAATAATTGCCGAACATTCTGGCAAAGCCCTCTGCGGTGCGGTCAGCTTCGTTGCCGTCTGATTTTTCTGCAAAATCAAGCATGGTCGTTTGGTATTCCCCAAGGGAGTATGCCAGATGCCCGAAAACTGCGGTATAGCGTTGGAGCATCATCGCATCGGCAAAGTTCTGGATTTCTTCAAATTGCAAAGAATTGGTTGCGGCTTTTATGGCAAACTCCACATATTTCAGCGCATTGTCCACAGTAAAGACTTTTTCAATCCGTTCTCTGTGCTTTGAGATATTCATATAGGAGAACGGCGGTGTTTGACTGAGAATATCAAGCATCGTCAGAGCAGCTTCCGTTGCAATAGGACAGAGTGCAGAAGCATCCTGTCCGGCGTTTAATATTCCAAGCAGCAGATTGATTTTCTCGCATTGCTCGTTCATCTTTGCGATGGTATCCGCAGGGACATTCAGCGCATCACAGGCAAGAGCGCCGACAGGAAGTGTTTTTCCCTCATATATGACCGTATCCTGCCAAAAATCCAATGTCATCAGTTCTTGGTTCATGCTTGCCCCTCCTGTCCTGTTTTTTCATTGTCTTAATTCTATCATGCTAATGTAAAGAAATCTACATCTATCCATAAGTTGTCCTGTTTTTTGAAACGGGGTTGTCCTCCGATTAGCCTGTTTTTTGAAAAATCCGGCATAACAATAGTAGACGGAGCGAAGCACCTGCCAATCACGGCGGGTGTTTCGTGCTTTCTGAATACTATGAACGGAGGTTTTCTATGACAATCTATGAAACCATCAAGGTGGCAATCAGCGTAAAGCAAGCCGCCGAACACTACGGGCTGAAAGTCAACCGAAACGGCATGGCTTGCTGCCCGTTCCACAATGACAGGCATCCGAGCATGAAGCTGAATGAGGATTATTTCTTCTGCTTTGGCTGCGGAGTCAAGGGGGATGTGATCGACTTCGTGGCAAGGTCGTTCGATCTGAGCAGCTATGAAGCAGCGCAAAAGCTGGCTGCGGACTTTGGACTTGACCCAAAACCGCCCACTGCCGCAGCTATGGTCAAGCCGAAGCGTCCCTATATCCGTCAGTTACGGGAGGATGAAATGCTGTGTTTCCGGGTGCTGACGGATTATCTGCATCTGCTGGAAGATTGGAAAGTACGATACGCACCCAAGACACCGGAAGATGCTCTGGATGACCGTTTTGTGGAAGCCTGCCAGATGCACTGCTATATCGAATATATGGCAGATGTGCTGACGGTGGGTGATCTGGAAGAACGGGTGGCATTGGTGGACAAGCTGATGCAGGACGACAAAATTGCTTTTCTGCAAGAGTATACCGCACGAAAGAAAAAGGAGGTGGCGCACCGTGGCGAAGAACCGGAAAACGCCTAATATGAATTTGCCTGTCTGGTTTGACGGGCAGAACATCAACGAAGCTCTGTTTTGTGAAGAATTTCTGCATGAGCGCAGAATCATCTTCGCAAACGGAGCTTTTTTCACGCCCGATGGTCGAGTGACGGATGACCTTCCTCTGCGTGGGGAGATTTACGACAAGCTGAAATTTTGTGCCGTGAACAACATCCCACGGAAGATCACCAACATTCTGGAAGTGCTGAAACTGGAAGCGCAGGTGTCTGACTTCCCTCCGGAGCAGGATCGCATCCATGTTGCCAACGGTACGCTGCTCTTGAACGGCACTTTCACCGAAGGCAGACCGGCTATCGTGCGAAGCCGTCTGCCTGTCGGCTATAATCCCGATGCTCCTGCACCGGTGATCTGGCTGAACTTTCTGGATGGACTACTCTATGCAGAGGACATCCCCACCTTGCAGGAGTTCATTGGCTACTGCCTGATTCCATCCAACAAAGGTCAGCGCATGATGGTGATTAAGGGCAACGGCGGTGAGGGCAAATCCCAAATCGGTGCGGTGCTGTCCACCATCTTCGGCACGAATATGAAAGACGGCAGCATCGGGAAGATTTCTGAAAACCGTTTTGCCCGTGCCGATCTGGAACACATCCTGCTGTGCGTGGATGATGATATGCGGATGGAAGCTCTGCGTCAGACCAACTATGTAAAATCCATCGTGACTGCACAGGGCAAAATGGACTTGGAACGCAAGGGCAAGCAGAGTTATCAGGGCTGGATGTTTGCCCGGTTGCTGGCATTCAGCAATGGTGATCTGCAAGCCCTGTATGACCGCAGCGACGGCTTTTACCGCAGACAGCTTGTACTGACTACCAAGGAAAAGCCCGTGGGCAGAGCCGACGATCCCGACCTTGCTGAGAAGATGAAAGCCGAAGCTGAGGGCATCTTCCTGTGGGCGTTCGAAGGATTGCAGCGGCTCGTTGCCAACAACTTTAAGTTTTCGGAGAGTGACCGCATCCGTGAAAATCGGGAAGCGGTCAAGCGTGACAATAATAATATCTTTGATTTCATGGAATCGGAGGGATACATCCGGTGCAAAGCGGATGCGTCCATCAGCTCCAAGGATTTCTATGAAATCTACCGGATGTGGTGCGAAGAAAATTCCCTTGCACCGCTGAAAGCCCGCAGCTTCAGCGACGCCATGATTGCCAATGCCAAGAAATTCAATCTGGAACATTGCAACAACATCACCAACTCTGCCGGACGGCGGGTGTGGGGATTTATGGGTGTGGAAGCTGTGGCAAGGCCTCATATAAATGGGTTTTACGATGTTTCGTCATGTACGTACGTACCGGAGGAATGGCGGGATTGATTTTGCCAGTCATGCTCTGTACGTATGTACGCAGCATTTACCCCTGTTTTCTCCCATTATAGGAAACAACGGCTTTCAGAGACAACCTGTTTTCGGGTATTGAAAATCAATGGCAATGGAAACAGCAAAGTTTTTGACCGCAGGACGAAGCTATTTCACGAAATCGTGCTTCTCTGAACCGTGTACCCTGTTCACGGAACAATAGATGTTTTCATTTTTCCAGACCAAATCACACGAAACAGTAAAGCGGGATATGGTCATATATGGACAGGACATCACAAGCAAAATTCTGAACGGATTTCAGAGATTGCAGATTTTTCACTGTTCGGTGTATCTGCTCCGTTTTGGGGTGCAGAGATTGTACCGAACCACAAACAGAATTATGGAGGATTTTTCAATATGAATGTACGCAATGAAATCAAGGCACAGATCATCCGTGCTGGGATGACCATGCAGGAAGTTGTTGACCTGCTCTCGGACGAGTACGGATGGAGCGACAGCGTTTCCAACCTGTCCGCAAAATTACAGCGGGAAAGCATCCGATACAAGGAAGTATTGGAGCTTGCCGATGTGCTGGGATGCGACATTGTATGGCAGCAAAGACGGGAGAAGTGATGCCCCCGGCAACAGCCCCTCGCATCTCCCGTCCCCATAGGCACACCGCAGTGCTGCCTATGGATGGCAGTGAAAGACGCTGCCAACGTCTGCAAGAAACGTTCCGCAGAACAGCTTCATGCAGACGGGCTGACCATGGGAAAAGTTGCAGACATTTTGCCTTGGTCAGCAGAGGTCACCGCAGTGACCGCACACCCCCTCGGGAGAGCCCACGGCACTTTGCAGCCAGAATGGATGAAAGTGTTATAGTGGGTTATTACACTTCCGCAGAAGTGCATCCCCGCAGCCCCGCCCGTCTGCTACTCTCGAAAGAAAGGAAAAAACCTATGGCAAGAAACGATGGAATTGACCGTACCTTTGCCCGTAACCAGGACTTGCCCACCCTCGACGATGTGACGAAAGTTCAGGAGCATAACGAGCGAGAAAAAGACAGCTACTCCAATCAAGATATTGATACCACCCAGACCCACCGCAATGTCCACTTCAAGAAACCTACCGACAGCTATGCCGCCATGTTCGATCAGATGATTGCAGATGGTGTTATCTCCACCCGTGGTCTGAAAGCCGATGCGGTGAAATATGGGGAGCTGCTGTTTGATGTAAACTCTGCCTACTTCCACAACCACGGCGGCTATGAATATGCCAAACAGTTCTATGCCGATGCCTACAAAGCCGCCGTGGAGATTGTGGGCGGTGAGCAGTATATCCTCTCCGCTGTAATGCATGCCGACGAGCGCAACCGGGCAATGTCGGAAGCTCTGGGTGAGGATGTGTACCACTATCACCTTCATGTGGTTTATATCCCGGTGGTGGAGAAACAAATCCTGTGGTCGAAGCGATGCAAGGATGAATCCCTCCGGGGAACGGTAAAGGAAACGATCACACAGGTCAGCCGCAGTAAGAAGTGGGAATCCAAACCCGTTCTTGATGAAAACGGAAATCCGATGTTGAACGCAAAAGGGAAAAAGATTTTGAAGTCGTCCTACAGTGTGCTGCAGGATGACTTTTTTAATTTCATGCGAGCCGCCGGATATACCGATGTGGAGCGTGGAGAGCGTGGCAGTACCGAGGAACATCTGACGGTGACACAGTTCAAGGTACAGGCCGAACAGCAGCGTTTGGAAGCTGTGACCGGACAGGTGACACAGGCCGAGCAGAGCTTAGCGGATGCCAAAGCTGCCACGGAGAAGCAGAAAAAGAAACTGGAAGCTCTGAAAAAGGAAACTCAGGCTGCTAAGTCTGTTGCTATGACTGCACATGAGATTGAGTCGATGGGCAAGAAAAATCCCATTACGGGAAATGTTACCATGACGGCGGATGAGTGCCGCACGCTAAAGGATTATGCGGTCAGCAGCTTTGCGGAAAAGTCTGAGAAGCTGAAATACAAGCAGAAATTCGAGCAGGCAGATAAAAACGCAAAGATATGGAAAGACCGTTTTGAAAAACTGAACAAAGACTATGAGGAGCTGAAACAGAAAGCCCAGCCTTTCCTGGATGCGATTGAGATTGCATCTGAAAAGGTCTGGGCTTTTATCAATGCCATCCTCGCCAGGGGAAAGGAACTGTATGAACACAAACACCCTGCCCGCAATCGTGGACAGGACATGGAAATTTAAGAAAGGAACTATTTGCCTATGAAGAAAACCGTAGAGGAAATTAACAAGATGATTATGGAAGATGCCCCGATGGAAGAAATCAACGATGCCATCGGCTATATTGATATTTGCTCCTGCTTCGATCCGATTTTTGAGCCGCCTATTGATTTTCTGGAAGAATGCCGCAAGCGTTGGGAAGCGGCACAGTCCTCTTTCTGCAAAACCATTGAGTGCAAGATCGGAAACACATGGTATGTGATTGAAACGGAGTGTGACGGAAATGAGCCACTTACCGACAAGGTAAAACGGCTCATTTTTTCTGACAAGGGGGTGATTTGTTAATGACTGCGACACAAAAGCATGATATAATTCCAATATGCACAACGGTACTGTCGGCTGACCAACCACCGAAGGAGGATATTATGTTGGATCAGCAGAAAATTACCATTCTCTATTGCCGTCTGAGCAACGAGGATGCCCAGGAAGGCGAGAGTAACAGTATCGCAAATCAGAGAGAGTATTTAACCCGATATGCCCGTGACCACGGGTATACAAACCTGAAAATTCTGGTGGATGACGGTTATACGGGGACGAACTTCAATCGTCCCGGTGTGCAGGAAGGCTTTGAGCTTGTCAAGCAGGGGCTTGTGGGCTGCTGGCTGGTCAAAGACCTCAGCCGCTTTGGTCGTGACTATCTGACTGTTGGACAATATACGGATATTATCTTTCCGAGTTATGATGTCCGCTTTATCGCTATAAATGATGGCGTAGACAGCAACCGGGGAGACAGCGAGGGCTTCGCCGCAATCCGTAATCTGTTCAACGAGTGGTATCCCCGTGATACCAGCAAGAAAGTCCGTGTCAGTTTGCGGCAGAGAGGAACCAGTGGGAAGCACATGGGCAAACCGCCCTACGGATACCGCTGTGACCCGGAGGACAAGGATCACTGGATTCTGGATGAAGAAGCGGCTCCGGTAGTCAAGCTCATCTTCGACCTTTGCATTGACGGCAAAGGCCCGGAGCAGATTGCAAGGATTCTGGAAGAAAAGCAGATTCTGACTGCAAAGGCACTCTATGCCAAGCGAAAGAAAAAGCCGATGCCGGAAAGACCGTACCACTGGGGCAACCAGTCCATTGTAGGGATTTTGGAACGGCAGGAGTACACAGGCTGTACCTGCAACTTCAAGACTTATTCCAAGTCCTACAAGCTGAAAAAGCGGATTCCCAATGAGCCGGAGAATATGTTTTATCTGCCGGACACACAGGAAGCGATTGTATCTCAGGCACAGTTTGACAGGGTGCAGGAACTGAGGAAAAACAAACGCCGCCCTGCAAAAGCGGAACGGCAGGGATTGTTCTCCGGGCTTCTGTTTTGTGCCGATTGCGGCGGCAAGCTCCACTTTGCCACAAGCAAAAACTTTGAGGGCAAGCAGGATCACTACGTCTGCAACAACTACAAGAGCAACCGTGGTACTTGTACTGCCCACTATATCCGGGAAGATGTGCTTCGTGAAATCGTTCTGGAACGCATCCGGGCAGTCAATGAGTATATCCGAAGCGATGTGGACGGTTTTCAGGAGGAATGGCTGCAATGCCGCAGGACTGACCAGGAGCGCAGCATCCGGGATGACAAAAAGAAGCTGGAACAGGCAAAGAAACGCCTTGCCGATCTGGATGTCATCATCGCCCGGCTGTACGAGGACTATGTTCTTGGAAATCTCAATCAGGACAGATACAGAAAGATGTCTGCGGACTATGAAGCGGAGCAGGAACGGTTAAAGCTCGAAATTGAAGTTATCGAAGAATGGGTGGAACAGCGGGAAGAAATGAACGACGGTCTGGATGCCTTTATCGCCCTGACACAGAAATATGTGGATGTGGAGGAGCTGACACAGACCATCGTGAACGAGTATATCAAGAAAATCATCGTCTATGCCCCGGACAAATCCAGCGGCAAGCGCAAGCAGAAAGTGAAGATTTTCTTCAACTTCGTGGACGATGTAGATATTCCCGTTATTTCCGAGCCTATCATCACGCAAACAACCTATGAACACAGAAAAACGGCGTGACCTTCGGGTCACACCGTTCTCTGCGACAAAATAGTTACTTGTCACTATTAAGCCTTGCGGCTACAGGGTTTTTATTGTGGTTGCGGAGACAGGACTCGAACCTGCGACCTCCGGGTTATGAGGCAGTCTCAAGCACAAATTGGAGTCATTTCGACTCCGATTTGTGCTTTTTACCACCGTCCGCTCAGCGGATTTTCCGTTGTTTCCGTCCATGCCTGTCCGATTTTTTCGGATTCTGGGTCAAAACTGGGTCAGACATGGTGCGCCCGCACCCACGCTGTCCACGGCTTGTATGGACTGCTCAGTTGCCTGCAAAGAGCTCGTTGGTGGCGTTGAGGGTTACTCGAAGGTAGGGACCGATGTCGGCGATGCCGGTATAGCCGGTCTCAGCGGTAAAGCGGTAATAACCGTCACCGAAGTTCCTGCCGTGGATGGGACCGTCAGCCAGAGTGACGGTCAACACGGCGTTGTTCCCATCCTGACGCAGATCCGCATTCTCGATGAGGGTCATACCGTCCTCCGAGAGAGCCACCTCGGTATAGGGGATCTCGCAGTAGGCGGCGGTGAAGTCGCTGCCGTCCGCCAGCGGGGCAAAGGCTACGGTGAGACCCCCTGCATCGATTTGGGCGGAACGGATGGCCTCCCGGCGGCCCTGCATCCCCATGGAATAGCGCTCCCCAGCCCCGGCCCAGTAGATTTCAGAGCTACTAATGCCGGGAGAAACATAGGGATCATAGCCTCGGTCGCGGCCCTGCTCATCGTAGAGAAGGCTCAGTGTGGCCAACTCCACGCGTGGAAAACCGGGGACGCCGTTATAGATGTTAGGCCCGCCAGTGACCACCCGGACGGATGCCTGGGACTCGATCTCGCACCGAAGCAGGGGCGTATCCAGCCACAGCATCCGACGGCGGATGCCGCTCTGGCCGTAGACCCAGTCCAAGCTGGGGCAGTCCTCGTCCGTTCCCAGTTTCACCAGGAAATCTCCCTGGTACGCCTCGATGGAGGTGATAAGGCTTGCGTCGTCCCCATAGAGAGCCCGAACTTCCGCCTCCGTGGTGACGGGGGAGAAGGCATCCGGCTGGGCGGGATCGGCTGAAGATGAAGAATCGCCGGAGGAACCTGATGGATTGGAAACGGAGCTTTCCCCGCAGGCGGCAAGGTTCAGCAGCAGGAGTGCCGCCAGAGTCAAGGAGATGAGTTTCTTCATGGGATAGCACTTCCTTTCTGTTGCTTGGGGCGTGGCCCCGGTGAGGAACTTGCAATTGCAAATGGGATTTTAACGGCATAATTGTTCTGAAATTCTTCCAATTCCTTGGATTTATTGTACCATAGCGCAAAAGTGTTTGCAACTGGAACTGCCGACAGAAAATTCTGTATATTCGAAAAAAATAGGCACTGCGCAAGGAACGCTGCTCACCCGACCTCAGAAAACGGCAAGTTAGCCGTTTTGACAAGCGGCCGTCCGGCGTTTCAGCAGCACGCAAAGCACGCCGAGGGTAGTGATACCTCCCATGTCTCGCACACGCGGAAAGACCCTGAGCGCATGGCATACAAGCCACAATTTCGACAGAAGAAAAAGGATCACGCAGCCCAGCGGGGCCGCGGCGCCTCGGAACAGCGACGCGCATAAGCGCATCGCTGTTCCGAAGGCTCTCTGCGTTCTTCGGGAGCACACCGGATCAAGGCGCAAAAGCGGCAAAGTTTGCCGTTCTGACACCTGGCCACGCAGGGTTTCAGAACCGTGTGAAACAGTCCGAGGGTGGAGATAGCGCCCCCCACCGGAAACGCTCCCTGTTTCGCCGTGTAAGCCGCTGTGTGCGATCCTGTTGGCGAAGGCAAGTGTGTCCGCTTTCACCTGCGAAAGCAAACGTGGGCCGTTTGTGCGAGAAGTTGAAAAATGCGCTAAAAAGCGGTTTGGAACAGCGTTGTAACAGTAACTTTTTGGCGATATTCGTGGAAGTGATTTTGTGGTTTTTTGACAGGTTGAGGAAGGCTCCGGCGCTTTTGGCACCGGAGCCTTCCTTGAGTCTTACTTCGCAAGTACAACGGAAATTTTGATCTCCTTTTCCGCCTCGCTCAGGTCGAACGCACCGCCGTCTGCGACGCTGACACGCAGTTCATACAGTGTGCCATCGGACAGGGTATCCACGGAAGCGCCTGTCTCATCCGTGATCGTCCACAGCTCTTTGCTGACCTCCGCCAGCTTTCCGTCTGCACCGTAGGCATAGAGCTCCAAATCAGCGGCGCTTCCGGAAAGATTGTTCATCCGGAACGAGACCGTCGTGTTGGGATGAACATTTTCGACCGTCACAGTATTGCGCCAGCTGGCGACCGTGCCGTCACCGCCGTCCTGCTCAAACTGTTCCTGTGTCAGTACGTTCCGCGCGGCCTTATCGAGATCGACCTTGCGGTAGGGCAATTCGGGAAGATACACAAAGCGGTCCTGTAATCTGAGCAGCTCCAGATAGCCCGTCGGGCAGTAGAGCGCGTTGCCGCTGTTTCCGGCATACATACCGATAGCCATGTTATTGTAGCCATATTTGTTGGAGACGTCCATGGTGAATACCGTCTCGCCGGTGGCAAAGTCCAGAATGATGTACTGCCACATGCCGCTTTCCAGATCCTGCACATAGCCGTAGATATAGCCCGTCGCGGTGGAGAGCTTGAGAATCGA
>CEAH01045515.1_pt1 | contig 17097 bp, 26 predicted proteins | sample 557571 | NCBI WGS metagenome assembly CEAH01 (sample SAMEA3182092, study PRJEB8094) | gut metagenome | biome: human; feature: gut; material: Stool; isolation source: human stools | place: Canada | collected 2013-11-25
AAAAACGCCCGCAGGATTTTCTCCTGCGGGCAGCGTGTTGTCAGCTATCCCAAGGCTTGTATTCTGTTACAGTTTTCAAATAGGTTTCGGGATCGCCGTTCAAGATAAGGTCTGCATACTCCAAAGGAGCGTTGTAGATCAAATAATCCAGCTCTGACCGCTGATACATATTGTCAGCAATCTCGTTCTCAACGGCGATAGTGTCAATCGCAATCATACTGCCGTCGCTGAATTTCACTTCCACACAGCAATTATCCATATTGTAGGCACAAGATATTAAGGTTTTCATGGTATGTCCTCCATAATTCGTAATATAAAGCGAAAATCCCGTCTGACTTCCTGTTAGAAATCAGACGGGATTTGTCCGTATGCACCCCGGAAACCGTCAGCTAACAGTTGATAAGTAAATTAGTTCCTTATCACTGTTAAGCCAAGGTTTCGGGACTTTTTATTTTATATTTTTCTTCAAAAACCGACAGTTTTCTAACAAATAGGATGACAAAATTCATACTTTGCTATATAATATCTTCATCTTCGTAAAGTTGCAAAGGAGTGTAAAGTATGTCAGTTTCTGTTGGGCAACGGGTCCAATCGATGATAGACCACATGTCAAAAGGCGAGATTGAATTGGCACTTTCTGATATTTGTATCGCAATAGATATAACATCTCAAAAGTATTACAACGAACCAAATTCTTCTGCCTCTTGTTACAAACGTTTTCTTAAAGAAAACATATGGATGATTGTTGTAACCGGAATGGGATCACTAATCACAGAAGCTGTTAAGCTTCCCTTTACGCATAAGGATATTAAATCTGATTACGAAGGGTATTGCACTTTGGAGCAGATTATTTATCATGTTATGCGTTGCGGTTTAATACACGGAACTGGTGAAGAAAGTAAAATTGTTTGGAACACTAATGTTCCGCTTGCTATCGATAAAGATCAAAATCTAAACATTTCTCCAAGCTTTATTTGGGGATTAGCCTTATGCGTTATTACATGCCCAGTTAATCTCAATGAACGGGTTGGGGACTATTGCTGGATATCTATGGCCACATTTAAGTATTTGATTAATGATCTGTGGGGAAAACGGGATAGCGTAAAAAATATGATCAAAAGTCAGTATGATGTAACAATCAAGGAATGCTAGGAAAAATAAAAGGACGAAACCTGCTATCAACCTGTAGTGCATAATCTAAATGCAGAATGAATACCTCTTGCCGACTACCAGAAAACCGTTGATATATCTGTGTTTTCTGAAATCCTATAGTTACACTCCGACCAAGTAATGATAATCCGAACTACATTATCCAAGTTGCTAATGTGTTCGGATTTATCATTTCTATTGAAAATGTTCTATAGTAAGCAAAGGCAGGGACAATTCTTGTCCTTGCCTTTGTTTATATTTTACACTATAATGATAAAAATGGGAACGTTTTAAAAAATTTAGCGTCTATATAGATGTAACTAACAATATCAACAGTTTGGAATATTCTAAAAGGGAAGAAGTAAACGGCGATGGACAGAGGAAAAGGAAGGAGTATACCATGAAAAAAAGAGTCTTTGCCATTGTCCTAACAGTCTTCTTGTGTATTCTTTTGTTCTATTTAATTAAAACCTCTCAATCCCCCAAATCCCCTTATCAAAATTTGACCCCGGTAAGCGGATTCTCTATTCAGGCTGTGCAAGCACAATACACTATTGATACTAAGCAGATATCTCTTTGCATAACAAATCATAGCGATAATAGCCCGGAACTCTATCTACCATATCTCGAACAAAATATTAATGAAACATGGGTTATTGTAAAAAAATCCCCTTATATAAGAGATACAGATAATCTTCTTTACATCCCATCAGGAGAGACAATGAGTGTAGATTTTTTTCTGACGGACTATGACCAGCTATCTGTCGGTAAATATCGAATTATTTTCGGCTTAGCTCATAGTAATGACTTTTTTTACTTTCCTTTTGACATTGTCGATTCTTAGGTATTGAATAAGAGCAGTTAAAAGTATAACAAGGCGGGAGCATCGATTAAGATGCTCCCGCCTTTGTTATACCTTGTCCTCTTGTTCGGCCTGCTGCTTTGCTTTCCACTCGGCATATTCCCGCTGCCCGTCCTCGTTCTCAAAGAACGCTTGTATCTCCAGGAGCAGGACGCGGGCAAGGGCCTCTACAGGAGCTGCTGGCGCTTCGCCCTGAGGATATCAGCGAGGACGGCTCCGTCATTCATGTTGAATATGCCGTGAAGATGGTGAACGGTGTGCCGCAGCTCGGACCACCCAAGAGTGTCCGCAGCCGCCGAACCATTCCGATCCCGGAGCAGTTTTGCCCGTATGTACGCTATCTCCGCGAACACAGCGGCACGCCCTACGTTTGGACCTGCCCCGGAGGGAACCCGCTCTATGGCGTTGGCTCCTTCCGCCGGCGCTTCTATACGGCGCTGAAAAATGTCGGTCAGGTGCGTAAGCTCTCGCCGCATTGCTGCCGCCACACCTATGTGACGATGCTGCAGGCAAACGGTGTTCCCATGGAAACCATTGCGACGCTCACGGGACACTCTGACATCAAAACGACCGAGGGCTATCTGCACCAGTCTGCGGATACGCTCGCAAAAGCGGTCGAAGTGCTCAACGGCAAGGCGGCCTCCTGAGCCGCCGGAAAGGAAACTATATGGATAAGAAGATCGCTATTCACACGATGGAGCTTTGGCTCGCAAATCTGCCGGTCACACCCGGCCATGTCCAGCACGGCACCCGTCCCGTCGTTATCGTGTCCAACGACGTGGCAAACAACTTCAGTCCCATCGTCACGGCCGTACCGCTGACGAGCAACCGCAAGGCAGCAACTCTGCCGACGCACGTCTGCCTGCGCGGCTATGGCCTTGCGGCCACCAGCATCGCCAAGTGCGAGCAGGTCATGGCGCTGGACAAGTCGTGCCTCATTCGCCGTCTGGGCGAGGTCTCCGATTGGTATGACCGCCTCGCCATCCAGCACGCGCTGGCCGAGCAGCTCGGCATCGAGCTGCAGGTCAACCTCGCGGCGTAAGGGGGGAGACAATATGGCGAAGGTTTTTACGAACGACGAAAAGAGGGAGATCGAGGAAAAGGCGAAGTACATCCTCACAGCCATGGATGACATCGGCAAGAACGGGGACGCCTACTGCATGGACGAGCAGCTGTTCCGCGCCAGCAAAGCGGTGAGGCCAAGCCTCACCGGACAGCGGTATCGCACCGATAAAGCCCTTCTGCTGCAAGCCGGTTTCCTCCATCAGGAGGGGTATCATCTGTATGCCAAACGGACGTGGGCATATGAGGTGACTGCGGCGGAGAGGCTCGCTGACATCCTTAAAGCCCCGGCTTTGCCGGTCATGGAGATTCCGAGGGAGCTCCGCGCCGGTGACATTCTCCTCAGCGAGCAGCAGCGCGAGGCGATCGAGCTGGCGCTGAACAGCCGTCTCTCCATTATTCTCGGCGGCGCGGGCTGCGGCAAGACCACGCTCATTGAAGCCATCGTGCATTGCTTCAGAGAGCGCAATGACGCTTTTGTGCCGTATGTGGTCGCCGCCCCGACTGGCAAGGCTGCGCGCAACCTCACCGAGCGCACCGGGATCGAGGCACGCACGGTCCACGGCGCGCTTGGGAAGGTCCCAGATGCAAACTTTCTGGACACCGTTTCGTGGAACTGCATCGGACTGGTCGTCATCGATGAGGCATCGATGGTGTCCTTGGAGATGCTCGCCGGCATCCTCAACCGTGTTCGCAGGAATTGCCGCGTTGCCCTGCTCGGCGACCCGAATCAGCTGCTGTCCGTCGGGGCAGGAAACATCCTTTCCGACTTTCTGTGCGAGGAGGCTGCGCGGCGTTATCGGGCGGGCGAGAGCATTCAGGTCCTCTCGCCGGTGAGGGTAAAAACCGGCTTTTCGGTGCAGGCGCTCAACACGCGCCTGCAGAACGAAGTCAACCCGCTGACGGCGGAAAAGCCGACATGGGGAAAATTCCGTGACGGCGACCGTGTCATCGTTACCCAGAACAACGCTTATTACAACATCTGCAACGGCGACGTCGGTGTGCTGCATATTCGCGGAGAAAATCCGCACCGTGTCGCCGCGCTGGCAGTCAGGGGTACGCTGAAGACATGGCAAATCGACCGTGGACAGGGGGAATACGGCATCGGTCATGATGACGCGCCCCCGCCGCAGCTTGCGCTCGCCTATGCGTTGACGGTACACAAAAGTCAGGGCAGCCAGTACGACACCGTTCTCATGCCGGTGAGCATGGCGACTGCAAGAATGCTGTATCGCAATCTGCTCTACACCGCGATCTCACGAGCAGGGAAGGAGGTCATCCTTGTGGGGAGCCGCGAGGCGCTGAACACCGCGATGCAGTGCATCCCATACCCGCGCAAATCCAAGCTCGTCGCCCGGACCAATCTGCTGCGCCTTGGGCGCAGCGCGTGAGACGGCATGGAGAGAAGGGAACTGCCGCGCTATCCCGTTATCGACGCTGCCGCCACGGGCCAAAACCTCCGCCGCCTGCGGCTGGAGAAGGGGTACAGCGTGAAGGAGCTGCAGGAATACCTCGGTTTGAGCTGCCCGCAGGGCGTGTATCAATGGCAGGCGGGAAGGAGCCTTCCGAGCGTAGATAACCTCTACGCGGTCTCGCGGCTGTGGGGCGTGAGCATGAATGAAATTCTTGTAGAAAGGGAAAGCGCATAGAACAACGGAGGCCGAAGCGGTTCGCTTCGGCCTCTGTTTCCTGTATTTTGCAGCAGGGCGTGAAAATAACCAACTTGAACATTTTTCGGATGACCGTATCGCAACCCCTCCCACGGAACAGGGATTTCTGGAATTCAAAGAGAGTAAAACTCGATTACTCCACGGAAACAAGCTGCGACAACAGATTGTTGGAGACCACCTGCGCGGCGTCGGCATATTTCGTCAAATCAGGATTTTCGATGGGCTCAATGCCCATCGCGCGTCCCAATATGACCATGGCGCGCTCGCGGGCGATGGGCGCGTTGGGGGCAAACGCGCCGTTGCTGCCCTGAACGATACTATGCTCGCTCCAGCGCCCGATGGAGCCTTCGGCCCAGTGCCCCGCGGTGTCACCGTAGACCGGCCCCGCCGCGCCTGCGCCTACGGTGAGCAGACCGGCTGTCATGGCAAAGGCAAGAACAAGAGATAGCAGTTTTCGTTTCATCGTTTCTTCTTTCCTTCTGAAAATCTATTTCTGTGGCTCCCCGCAGTTGGATCACAAGGTCAATTTTGCCCCCGCAGGGGGGCATCCCTGCCCTTATTATATCGAAAACCGCAAAAGAAACAATATGCACGCCGCATACCATTTACCCGGAATCCCTCGGTCGTGAGCAGCAGTCCCGATGTGCAGACATAAAAGAAACGCCCTCTGACGAGAGCGTTTCTTGTCTTGAATCCAGCGTCACAGCAAAAACGAGTTCAGCTTTTTGTGTGGCGCGGCCTTCTTGCCTTCCGTGCTGCGCGACCACGTCTTGACCGTCTGGGCTTCCAAAAACTGCACCAGCGGCGTCAAGTCCTCCTGCTCGTCATAGGCTTGCAGCGCGTCATAATAGGCGCGGCAATCCTCCTCGTAGACGATGGTGGGCGGATAGTTGTTGATCATCAGCCAATAGTTCAGCAGCGTCCGCCCTACACGCCCGTTACCGTCCGCAAAGGGGTGGATATTCTCAAAGCGAGCGTGGAGGTACGCCCCTGCCTTCAATGGCGCTTTCGCGCCGATGGCGTTGACCTCTTCGATCAGCTCCGCAAGGTCGTTCTCTACCTCGTCGGGCGGTGAACCGACCTCGTTTTTGCCGGTCACATAGTCGTGCTTCTTAAATTCGCCGGGACGCTCACCGTTCACGATGTAGCGGCGCTCATCGTAAGTACCCTCGGTCAATGCGCGGTGGACGGCACAAATCAGCCCGATGGACAGAGGCTCTTTTGCAATAATCTTGTCCTGCAAAAAGTCGTAGCACACCTTTTGGTTCTGCTGCTCGAACAGGGTGCGGGTGCTGCCGGTGTAGCCAACGACCTTGCCGTTTTCAAAAATTTCGCGGGTGTCGTGGTAGTTGATCTCGGCATTCTCGATCTTGCCGGAGTTGTAGGCAAACAGGATGCGGAAATTATCCAGTCGCAGAGCAAGGTCATCCACGGTGTGGACGTTCCAGTCCTGCCACATTTTCACAACAGCGTCATATCGGCTCATGATGCACCTCCGGCACAGGAATAAATCGAGTATATCATACTTTTTGCCCAAGCGGGAGAAAATTTACAGCTTTTTTGTGCGGACTTGGTTTTTTTCTGGTATGAGCAGAAGACGGAGAGCATCCTGCTGACGCTTCTGTATAAGGAGAGGGGAGTGCTGCCATTTTGCGGGCGGTATGAAGTGTGCTGCATGGAAGCGCGCTTCGTGAAGGAGTAGGATTTTTACAGAGATGCCGAAACCCGTCGAAACGGAGGTCTTAGCCTATGAAATTATATAAAGAAGCGCTCAGGAGCTTCTTCTCGGGATATGTCAGCGCACTGCGCAGGCGCAGGGGGCTGACACAGGAGGAGATGGCGGAGCGGCTTCGCATCACAGGCCGCGCGTACAGCGATTTGGAGCGGGGCATATACTGCTTTTCCGCGGTCGCGCTGGTGTTCCTTCTGCTCATGCTGGAGGAGCACGAGATCAAAGAGCTGCTCTCGCTCCTGCGGGAGGAGATCGCAAAGGTTGAAGACAGAGAGGTGGCGTAATGCTCCGTGGACATTGGGGAAATATACGGGCTTTTGCGCGGGCTCGGTCTGAGAGCTAATAGCTCTTGGTTTTTTCATGTCTCGTATGCGGTATATCTGACGGTCCGGAGACCTGATCGGGCGATGCTTGCCGAGCGATGGCTGTATCCGGCGGTCGCGCGGCATTATCATACCGGCAGCCTTGATATAAAGCGCAGCATCTGCTTTGCGGTGGACCTGATCTGGAAAACAGACAGGCGAACGCTGCGGACGATAACGAGGTGTCCGCTGGAGCGCAAGCCGCATCCCTCGGAGTTTGTCGCCCTTCTTGCCGTCTGCCTTGCGGGCGAAAATGCCGCATGATCTGAGCTTATGAAAAAGGGTCTGTTGCAAAATAGGTTCACAAAGGACGCGGGGACAAAAGGTCAGAGAAAGACCTTTTGCCCCCGCGTTTGTTTGTGCGGGCTGCTATTCTGTAGAAATTGCAAGGCATTTGGACGCAGCAAAACTGACCCTGACTCCAAGATCAGCGCCCAATGTGGATGATCCAGCTGTTTTTTGCGGTTACGCCACTGTGATCTCAGAAAGATGCGTTTTCAGCCGCCCGTTTTCCCTCTTCATCCATAGCTTTTTGAGGTCGTACGCCAGTGCAAGGAAGAAAAGCTCAGTCCGGATATTGGCTTTCCCTCTGGTCAGAAAACGGTGAAAGCCAAAGTCGTTTTTGAGCAGTCCAAACGCCCCCTCGACATGGATAGAACGGCACATCCGCAGGTAAATACCATGCTCTGCTGTAATGTTCTCCTGAGATACCGCCCGCATTTCCCAGAAAGTCTTCTTCAGCACGACTTCCTTCGGCTTTGCAATATCCTTTGCCTGACAGCAGGCAGACCGGTGCGGGCAGTTCGTGCAGTCCTCGCATCGATACCAGTTGGTCGTCACTGGCCGTCCCTGCACCAGCTCCGTAGTCTCTCTGCAGAGCGAGAGCGTTTTTCCATATCATGTATAACGCATCTCGGAAGACTCCAGCCTCGCGTTGATCAGATGATACCCCGTCATCCCGTTTTCCTCATAGGCTTGGAACTCGCCGACGACGGTGATCTCCGCGCCCGGCTCAGGGTAATCGTCTGGGTAGGCGAGGTTATCCTTCAACACAAACTCCATGCCCTCGGCGCAGCAGGCGGCGGCGTCGGCGATGATGCAGGCGTAAGCCACGGGGTCAGGCTGCAGCACGCCGTCCACCACGAGCTGGTAGATGGAGAATTCTCCCCTCGCCCTGACCGTCTTGCCGAGATAGCTTTCGGGATCGTTGTAGAGCATATTGTAGACCTCGGCGTAGCCCATCGTGCTGCTGAGGACGGTCAGATCCACCTCCGCGCCGTCGGCGCTCGCCTGCGGCGGCTCCGTTATTGCCGGGGACGGCTGCGGCTCGGAAGCGGACGCGCCGCGCTCGGTATCCCTCTCCGCGCCCTTCCCGCAGGCGCAGAGGGAAAGCGTCATACAGACCGCCAGCAGCAGACAGAGGAGCTGCTTCATCATGAGCAGCCTCCCAGTACACGGCCAATGGCCGAGCAGAGCAGAAACGCTAGAATATCCACTGCCACGATGGTGGAGCCCACCGGTGTCCCGGCTAAAATAGCAATCAGAATACCCAGCGCCGCGCAGCTCACCGACAGCACTGCCGAGCAGACCGTCACCGCGCGGAAGCTTTGGAAAACGCGCATGGCGGACAGTGCCGGGAAGATCACCAGCGCGGAGATCAGCAGCGAGCCGACCAGGTTCATCGCCAGCACGATGACTACGGCGGTGGTGACGGCGAGCAGCAGGTTGTACAGGTCAGCTTTTGTTCCCACCGCCTTGGCAAAGCCTTCGTCAAAGGTCACGGCAAAGATTTTATTGTAAAATAGCAGGAACACCGCCACAACCGCCGCAGACAGCGCCACGCACAGCCGGACCTCACTTTGAGAGAGCGTCAGGATCGAGGTGGAGCCGAACAGCGTGACGCACACATCGCCTGAGAGATTGGAGGAGGCGGAAAAGAGATTCATCAGCAGATACCCGATGGCAAGCGCCCCAACCGAAACCATGGCGACGGCGGCGTCGCCCTTGATCTTCGTATTCTGCCCCGTGCGGAGCAGCAGGACGGCACAGACCACCGTGATGCACAGCGTCAGCGGAAGATCGTCCGCCAGCCCAAGCACGGCGGCAACGGACATGGCGCCGAACGCCACATGGGAAAGGCCGTCGCCGATGAAGGAAAAACGCTTCAGCACCAGCGTCACGCCCAAAAGCGACGAGCACAGTGCGATCAGTACGCCGACGATGAGCGCGTAGCGGACAAAGGGATAGGTCCAGTAGAACGCGATTTTTTCAAGGATCGCCGTCATTTCACCTCACCGCCTTTCTGCCATGCCTGTGGGAACTCGTTCAGATAGGCCGCCTTGGTACCGAAAAACACCGTGTCTCCGATGTGCAGGATATGGCTGGCGTATTGCAGCGCCGCGTTCAGGTCATGGGAGATCATCACAACAGTGATGCCATCTTCGTAATTGAGCTTTTGAATGAGTGCATACATTTCCGCTGTCACCTTGGGATCAAGGCCGGAGACCGGTTCATCCAGAAGCAGCATTTTCCGGGTAGCGCACAGGGCGCGGGAGAGCAGGACCCGCTGTTGCTGGCCGCCGGAGAGTGTCCGGTAGCAGCGCTTGGCAAGGGGCGTGATCTGCATTTTCTCCATGGCGTTCGCCGCCAGTTTCTTCTCTTCTTTGTTGTAAAAGGGACGGCTGCCGCAACGCCCCTGGCATCCGGAGAGAACGATCTCCCGCACGGAGGCGGGGAAGTCCTTTTGCGCCGCCATTTGCTGCGGCAGATAGCCGATCTCATTTTTCCTCAGCCCGTCGCCTGTCACGATCCGCCCGCCGACAGGCGGCTGCAAGCCGAGGAGCGTTTTCATCAGGGTACTCTTGCCGGAGCCGTTTTCCCCGACGATGCAGAGGCAGTCGCCCGCGAAAACCTCAAAATTCAAATGCTGCACGACGGCTTTGCCGTCATAGCCGACTGAAAGCTCGCGGCAGGTGAGCTGAGCCATGAGATCACCCCGCTCTCAGCCCAAGGCTTCTCTCAGCACGGAGAGGTTCTGCTCCATGACAGAGAGGTAGGTAGTGCCGTTTGCCACATCCTCGGAGGTCATGGACTGCATGGAGTCCATGGTCAGCACCTTCTGGTTCTTCCCGGCGGTGCTCCGGACGATGGTTTCCGCGAGCTTGTGGTTCTTGCCCTCGATGGTCAGTACGCAGGGCAGCTTCAGCTCGTCTACCTTCTTTGCGAGGAAGGATACCGTTTCAAAGCTGGCTTCGCTCTCGGCGGAGCAGCCCGCAAAGGCAGCATAGTAGCTCAGACCGTAGTCATCCACCAAATAGCGGAAGGGGAAACGGTCGCCGAACAGAACGGTCTTGCGCGCCGCGCCGTCCACGGCAGACTGGTACGCGCCATCCAGCACGGAAAGCTTTTCGATATAGGCGGAGGCGTTGGCGGCGTAGGTATCCTTGTTATCGGGATCAAGCTCCTGCAAGGCGCTGGAGATCGCATCGACCAGCACCGCGGCGTTCTTCAGGGACAGCCACACATGCTCGTCGGCTTCCTCCTCGTGGTCATGGCCATGGTCAAGCTCGTGCTCGTGGTCGTGGGCATGAGCATGGTCGGCATCCTGCATGCCCTCGACGATCTCCTCTGTCTTGACACGCTCGCCGAGGACTTCCAGCAGGCTGACGACCTTTATATCCTTGTTGGCGGCGGATTTCAGGGCATTCTCCGCCCAGCCGTCGGACTCGCCGCCCACATAGATGAAGAGGTCGCAGTCGAAGACCTTGATGATGTCGTCCGTTGTGGGCTGGTAGCTGTGCAGGTCAACACCGTTGTCCAGCAGCATGGTGAGGTCAGCTGCTGCCGCTCTGTCGCCCATGATCTGGTGCACCCAGTCGTATCCGGGGAAGATCGTGGCGACGACGCGCAATTTGTCAGACTCGCTCTCGCCGCTCTCCGTGGCGTTCTTTTTGCCGCAGCCGGCAAGCAGACTGACCGCCACGGCCAGCGCAAGAAACAGGGGGAAAATTCTTTTCATAGTACAGATAAAACCTCCGGATTTTGAAAAATAGGCGCAAAAATACAAGGGCAGCGGCAAAACCGCAAGAGCCTATCCGAAAAAACGGATAGACTTCGCCCTTGTAAAAGTCCTATTTTAATTCGAGAGCTTTACCTTGAGAGAAACGAGCGTCCCTGTGCCGAGCCTCTCTGCACAGGGCAGGATCGCCCTGCACAGCGCATAGGTGAGCGCGGCAGTGACCGCTGCGGCGGCACCTGCAAGCCCCAGCGTTTTCAGCAGATTTTCGCAGACACCGATCTGATGGCAGATGGCGCAGTCCTCGCCGGAGCAGTCATGATCGGCTTCGACTGCAATATAGACAGCAGAGGACAGCATGACAACGGCCAGCACTACGGCCAACAAGCGCGTCATAAACCGAAATTTCTTTGTCATGGTCTGTCCTCCCTTCTGATTGCTATTTTTTCTTGCAGTCCGAACAGATTCCATAGAGGATCGTATCGGCTGTGTCTAATGTAAAGTGCTCGCTCTGCGCCAAGTGCTCTGCAAACAAGGCGGCGTTGCCGTCCGCCATGTGAAAGGTCTTGCCGCATTTTATGCACTTCATGTGCAGTGCGCCCTTGCAGTCCTCGGCGTCAAGGTACTGGTAGTAGACCTCGCGCGTGCCGCTCTTGCTGCTTCGGCGCACCTTTTCTTCCGCTTCCAGCTGCGCAAGATTTCGATATACGGCGCTGAGACTGATGTGCTCTTCTGCCAGCGCGTCGGCAATTTGACGCGCAGACAGCAGCTCGTCCGGATGCCGGCTCAAATAGACAAGCAGAGTCCTCCGCTGCCTTGTTTTGTACCCAGACATGACCCACGCTCCAATCTGCGAACCATTCGCAAATATTATAGCGCAGATTCCGCTTTTGTCAAGCCCTAAGGCATTGCCGCACGACGAGGCCGCCCTCTCAGCATCGGCTTGTGGCAGTTTTGTGACACTTTCCCTGCACTTTCGCGGGGGAAATCCAAGATGATCCCTGGTATGCTACGGACATGGTTGATACACAACCAAACAATAAAAAAGGAGAGTAACATACTATGAAAAAGAAAACGATTTGGAGCCTTGCGCTGGCACTGGCGTTGGTGGTATCAGCCATCGGCGCATCAACCGCAGCTTTGGCGGCTGCGCCTGACACGGCAGAGCCTGCAACTGCCATCGCGACCGAGAACGAGGACGCCATCTGGGAGCAGATCGAGGCGGTGGAAGAGAAGAGCGACGCCATCTTCCAAAGAAACGCAGCGCTATGGGAAAAGCTGGACGAAATCTGCAACGCCCTGCCCGCCGACTACGACTTCACAAACTTTGATGAAGCGGCGTTTATCCGCAGCACCAACGCTCTGACGGAAGCGGAGAAGGAAACGCTTCTGGCGGACATCAAGGAGCTGAACAGCCTTGACGCTGAGATGGAGGCACTGTACGCTCAGCTGCCCGACTGCGACAATATGCCGCTCTATGAAAAGGCACTGGAAAAGGCAGACCCCAAGGTGCTGGATGAGATCGACACCCTGGAACAGGAGTATGACCGCGTCTGTGAAAAGCACGCCAACCTGTGGGACAAGGTAGATGAAGCGTACTTCAATCTGCCGGACGACTACGACTTCGACAACTACGATGAGGCCGCTTTCATCCGCAGTTTGACCTTCCTGACCGACACGGAAAAGGACGCGCTGATCGCCGACTACACCCGCCTTACGGAGATCGACAACCGGCTGTGCGAGCTGTACAATTCCATCTGGGGCAACACCGGTTGCGAAAGCGGCATCTGCCCCCTTTGACGGAAAGGCGATATTCTGATAGTATAAAATCAACATCATGCCGATGCTGCGCCCACGCGCAGCATTTGGCGCTGCTTTCAAGGAGGACGCATGGGACATTCCATCTATTTGGCGGACGATGAAAAGAGCATCCGGGAGCTGCTGCACAGCTTCCTCGCAAGCGGCGGCTATACCGTGCGCTCCTTTGAAAACGGCGACGCGCTGCTGGAGGCGTTTCGTCAGGAGCCTGCGGAACTGGTGATCCTGGATATCATGATGCCCGGCACAGACGGACTTGCCGTGTGCCGGGAGCTTCGCTCTGTTTCCGATATTCCCATCATCCTGCTCACGGCCAAGGACAGCGAGCTGGACTATGTCATGGGCATCAGCCAGGGCAGCGACGATTATCTCACCAAGCCCTTTCGTCCAACGATATTGCTGATGAAGGTGAAGGCGCTGCTGCGCCGTGTGGAGATGGATCGAGGAAAAACAGCGGCGGCGGAGGATGAGCTGCATTACGGGGATATCTGCTATTCCGCTACGGAAAACGCCGTCTTTTGCGGAAGCACGATCGTGGCGCTGACCCAGACCGAGCTGCGGCTGCTCAGCTATATGCTGAAGCAGCCGGAAAAGGCCTATTCCCGCGAAGAGCTGCTCAGCGCGGTGTGGGGCTTCGACTCGGAGGTGGAGACCCGCGTGACCGACGAAACCCTGCGCCGTATCCGGAAAAAGCTGCTGCAAGCGGGCAGCACCGTCAGCGTAAGCACCATCTGGGGCTTTGGCTATAAGCTGAAGGGAGCGGAGCGCACATGAAAAACATCAAACTGCGGATCGTGTATTTGATCCTCGGCTCGGCTCTGCTGCTCTTTGCACTGTTTATGCTGGCGGTGAACCTCATTATACCTGCACACTTTGTGCGTGAGGCAAAAAAGGCACTCATCAGCGAGGCCGAGTATCAAAACCGCACCATCCCCTATACCGACGATGAATCCTTTTTTGACGATGAATGGAACGATGCGGAGGAGTACTTCCTTACGCCAAGCATCGTATTTTTAGAGCTGGATAATGCCAATCAATCAAGCGGTTGGAACAGGGACGCATATCGTCTGGAGAAAAAACTGCTGGAATACTACACGGGGCGGGATCTATTGCTCAACCAATGCTATACCTTCAAAACGGACAGACATCACCTAATCTTCATGTCTGCGCAGGAGGATTACGGCGATGGGGAGGAACCCTACTCCTATATCATGTACATAGACATCGGTCCCATCACGCGTTATATCGTAACGCTTAACTGGGTGTTCTTTGGCGTACTGCTGGCGATCTCCTCCGTCATGTGCCTGCTGGGGTTCCGCTTCGGCAGAGATATTGAAAAGGAGGCGGAGCGGCAGCAGACCTTCTTCCAGAATGCCTCCCACGAGCTGAAAACGCCGCTTATGGCGATACAGGGCTATGCGGAGGGCATACAGACGGGCGTAATGGATGCGGGCAGCGCGGCGGAGGTGATCCTGGAGGAGAGCGACCGCATGACGGAGCTGGTGGAGGAGCTCTTGGACATCTCGAAAATCGATATGGGGCGGCAGCAGCTTGCCCTTTCCGAGATGGATGTTCGGGAACTGCTCTACGACAGCATACGCGCCGTGGAGCCGACAGTCGTCAGCGGCGGTATCGCCATCGTGCCGGACTTCCCCGATGAGCCCGTTATGGTCAGCTGCGACGATACCCGGCTGCGCCGAGCAGTCACCAATATCCTATCCAACGGATTGCGATATGCCCGCAGTGAGCTGCGCCTGACCTGCCGCGCGGACAAGCGGCATGTGACGATACGGATACAGGATGACGGGGACGGCATTGCCGAGGAAGATCTTCCACACATCTTTGACCGCTTCTACATGGGGCGGAGCGGAAAATCCGGCATCGGCCTTGCCCTGACCAAGGAGATCGTTCACTTGCATAAGGGGACAATCCGCGCCTACAACGGGGACACCGGCGCCGTTTTCGAGATCTCCATTCCGGTGAGCAGATAAGAAGATCACCGCGCTGTCTTTGAGCGCCCTTCCTGAAAAAAGGACGGACTTAGAAAAGATTTTTGTTGGTACCGGGTGGAGAGTTTCCTGTGATTTCCTCTCGTGCCGACATTGTTAGAATGGAGTACATCTATGGGCTGCAAATCAAAAAAATATCTGCATATTTATGACTGGAACTACTGGTGGGGCTATTACCGCTGCGGCCAGGACTGGGAACCTTTCCATGCGGCGGAGTTTTCTCTTGCCGAGGACGAGGCGGGAGAGACGCCCTTTTTCCACTTTGATTTCCATAACCTCCTCGCACTTCACCAGACCATTCGGGACGGTGAGTTTGTGGAGCCGGATAACCCGGATCATCCGCACTTTCTGGAGCAGGCAAGGCGGCTCAGAAGCGGTGAACAGGACTGGTTCGTCGGGGCGTTGTACTATCCGCATTTTTCACCGGAGATGCATTTCTGCAACGCTTACGTCCGGAGCGGTGTCCCGCTGACACAGCTGGTTTCCCCGTCTGTACCGCCCTATTACGGGGTGATCTTTCTCCGGGAGGAGAACCCCCTCACTCCGGAGGTGCTGACACATTGGGTGGAGACACTGTCCCGGCCCCTGTTCGGCCAGCAGTTTTCCTGTACGCTCACGCAAGTCCCCTGCCGGCAGGAGGCGATGGAGCGGTTTGAGAACGAGACGCGGCTGACGCGATGAAATGTACGGTATCGCTTACCGCTGATTTCCCGTTGAAAAGCAGCTGAGAGGGAGACATTTCTTATGGAATTAAGACTCACGGAGCAGGAGGCTCTGACGCTGTATCGAATCATTCTGCGGTGGGATGAATTAGGCAGCTTGACCGTCGGAAGAAGGGCCTCCCGGCAGATGCCTTGACGAAAGCATAAGAAAGAATTTGCACTTCGAGAGCGAGCCGGAGAGCATGGAATGGGTCAGCCAGTACGCCGACGCCAACATGGTCAAAACGGACTTCTTCGAGGCGCGCAGCACCGCCTACGCCAAGAGCACGGCACTGACGGACGACCTTTGAGGCGAGCCCTCGCAGCGACGACCTTGCCGCACGGGAATCAAAAAACGGCCTTGCAGCCCGCTTGGGTTGCAAGACCGTTTTTTGAAATATCTGCGTTTCCGCGCTGGTGAGGGCAATGCTCCCGGACGCGCGTCTTTAGCCGGAATGGCAGGCGCTCTCTGATTGCTTCAGTCCTGCCGGATGAATTTGTCCGCCGTGGCGCGGCAGATCGGGCAGATGAAGTCCTCGCGGAGCGTTTCGCTCTCGTAGACATAGCCGCAGACGGAGCAGCGGAAGCTGCCGCCCACCATCTCGCGGTAGACCGTGGCGGTGCTCGGCGTGGCGTGTCCCCGCCCGGTGAAGGCGTTGAGCGTCAGGACCGGCGCGGCGCTGAAAACCTCTGCCTCAGTCGCCTGCGCCACATAGACGGTGTAGTTTCCGACCTCCACCTTGTCGAGAACACGGCAGGAAACGCGCGAGACCATGTGCTCGCTCAGGTAGGGGTTCCCTGCCGCATCCGTCTTGGGCGAATAGCCGGCGAACTTGTCCGCAACGCGGCCGGAGCGATAGCCAAAGTCCTAGATGATCGACTCCGGCGCGTCGTAGGCGAGCAGAGTGACGCAGAAGCTGCCCGCCTTTTCCACCAGCTCCGTCGTGGCGTTGTCGCGGTTGACGGATATCGTGAACTTCGCGGGGAAGGAGCTTGCGACCTGGTGGAGGGAATTGATGATGTAGCCGCCGGTCTTTCCGTCTGCCCGGACGCTGAGCAGGCAGAGCGTGTAGTCCAGCTTTTCATAGGCTTTTCGATCGAGCATAAGAGCCTCCTTTTCAACACAATGTCTTGATATGAGATGATTTTATTATAGGGCGGAATGGCTGCCTGTCAAGCCTCGAACGGGACCGACTCCTCCGCTCTTTTGCCCTGCCGGAGCGAGCGGCAGACGACATACCCCGCCGGAGCGATCATGATCAGGATAAAAATGCTGATCAATTCGCCCGCACCCGAAGGCGTGAAGTCCTGCAGCATAGTGATGAGGTTGTTCGCAAAATGCACGAGAATGGGGAAGAGCAGGTTCCTTTTTCTCTCGTAAAGGATCCCCGCGGCGACACCCATTAAGGTGGCGTAGACAGCCTGCACGATATTCAGATGGTAAACGCCAAAGAGCACGGATGACATTAAAATCGCGGCCCAAGCGGGGCTGAATTTCCGCATGGAGCGAAACACAATGCCGCGGAACAGAATTTTTTCTACAACAGGTGCAGCAATCACCGCAATCATATAAGCTGAGAAACAATGAAAGAAAAAGAGGAGCGGCATCCCTTTCTGGATGCCGCTCCTCTCAGTCTGTCGAGAAACCCGGTTGCGCATTATGCAGCAACCGGGTTTCTCGACAACCTGTGGCGGGCAAGCACAGACTGTGCTTGCC
>CEAH01004717.1_pt1 | contig 16862 bp, 19 predicted proteins | sample 557571 | NCBI WGS metagenome assembly CEAH01 (sample SAMEA3182092, study PRJEB8094) | gut metagenome | biome: human; feature: gut; material: Stool; isolation source: human stools | place: Canada | collected 2013-11-25
TCCTATTTTTCAAACAGGTACAGCAGGTATCCGTAGCCCTCGGCCTCCATTTTTTCATAGGGGACGAAGCGCAGGGCCGCGCTGTTGATGCAGTAGCGCACGCCGTTGGGCGACTCCGGATCGCCGGTGAACACATGACCGAGATGGGAGTCTCCGGCGCGGCTTCTGACCTCCGTGCGGCGCATTCCGTGGCTCAAATCCTCTTTTTCCACCACAGCGGGGCCCTCGATAGGCTTTGTAAAGGCGGGCCAGCCGCAGCCGCTCTCGTACTTATCCGTGGAGGAAAAGAGCGGCTCACCGGTGACGACATCCACATAGATGCCCTTTTCAAACTTGTCCCAGAACTCACCCGTGAAGGCGCGCTCCGTGCCGCTCTCCTGCGTGACGCGGTACTGCTCCGCCGTCAGCTTGTCCCGGATGGACTCCGCCGCGGGCTTCTGATAGTCGCCCGGGTCGATGCGCAGCCGGGAAAAAAGCTCCATCTCCGCGCGCGGGATGTGGCAGTAGCCGCCCGGATTCTTTTCGAGGTAGTTCTGGTGGTATTCCTCGGCGGGATAGTAGTTCTTGAGCGGGCCGATCTCCACGAAGAATTTCTCGCTGCGGCCGCGCTCGATCTCCGCGATGCGCTTTACCGTTTCTCCCGCGCTTTCGCTGGTGTAGTAGACGCCGGTCTGGTACTGGCTGCCCCGGTCGTTGCCCTGCCGGTTTTGCACCGTGGGGTCGATGACATAGAAGTAGGCCAGCAACAGCGCGTCGAGGCTCACCTGCTCGGGGTCATACTCCACACGCACCGTTTCCCGAAAGCCGGTCTCTCCCTTGCAGACGGTCTTGTAATCGGCATCCGCCTCGCAGGTACCGTTGGCATAGCCGCTCTCGGCGTCAATGACGCCAGGGATGGACTGCATCAGCTGTTCCATGCCCCAGAAGCAGCCGCCCGCCAGATAGATGACATTTTCCGTGGTATCCATATAGGTGATCTCCTCATCGGACCGGTCAAAGGCTGCTCCGTCCATGTCTGCGTCCTGTCCGCTCTTTTCCTTCGGCACAGTCTGCTGCCCGGCAGCGCAGCCGCCCAGCAGCAGCGCCGTGGCGAAAAGCAGGGCCAATACGCTTCGATACATCGCGTTTCCTCCTTTCAGGGGAAGCGGGGCTTACTCTGCCCCTTCGCCGTCCTGTCTCTTGCCGCAGCCGGGCCGCAGGACGGTATACAGCAGCGACCCAAGGACGCCGCCAAAGCCGGTGGAGAGCCACGGGCTGGACGTAACGGCGCAGGTGCCGGTGGCACAGCCCACATAGCGGTAGTACAGCCACCCTCCGGCACTGCCCACCAGAGGTAGCGAAATGGCGCGCAGAATATCTGCCGGCTTACAACGCTTTTTCTTCATCATAGGCACTTTTTAAATCTCGGGTCAGCCCATATCGGCGGCGAGCGCCTTGTCGATCTGGGCTTGCAGCGCCTCCGCCTGCGTCTTTCCGGTAACAGCGCCGACGATGGGCTCGCCTACGATATTGCCGCTGCGGTCGACCACATAGGTGGTGGGATAGGCGAAGACATTCTCCACAAACTTTCCGGCCTCGCCATCAGAGTCAAAATACACATTCTGATAGGTCGCGCCCTTCTTGGCAAGCACATCCTTCGCCTCGGAAATCGCCGCTTCGTCGCCGTCCAGCGTGAAGGTATTGACGCCGATGAGGGAGCCGCCCTTCTCCGCCAGTTCCTTATTCAGCGCATCCAGCTCGGAAAGCTCGCCTACGCAGGGATTGCAGGTGGTGAACCAGAAATTCACCACGGTGACGGCGTTGCCGGAGAACAGCTCGTCGCTTTTCACCGCGTTGCCGTCCAGGTCTTTCCCCTCAAAGGCGGGGAACTTCTGCATACTGCCGTCGTCGGGAGGGTTGCTCGTGTCACTGCCTGCGGGCATACTCATATCGCCGTCCATGGATTTCTGCACGATCTCGGGATACTTCTCTTCCAACTCGGTCAGCTTGTTTTCGATATTGCTGATCTCCGTGGCGGTCTCCTTCAGCCACTCATACTCCTCATCGCTGAACTCTTCCTTGGTGCCCTCGATGGTCTTGAGCAGGAAGTCGCCGTAGTTTTTGCCGTCCTCCTGCATGGTCATGCCCTTATCGGCCGCCATGAACACCTTCTCCCAGAGCTCGGTTTTTTCCGACAGGAGCGCGTTTTCCCGCTCCAGCAGCTCCTTGTGCAGGGCGAGCGCCTCCTCGGCGGTTTTCGGCTCGCCGGTCATGGCGGAGCCGTCTCCGCTCATATCCGCCTGCTTGTCGTTGTCCTTTGCGCCGCAGGCTGCAAGGGCCAGCACCATCAGCACGGCAAAAGCCAGTGCAAAAATTCTCTTCATATTCATTTCGATTCCTCCATCGTTGTTTTCTTTGATGTTTCTTCCCCGCTGCCGAAGCCGTAGCGGAAGCACACGGCGTTCGTCGGACAGGCGCGGACGCACATCCCGCAGCGGATGCACTCGGTATGGTTGGGCGTTTTCGTCACATCCACGTCCATCTTGCAGGCTCTGGCGCATTTCCCACAGGAGACGCACTTACTCTTGTCCACCTTCATCTGGAAGAGGGACACCCGGTTGAACAGCGCATAGAACGCACCCAGCGGGCAGAGCCACTTGCAAAACGGCCGGTAGAACAGTATGCTCAGCACGATCACCGACAGTAGGATGCTGAATTTCCATGTAAACAGCTTGCCCAGCGCCGCCCGGATGCCGGAATTGGCAAGGGACAGCGGGATGGCTCCCTCCAGCACGCCCTGGGGACAGAGGTATTTGCAGAAGAACGGGTCTCCCATGCCCACGTCGTTCACAAGGAACGCCGGCAGCAGGAAAACCATCACCAGCAGGACGGCGTACTTGAGGTATGTCAGGGGCTTGAGCTTCTTTGTGGAGAGCTTCTTTGTCGGGATCTTATGCAGCAGCTCCTGAAACCAGCCGAAGGGACAGAGGAAGCCGCAGATAAAGCGTCCCAGCAGCACGCCCAGCAGAATGAGAAAGCCTGTGATATAATAGGAGAAGCTGAACTTGGACGAGCCCACCACTGCCTGAAACGCCCCGATGGGGCAGGCCCCGGACGCTGCCGGGCAGGAGTAGCAGTTCAGCCCCGGCACGCAGACGGTTTTCCCAGCGCCCTGATACAGTCCTCCCTTGAGGAAGTTCGGCAGATGCAGGTTGGTCAGCAGCGTCGCCCCCGCCTGAATCCAGCCCCGGAAGCGGGACATGGTCTGTGAAACGCCTGAAAACTTTTTACCCAATGCCCACACACTCCAGACATAATTTGATTGCTTTGCTCAGCACCGTCGCCGCCTCACCCCGCCAGACGCCGAAGCACAGCATGGCGGCTCCGGCCATCAGCAGCGCGACCTGCGCCGCGGCCTTTTTCCCGCAGCTCATTTTTCATCACCCTTTCCGATTTTGTGCCCCCATCATAGCGTGGGAGAGTTAAAGTCTCTGTTAAGAACGAAAATTTAACGCAAACCTTATCTATTTTTGCTATAATGAAAGCACCACAAAAACGAAGAAATAAAAAGGAGGGCTCTCATGCACCTTTTAGTAATTGAAGATGAACGCGCCCTGTGCGAAACGATCGTCCGCAGCCTGCGGCGGCTGGCCTACAGCGTGGACTACTGCTATGATGGGGAAAAGGCGCTGGCGCTTCTGGGCGTGGAGCGCTACGATCTGGTGCTTCTTGATCTGAATCTGCCGAAAAAGGACGGCATGACGGTGCTGCGCACCCTGCGGCAGACCGACCGGGAGACGCGGGTGCTGATCCTCTCCGCCCGCAGCGAGGTGGAGGACAAGGTTGAGGGGCTGGACGCGGGTGCGAACGACTATCTGGCAAAGCCCTTTCACCTCGCCGAGCTGGAGGCGCGTATCCGGAGTCTTACCCTGCGCCAATTCACGCAGAAGGATGTGCTGCTCTCCTGCGGCGAGCTGAGCTTTGATACCCGCTCCCGCACCGCCGCCGTCAACGGGCAGACCTTGACACTGACCCGCAAGGAGACGGGTATTCTGGAATACCTGATGGTGCATCAGGGGCGGCCCGTGAGTCAGGAGGAACTGATGGAGCACGTCTGGGACAACAGCGTGGACAGCTTCAGCAATTCCATTCGCGTCCACATCTCCGCCCTGCGCAAAAAGCTCCGCGCCGTGCTGGGCTATGACCCCATCCGCAACCGCATCGGCGAGGGCTATCTGATGGGAGGCGAGGAAGTATGAAGCGTCTTTCCCTGCAGTGGCGCATCACGCTGATGTCCGTCCTGCTCATCGGCATCACCTGCGTGGCCATGAATTTACTGCTGTGCTCCTCCGGTGTGTACTATATGGACACCATTGCGGACAGCTTACAAGGCGGCAGCACGGTGATCCTGAATGATGGCGGAGCGGAGAGCTTTGACCCGCAGCTCATAGCGCCCAACGAGGAGTTGACCATCGTCGTCGATGGGGTGCAGGGGCGCTTCCGCACCACCAACTGGTACATTACGGCGGCGGTAACGCTGCTCAGCGGTATTCTGGCCTATTTTGTCAGCGGACGCGCTCTCAAGCCCCTGCGCAGCTTTGCCTCGCAGGTAGAGCAGGTGCAGCTGAACAATCTTGCCGATATGAGGATCGATGAAGACGCCATTTCGGAGTTCCGGCAGCTGAGCCGCTCGTTCAACCAGATGCTGGAGCGGCTGAACAACGCCTTTGCCGCCCAGCGGCAGTTCACCGGCAACGCTGCCCACGAGCTGCGCACGCCGCTGGCGCTGATGCAGGCGCAGCTGGAGCTGTTTTCCGCGGAGCATCCAGATGTGCGCCCGGAGACGGCGGAATTCCTCACGCTTTTGCGCGAGCAGACGGAGCGGCTGACGCAGATGACCAAGACGCTGTTGGAAATGAGCAATTTGCAGCAGGTGGCACGGAATGAGCGAATCCAGCTTGCTCCTATGATCGAGGAAATCTTTACGGATCTTGCGCCGCTGGCGGAGAAGCGAAGCATCACGCTGACGGCGGAGGGTGACGGCATTATGACCGGCAGCGACGCGCTGATCTACCGGCTGATCTTTAACCTGACGGAGAACGCCGTCAAATACAACCGTCCCGGCGGCTCGGTACGGGTTTCTGTCACTCAGGAGTTGGAAAAGCTCCTGCTCCGCGTCTCCGACACCGGCTGCGGCATCCCGGAGGTGTATCAGCGCAGTATCTTCCAGCCCTTCTTCCGGGTAGACAAGTCCCGCAGCCGCGAGTACGGCGGCGCGGGACTGGGACTATCTCTGGTGCGGGAGATCGCCGATCTCCACGGCGGCTCCGTTTGGGTGGAGGAAAGCTCGGACAATGGCACGACCATCGCGGTGGAGCTGCCGGCAGGGACAGAAAGCGATCCCTCCGGCGCAGATATCACATAACAGTCCTCGGCTGATTCATGGCGATCGTTTTTCAACCTCCACAACATTATCGCAGCAGCTTTCGATCAGCTCCCTGTCGTGGGTGATCACAAGAATGGTTCTGCCGTTCCGCGCTTCGCTTTTCAGCCTTTCCGCGACGAGGCGCATATTCCGCCCGTCAAGGCCGCTGGTGGGCTCGTCAAGAATCAGTATCCTGCGGCCGGAAAAGATGGCGCAGGCGATGGCAAGGCGTTGCTTCTGTCCGCCGGACAGGGCGGACGGATGCGCATCCCTGTACTCGTAAAGCCCAAATTCTTTCAGCAAATGTCTGGCACGGTCTTTGTTTTCTTCCGTCAATCCGGTATTCAGCAGCAGCTCCTCCGCCACGCTTGCCGTAAAAAACTGCGTTGACGTGTCGTTGCCGCAGTAATAGATCTCCCTGCGCCGGACTGCCGCTCTTGCTTTTTTCCCGTCTATCAGGATATGTCCCCTTGTCTGCTTCGCCAGCCCGTAGAGGATCTGCGCAAGGGTGGTTTTCCCCGCGCCGTTTTGCCCCGTTATGGCGGTCACGCCGCCCTTTGGAACGGACAGCGAAATATCCTCAAAAATAACTTCTTTGCGTATTCTTTTCGAGAGCCCTGCTGTCTTCAAGACGGCAGGGCTCTCGTCCGATACGGAGGGAGCGGGAAGGCACTTTCCCTCGTGCGGGGAGCGCAGACCCATGCCTAAGATGTCTGCTTCCGGAAGAAGGAGTAAGTCCCGTGGTGCATACTCGGCCGCTATTCTGCCGTCCCGCAGATATAAAAACCGGTCTGCGATCCCCATCAGCCAGTCGATCCGATGCTCCGCGATGAGCAGGGTAAAGCCCTGCTTCTTGAGCTGCCGGAGGGTCTGCGCAAGCTGTCTCGTCCCGGCGGCATCGAGGTTGGCCGTCGGCTCGTCGCACACAAAAACCTTTGGCTTCATGGCATATACGGACGCAATGGCCGCCCGCTGCTTTTCTCCGCTTGAGAGGACGTCAACTGCCCTGTCTTTCAAATGAGACAGCTTCAATGCCTCTATGGCGGCGTCCGTCCTCTCCCGTATCTCCCGGGCGGACAGGCCGTAATTCTCGCAGGGAAAGGCCACCTCTCCGGCAAGCTCGGCGGAAAAGAACTGGCTTTTGGGGTCCTGAAAAACGCTTCCCACCAAACGCCCGATCTCCCATGTGGAAAGCCTTGATATGTCCTTGCCGTCTATCCTCACACTTCCGCTGAAGGCTCCGGGGTAATAGGACGGCGCAAGCCCGTTGACAAGCCTTGTCACGGTGGTCTTGCCGCAGCCGGAGAGCCCCGTCAGCACGACGCATTCGCCGCTTTTTACCAAAAGGGAAATGCCCTGTACGCCTCTGTCCGAGTTTTCGTATTGAAAGGAAGCGTGTGTAAGCTCGATCATGCCATGCTCCTTTCCAAAACCAAATAGGAAGCCGTGACCAGCGCACATACGGCTGCCGCGATATAATCCCGCGCCCCGGTCCTTTTCTCATAATAGCTGCCACGCACGCCCGGGCGCTCCGCTCCCCTTGCAACGGCGGAAACGGAAAGCTGATCGGCAAGCTGCAATACCCGAAGGAGAAAAGGAACCAGCACAAATTCCATGCTCTGTACGGGATGCGCGAGCAGCTGCCCCGCCGCGGTCAGCCCTCGGTTTTTCATGGACCTGCCCACACCCTTTAGCTCCGTCCGCATGGTAGGGAAGAAGCGAAAGACCACAAGCAGCCCGAGAATGAACGGGGTGGGCATACGGAGGCGGGATAAAAACGCGGAGAGCATTCCCGGCGGCGTGGTGATCAGATCCCATGACACCAGAAAGACCGGTGACAGGTTCCAGAACATCAGAACATAAAACTCCGAAAATACCGGCATGCGCAGCCCGTGGAAGCGGATGCCGTAGAGCAGCAGTGCCAGCAGCAGATAAAAGCAGCCATAGGACGCGGCAAGGCGGAAGTTCCGCTGTAAGACGAGATAAAGAAGCGCGCCGCCGGTCAGGATGCAGGTGAGCAGCACATTCCTGCCGATCGTCACTCCGGCAAAGACGCACAGCAGCGCCCATAGCTTGACCGGCACCGCAAAGGATGCATCCGCCCTCATAGAACGCCGGCCTTCTGAAAATGCCTGCGGATCAGTCGACTGCCCACCATGCAGCCTAAAAAGCCCATCAGCGTTGTGAACAGCAGAATAAAGGCCAGCCAGCCGGGAGAGGTGTAGTAACGCACATAGGAATCGATGTAGCTCTGCTCCATACCGCTTGCCAGCGCAAAATCGTAGTAGGTGTCCCAGAAGAACCAGATGGGCAGCAGATTGACCCCGTTGTACAGCAGGCTCGCCACCGTCCAGGCGGCAGTCAGCCGTTTCGGCTTTTGGCAGGAGCCGTCCTTCCAGAGAATCAACTCGCAGAGGATTCCCACGAGAACATAATAAGGAAGCAAGAACCAGTTGCCCATCAGGAGAAAAATCACGCCGAGGATCGTCATATAGATCAGCGTCACAAAACGCTTTCCGATCCGGCTGACCATGAGCATATAGACCGGCGCGCAGAGGAACATGGTGATCCCCACGGACAGCACCATGCTGACAAAGTCGTTGGCCATGCAGACCATATTGACGACGAGCTGGATCACGATCAGCACCGCGGAGAGCAGCACCGTTGTGATCACATCCCTGACAGACCATTTATTTGTTTCTTTCATAAACTCCTCCTTGTTTTCAGCACTTCGTTTTCCGATATTGCACTCGGAATTCTGTTTATCTCAGTACTTCCTACGCCGTCCACTCCATGCTCTCGCTCTGGAGCTGCGCCATGTGGCGGAACAGGCCGTTCTTTTTCAGCAGCTCGGTGGGAGAGCCCATCTCAACCACGCGGCCGCCGGAGAGCAGGACGATCTGATCGGCGTTCATAACGGTACGCATACGGTGCGCGATGATGAGCACCGTCTTATCCTTGATCAATCCGGACAATGCCGCCTGCACCGCCGTCTCGTTTTCCACGTCCAGCGAGGCCGTGGCCTCGTCCAGCAAAATCACCGGCGCGTCCTTCAAGATGGCACGGGCAATGGAAATGCGCTGCCGCTCACCGCCGGAGAGCCGGGAGCCGTTTTCCCCGATCAGGGTATGGTAGCCCTCCGGCAGCTTGGATACGAAGGCGTCGCACTGCGCCGCCTTTGCTGCCGCCAGCACCTCCTCGTCGGTGGCGTCCCGCTTGCCGAGGCGGATGTTTTCCATTACGGTATCCGCAAACAGCACCACATCCTGAAATACGATGGCGTAGTTCTTCAGCAGTGCCTCGCCGTCCACCGTGGACACGTCCACGCCGCCCAGCCGCACCGTTCCCTCCGCTATGTCCCAGAAGCGGGCCGCCAGCTTGGCTGCCGTGGATTTGCCGCCGCCGGAGGGACCAACCAGCGCCGTCACCTGTCCCTGCTTCGCCGTAAAGGAAACATCTCTTAGCACGTCCTCTTTTTCCCGGTAGGCAAAGGTCACATGCTCAAAGCGGATGTTGTAGCCGTCGGGATCATATTCGGTCATACCGGTCATGCGCGTTTCGTTCTCGATCTCCCGCATACGCTCGATGCGCACCTCGCAGGCGAAAACTGCGGCCATGTTGGAAAACATGGAGCCGATGGGGTCATATACCCGGGTGGCGGCGATAAGGAACATCAGAAACGGGATCAGCGCCAGGTCGCCGCGGCTCATCAGCGTCACCCCCGTGAGGACGGTGGTGGCGATGCCCAGCTTTAGGAAGGATTGCGCCGCTGTGACTACGGAGCCTGTGAACAGCTCGCCCCGGATGGTGTCCTGCTCCGCCTCGTCCAGCCTGCGGTTCAGGTCTGCGATATACCGCGCCTTCTGGTTGCACGCCTTGATCTCCGGCGCGCACTCCAGCACCTCCTGCATGGCGTCGGTGGCCGCGCGGCGGGTGACAAGTCCCTTCGTTATATGCCGCTTTTCCATGCGCCGGGAGAGATAGACCATCAGCAGCGACGCGGGCACCACCCACAAAAGAGCCAGCGCCATCCGCCAGTCGTAAAGCAGCATGCCTGCGGAAATCAGTGCCGTGGAGAGGAGCGCGCCGTGCATGGCGGGGTAAAAGTGGGAGAAGGCCTTTTCCAGCGTCTCCGTATCCCCCATGATGGTGGTGGTCAGGTCGGTCAGATCCCGGTTTCCGAAAAAGGACAGCGGGAGCTGGCGCAGTACCTCTGCCAGCCGGATGCGGCGGTTGGCACTCTCCCGGTAGGTGGCTTCGTATAGGGCTTTGTACTGGATCAGGAAGGTCACAAAGAGCGCGGCGAGGGCAAGGACGCCCGCGACCAGAAAGCGCGTAAGCCCCGCCCTTGGGTCGGTGCCGTTTGTCAGCGCCTCGACAATGCCGGAGAGCGCCGTGGCCAGCACGCCCACGGGCAGCATTTTGCTGATGTTGACCAGTACGGACCAGAACACGGCGGCTACATAGTCTCTTGCGCCCTTCTCCGTCATGGCGTATTTTTTGCTGATGCGTTCGATCATGAGACACCTCCTACCTTCCACTGCGCGGCCTTTTGGTATTTCTCCCACATGGCGGCGTATACGCCGCCCTTTTCGAGAAGCTCATCATGCTTTCCTTCCTCGGCGATACCGCCGTCCCGGATGACGAGGATGCGATCCATGTTCCGCACCGTGGACAGGCGGTGGGCGATCATCAACACGGTCTTGCCCTTCATCAGCGCCTCGAATGCCTTCTGTATCTTCGCCTCGTTCTCCGGGTCCGCAAAGGAGCTGGCCTCATCCAGCACCACGATGGGCGCGTCCTTTAAGATCGCCCTCGCCAGCGCGATGCGCTGCATCTCGCCGCCGGAGAGGTACACGCCCTTGGCGCCGATCACGGCGTCCAGCCCGCCCGGCGTCTTTTCCAGAATATCGCCGCACTGAGCAAGCTGCGCCGCGTGTAATATCTCCTCCTCGGTGGCGTCCGGCCGGGCGGCGCGGATGTTGTCGCGGATACTCTTTTTGAAGAGCCTCACCTCCTGAAAGACGAAGGAGATCTGCTCCATCAGCTCCGCGGTGGGGATGCTGCGCACATCCCGTCCGCCCAGGAGCACCGTCCCTGCCTGCACATCGAAAAAGCGCGGAATCAGCCGGGCGATGGTGGTCTTGCCGCCGCCGGAGGGACCCACCAGCGCCCACGCCTCCCCCTGCGGCAGGTGGAAGCTCACATTTGTCAGCGCGGGTCTCTCTGCGCCGTCATAGGAAAAGGTGACATTCTCAAAGGAGATACCGCTGTCCGTAGGCTTGCTTCCTCTGTCCGCCGCAGGCTCGGGAAGGGGCGACTCCCGGAGTATCGCCTCCAGCTTGTTCACTGCCTCGGCGGCCTCCATCTGCGCGTTGACGGCGTACATCAGCCGCTCCATCATAAAGGCAAGCTGGGGAGCGAAGAAAATGTAAAACACCAGATCAGCCAGCACCGCCCAGCCGTCCGCCCCGCCTACGAGAACCATCCCCAAGGGCATGAGAAGCAGGAACATGCTGTTCAGAACCACCGTAAACAGGGTGTAGGGCATACGGCACATCATGGCGTAGCCGCTGGCAAGGTCGCGGTAGCTGAGGATGGCGGCATGAAAGCTCTTGAAGGAGTAAACCGTCTGCTGGAACACCTTCACCACCGGGATGCCCCGGACATACTCCGTGGCCTCGGCGGAAATGCGCTCTCCGGCGCGCTGGTATTCCTCAAAGAACTTCATGCCGGTACCCGTCATCATGGTCATCAGGCAGACAAGCCCGATAATCATGGGGATCAGGCAGGCAAGCCCCATGCGCCAGTCAAAGACGAAGAGCAGCCCCACCGCCAGTATCGGCGTTACGATCCCGCCCACCGCGTCTGGGATGGTGTGGGCAAGGAGCGTTTCTGTCAGTGCCGCGTTGTCGTCGATCTGCTTGCGTAGCCGCCCCGTGAGGTTGGCGTTAAAGTACCCCAGCGGCAGGTCAACGAGATGGGCGACCGCCGCCTTCCGCATATTTGTCGCCACCCGGAATGCCGCAAGGTGTGTACACATGAGCCCGGCAAAATAGATCGCCGCGCTCAGAAGTGCCGCCGCCAGTGCGTACCAGCCGTAGCGGGCAAGTCCTGCCGGAACGCCGCCCCCCGGCGTTAAAATGCCTCTGGCCGCGTACCAGACAAAGACGAACGGGAAAATGCCGACCGCCGCCGAAACGCCGGACAGCCCGCAGCCCAAGACGGACAGCCACTTATGCCCTCCGGCATATGTCAGCAGCCTGCCCAGCACCGGCGGCTGCTTTTCCTTTTTCTGTTTGCTCATATTCCGTGTTCCTTTCTTAAAATGTATGGGTTTGTTGGAGGATGCGCCGCATCGGTTAGAGGTGACTAACCGACAGTTATTTTTTAAGGCTCATTCGAGCCTTAAAAGTCCGCTCCAGCCGGAGTGGAAAAAGATAGCCAGCTCATCGACGTATTTCATGGCTTCCTCTCTCGGCATATCGTGGACGATGGTTTCACACACCGCCGTAAAGTAAGCTCTTGTGATCATATGATGAAGCTGGCGAGTCATGCTCCCGGAGAGCATACCGTTTTTTCTGAGGAGGGCGTAGTATTCTTCGGATCGATCGACCTCCAGATCCACCAGCACCTCGATGAAATCCGCGTAGCCCGTTCCCTCCGCTCGGCAGAGGATCAGCTTGAATTCGTCAAAATGGTCGTACATGAACGCGACAAACTCGTGCAGATGCTGGGTGGAGAGTGCCAGACTGTCTTTTGCTTTCCCCTCTGGAACGAGGTCGAAATAAACGTCCTGCGCCGCCTTGAAGCGGGTGAGCAGCTCCTTTGCGGTCTCGTCCACAAGGTCTTCAAACAGAGCAGTCTTATCCGGGTAATAGCCGTAGAAGGCGCCCTTCGTGAAGCCGGCTTCCGCGACAATTTGGTTCAGAGATGCGTCCTTGAAGCCCTTTTCCAGAAATTCTTTTTTCCCAACTTCGAGGATCTTCCTTTGAGTTTCTGTACGTTCCATTTGCTCTCCTCTTATAACATACCGGTAGCATATACCACTGGTATATTATAGCCGCATAGATTTGCTTTGTCAATGGGAGTGACACATTTTATACTAAACACATATACCCTTGCCTGGAGGATTCGCGATATTCTTTTGCGCATGGAAGGGAGTTCATACAGCCATATCCAGAATAAGAAGTTCCTCTGTCAAGCCAGCTACATCAACGATGCGCTGTGGATTTTCCGGGATGGCAACCTCGCCCTTCATATCCGTTACCGTGATAATATCCGAGACCGATCCCTGCGGCGTGGTATCCGTTCCAGCACAGGCTGCAAGAGCAAACACAAGCACAAGGCACAACATGAGCATTGCGGATTTTTTCATTCTGATGACCTCCTGAGTAATAAATCTTTAGTTAGAGCAAGCTAACCAACGGGCGCGCACATCGAAACAACAGAACATATGAGTCTCTTAACCGTGCGAGGTTAACCTTTTCTAACCACCTGCTATTATACAGTCGGCGAAAGGAATAATCCCCCCGAAAACGCCATGTCTTTCCCCTAAAGCGCCATGATGCTCAGTGCAGTAATAGAATAATTCATAAAGCTATGATAGACATAGTTGCTGGTCACCGCGTCGAAGCTCTCGTCGGGAAAATCCAGCTTTACGGCGTTTCCGCGCCGGAACGAAGCGTTTTTCACACCCTCCGCAGCGGCGTTTTTTTCGCACAGCGGCAGGCTGAAGGAGGCGTATTCCTTGCCCCAGCGATCGATACCGATCATTTTTCCCTGGGGATTGCGCTTTGCGCAGGCAATGGTCAGCGCGCCGCTGCCGCAGCCGATATCCAGTCCCACGCTGCCCTCCGGCAGCGTGATATGCTCCGCTGTGCCGTCAATGATCTGCTTTGAAAGCTTGCGTTCGCCGTCATAGGAAAAGCTCCGATAGGCATACACGCACCACTGGGTGTACTTTGCACAGACGACAAAGACGATGCCGAATACCACATCCAGCACGGCGCGCAGCTTTTCGCTCACACCGATGCTGAATACGCCGAAAACGAGCAGCAGCGCAAGCGACAGCATCGTTCCCGCGATGAGCGAAAACAGCATTCCCTTGGGAATCCAGTTTTTGTAGTCAGGCTTCATTCTTGGGACTCCTTTCTTTTCTAACGGTCTTCATGCAAAAATCCCAGCGGTCGCCGCCGCGACCGAGCGTTTTCGTTCGATGCCAAACGAGCTTCGGATGCAGACCGGCGTAGCTGATGTCATCGCTGTCGCAAAAGAAGCGGCACCTCCGCGCCTATCCCAGCGCCACATCCAGCGTCATCATGACGCTAAAGCCCACGGCAAAGAAAATCGTGCCGATGTTGGAGTGCTTTCCCTGTGACATTTCGGGGATCAGCTCCTCCACAACCACATAGAGCATGGCGCCCGCCGCAAAGCTCAGAAAATACGGCAGCGCCGGGATCACCAGCTGTGCGGCGAGAAGCGTCAGCACCGCGCCGATGGGCTCCACCACGCCGGAGAGTACGCCGCCAAAAAATGCCTTGCCCTTGCTCTCGCCCTCTGCCCGCAGCGGCATGGAGATGATCGCGCCCTCTGGGAAATTCTGAATGGCAATGCCGAGGGACAGAACAAGCGCGCTCGCCGCCGTGATCTGTGCGTTTCCCGCGAGGAAGCCCGCATACATGACGCCAACTGCCATGCCCTCCGGGATGTTATGTAAGGTCACCGCCAGCACCATCATCGTGGTGCGGCCGAGCCTGCTTTTCGGGCCCTCCGCCTGATTGCTTCCCACATGAAGGTGAGGAATCAGATGGTCGAGCAGGAGCAAAAACAGCACACCAACCCAGAAGCCGATAAAGGCCGGAAGGAAGGACAGCTTGCCCATGCCCTCCGACTGCTCAATGGCGGGGATCAGCAGGCTCCAGATGGACGCCGCCACCATCACCCCGGCGGCAAAGCCCGCAAGGGCGCGCTGCACCAAATTGCCAAGGGATCTTTTCATAAAGAACACGCAGGCCGCGCCCAGTGTTGTGCCCAAGAAAGGGATCATGATTCCAAGAAAGGCTTCCATCTGTCTCACCGCCTTTGCGTTAATTGTTACTTGTTTCGCCTATAGCCCGCCTCGTCCCGGTATTCGGGATGTCCCTTCAAGTACGGGTCTTTATCGCCGCAGATGGTATAATCGCATCGGCAGCCATCCACGCAGGTAGTCGTCCTTACCAGTCTTGCATGGAGCAGCTCCATGGACGCATAGTCCACATTGCACAGGGCAGGCATGATGTCCGTAAGACCGTGCCGGATGGCAAACTCCGCCGCCGGACACGATGTAAATTCATAATAAATAGGCTTGTCGGTTTCATAAGGCGCAACCGACATCTCATAATCGTGCCATTTATCGCAGCCGCTTTTCGCCCGTACAAACGCTCTGTATATCAGCTTCCTCCAGAACGGCTTGTTGCAGTCCACAAAGCGCAGCCTGCGGAAGATCGGCAGGATCAGATTTTCCTCCATCTCCTCGATCTCACGGAAGGATGTGACGGCCTTGCAGACCACATAATAACTCATGATGGCGATGCAGTCGTAGGTGCCGCCTACGCCGTTGTGAAAGTTCCGCTTGCCGCCCAAATCGGTACGCCAGTCGGAGAGGAAGTCCGCATACTGCCGCTGTACCTGTTCCCATATCGCCTCCTGCTCCGCTTCCGGGTAGTGCAGGGCGATCTTCGCCCGTATCTCCTTCTTGCAGGGCTTGGAATACAGCACATGGCAACTGCGGTCAAATAGGAGCTTCTTGTCCTTCATCTGTCTGCTTCTCCCTCATTTCCGCGCCGTGATGCAGAGCCAGCTTTTCTTTTTCTGTATCTGCACCTCGTGAAAGCCCGCCTGCTCCAGATACGCTTTCAGCTGGGTGTCCTTGTAGATGGTCATGCCGCCGATGAGCTTCGTCCACCTCTCGTCCTTGTCCGTGTCGCCGTTGCTCTCGTTGCAGATGAGAAATGTCCCGCCGGGCTTCAGCGCCCGATAGACCTCCCGGAAGCACTGTAACAGGTCAGGCCAGAAATAGACAGTCTCAAAGGCTGTGACGGCATCGAACCAGTTGTCAGCAAACATCATATCCGCCACGCTGCCTTGCAGAACGGCGCAGCGGCCCTCTGTGATGGCGGCCTCGTTGACCTTTTTGGATTTCTCCACACTGACGGGCGAATAGTCGATGCCCTTGACGACACCCTGCGGGCATTTTTTCAGCAGCCTTTTCATGTTCGCCCCACCGCCGCAGCCGCAGTCCAGCACCTTGGCGTCCGGCGCAGCATTCAGAAATTGAAGCCCCCACCGGGCCACGGCACTGTGTCCGACGTTCATCATGGCGACCATGATTTTCCCGCCGAGGCCTACGGGCTTGCGGGTATTTTCAAAGAATGACATATCACACCTCCATTTTTACACACTCGGCATAGGTCAGCGGGAACGAGGCTTTCAGAACAGCGCTTTTCCGCACCGTCCAGCCGTTTTGCCGCAGGAAGCGCAGGTATTCCTCGCTCGTCCACTTGCCGTGGAGGGGAAAGCCTGCCAGCTTCATGAAAAATGCCCTGACCTTGCCGGTAAACGAGTTCCCCGCGTGGGTGAAGGTCGGCGCAATCAACACGCCATCATCCTTCAGTACCCGCTTGATTTCTTGCAGGGCTTTCTCCGGCTGCTGCACGATGTGCAGTGCGTTGGACACGATCACCACGTCGAAGGACTTGTCCGCGTAGGGCAGACGGAACATATCCTGCACGGAAAAGTGCAGCTTCGCCGAGCGGTTGTCCCGCTTGGCCTCTGCAATCATCTCCGCAGAGGCGTCCGTCGCCTCGATGTGGGCCGCCGCGTTCACGATGTTTTTTGCGATCAGTCCCGTGCCGGTCGCCAGCTCCAGCACCGTCTTTGCTTTCACCACCGGCCGGATCAACGCATACATCTCCTCATACGCCGCCCGATCCTTTCGCATAAAGCGGTCGTAACGACCGGCATTTTTGTCCCAGAAGGTCTTTCGTTCTTTCATAGCCGTTGCCCTTATCTCTTCTTTATTTTTTGCCGCATTGTGCCTCTCGGAAAGGATTCAAAGTGCCGCTAAATTTTCCCGTGCAGGCATCTGTCCCGCCGCTCTCTGGCGTATTCCAGCAGTGCATTGCACGCCGGACAAAGCGCCTCGCCCCTTGTCCCATGCACACCCCAACAATACCGGCGCACCATGAGGGTAACGGTTTCGATCTCCTTTTCCTTGTTCAAGTTCTGAAGTCCTTTCTGTTTTATACACAGTTAGTCTGCTCTAACCATCTGGTGGAAGAAAAGGCAGGCCACCTGTATGCAGTCTGCCTTTTGCCTGATGCGAAAGCCCGCAGACGCGCGGGGCTTACAGCACCAGCGAGGGCGCGGTGTAGACCCGTGCCTTCAGCTCGCTGTTGAGCATATACAGCCCCTTGCT